>OJOI01000004.1_pt1 | contig 294782 bp, 296 predicted proteins | sample 1598061 | NCBI WGS metagenome assembly OJOI01 (sample SAMN01915224, study PRJEB22387) | human gut metagenome | isolation source: stool | host: Homo sapiens | place: USA
GACTTCACTCAGCCGGAGCCTGCAAACAATTTTGCGCATAAATCTTGACGGGACCCAATTATTAGAAGACATAAGGAAAACTAATAATATAACCAATGCCGATCTATGCAACAAATTCGCGGATGAAATATATTTGCCTAAAATCGTTTTGAAAAAAGCAGATATACCACTATCGTTACGCTCACAGTTTATCGATTTAAGATAATTATAATAGCGCCATCTGTCTACATGCTAATCGTTCTAACGACTTTTCGTAATACTCTTGTTCTATTTCAAATCCAATATAATTACGCTTGTTATTAATACAAGCCAAGGCTGTTGAACCTCCACCCATAAATGGATCTAAAACAATATCGTCCTCATCACTGCTTGCAAGAATTAGTCTTGCAAGCAGTTTTTGTGGTTTTTGGGTAGGATGGATGCGGCCTTTTTCTTCATAAAAATTCACATCATCCCATACATCTGTTAACCCCATTTGTGCATGATATGTTTGACTAATCTTATCGTATGGAATGTTAAATTCAAGAATTGTTTGCAATTTGTCCCACAATTCTTCAGTGGGTAATTGCTCGCAAACATTTTTGCCTGTATAAATACTCCACATACCGCCACCGTTTGATTTGACACCCAACATCTCATTGATTTGTTTTGCGGAATAACCTAATTCTTTTTGCCTTTGCTTTAAAAAGGATTTTGCAAAAGGTTTTGGATCTTTACATAAAAATAAAATACTTTCGGTCACATTAGGGAACATTCGATAATTTTTAGTTGCTCGCCCAGATACAGCTTGCATGCCTTTATTTAATATTATTTGTTGTCTAAGTTCAAAACCATACTTTTCTAAAATAGGCAACAATCTACTTAACATTCTAAAATAACCAAACAAATAGAAACTACCGCCCATTCTTAAAACACGGGCAGCTTCTGCAATCCATTTTTCTGACCATTCAAGATAGTCTTCTTCTGTTCTCCAAAGATAATCCCATTTTTCGCCGATAACCTTAAAATATGGTGGATCCGCGATGATAAGGTCTATAGACGCCTCATCTATCATTTGATTCATTCCGGCGACGCAATCTATATTATAAATAATGTTTGTATCCATTTTTTCACCTTCTCTTTATTTATCGAACCTGATCTCCATTAGCTAAAACAAAATACTGTTCATATTTCACATTGAGCACATTAGCAATTTGATTTAGCTCATCTTGTGTAACCGTATTTCTCTTAAGTTTAACACTGAAATTTTGTGGTGTTTGATTTATTCTTCTTGCCAATTCTGACAAACTTACGCCAGAACGCACACAAAGAACTCGTATCTGTTCAGAAGTAGTCATAATAAGCCTCCATACAACTATTATCACAGTTGATATTATAAATCGTTTGATTGATAATATCAACTGTTTCTTTGAGAAACGAGGGTGGCAAACTCGTTAAGTTAAGTTGATATGCAAAGACGAGGGAGACCTGAACTCAAGTCTGACAATGAAACAAAAAGAAACCTTTGAAAAATTCAAGGACTGCACAAGTAAACTGTCTTGCATCACTGAGTGTGAAGCGTTCAGTTCAGGATTTATCTTGGCCACTCGCATCATGGCGGAAGTGATGCAAGGCTTGGAGGAGGCCGAGAATATGCTACAAACCACAGTAATTTCTAAATTATAAAACAACTCATAAAAATCAAAAATCCGAACGTATCACCATTGATGATAATGTTCGGATTTTTTGACTTGTGGTGGAGCTGAGGGGAGTCGAACCCCTGTCCGAAAGCGCTTTGACAAGACTTTCTCCGGGCGCAGTCAGGTTTCAGCATTCCCTCTCCGCGCAGACACCTGACAGACTGCGCGGTTCAGTAGAGTCATAATGCATGGGCGGGGCAACTCTTACCCGCCGCACGTCCGCCGCATAAACGACGCCTTCCCCGGCCTGCGGCCTCTCCGGTTCAGACGGCTGCCTTTAGTTAGGCAGCGACAGCAATACGATTGTTGTCAGTTAATTTTTAAGTTGCCCGTTTTATGGCGGTCAGGCGCCGCCGCCCGCTTATCCAGCCTCCACACCCCCGTCGAAACCGGTGCAGCCCCATATTGGGGATTTTTTGGGTATTGTTCCAATACCCGGGGAAAATCGGTGCAGTCCCATGAGGGGTTTGCGCGTTGTGCGATACTAGGGAACAGCGTAGTCCGCGAGGGACTTGCGCGTTGTGCGACACTGGGGAACAGCGTAGTCCGCGAGGGACTTGCGCGTTGTGCGATACTGGGGAACAGCGTAGTCCGCGAGGGACTTGCGCATTGTGCGATACTGGGAAACAGTACAGCCCATAAGGTTTTTGCGCGCTGTGCACACAACCCATGGGAATATTTACATATGTGTGGGGGAGGGGGACCCTCCCCCACACAGAAAACTTATCTCCCGAAGGGATCGGCCAGCTTCTCCGGCTCCGGATACGTCACGCCCTGGGTGTCCACGGTGACCTTCGCCATGACCTGGTCCTTCTTGGGCTTGTTGGTCATCATGTTCCGGGGCTGGTTGGCGATGCGGTCCACCACGTCCATGCCGTCCATCACGCAGCCGAAGGCGGCGTACTGCCCATCCAGATGGGGCGCGTCCTTGTGCATGATGAAGAACTGGCTGCCGGCGCTGTCCATGGGCTGCGCCCGGGCCATGCTCAGCACACCGCGGGTGTGCCGCAGGTCATTCTGCACGCCGTTGGCGGCAAACTCGCCCTTGATGCAGTACCCCGGGCCGCCCATGCCGGTTCCGTCGGGGCAGCCGCCCTGGATCATAAAGCCGGGGATGACCCGATGGAAGATCAGCCCGTCGTAGTACCCGGCGTTGGCCAGGGCGATGAAATTGTACACGCTCTGGGGCGCGATGTCGGGATACAACTCGGCAACGATCTTGCCGCCGTCCTGCATTTCAAAAGTCACGATAGGATTTGCCATCTTGGTTCCCTCACTTATTATCAGAATATGCGCGCTTCCCGCGCAATGTCATACCATTCAATATCCGCGGTTTTTCTCCCGCATGGCGCGGTCCATCTCCCGCTTGGCGTCCCGCTTGGCCACGGCCTCCCGCTTGTCGTAGGTCTTCTTGCCCTTGCACAGGCCCAGCTCCACCTTCACCCGGGAGTTCTTGAAATACACCGACAGCGGTATCAGCGCATAGCCCTCCTGCTTTTGCAGATCGTGGAGCTTCCGTATTTCCCGCTTGTGCAGCAGCAGCCGCTTGGGCCGGTCCGGGTCACGGTTGAAGATGTTGCCGTGGTCATAGGGGGAGATGTGAAAGCTGTAGGCGTACACCTCGCCGTCCTTGGCCACGCAGAAGGCGTCCTTCAGGTTCAGGGTGCCGGCGCGGATGGACTTGACCTCCGTGCCGAACAGCTCGATGCCGGCCTCGTAGCGGTCCTCCACGAAGTAGTCGTGGTACGCCTTGCGGTTCTGGGCGATGGTCTTGGTGCTGGACTTGTCCATGGAGACACCTCCTTCCGGTAACGTGAACGATAGTATACCATATTTTCTCGCATCGCGCAAGGGGGATAGAGGGGTGGTAATTTTGAACTTTCTGTGCTATACTGGGGCAAAAAACGAAGGGAGACGCTTCTATGGATATGACTGAGAAAACGCTGGAGAGCCGTGAGGTCTACCGCGGCCGCATCCTGCGCGTGCGGGAGGACAGGGTACGCCTGCCCAACGGGAAAGAGGGGGTCCGCGAGGTGGTGGAGCACCCCGGCGGCGTGGGCATTCTGGCCCTGGACGGCGACGACGTGCTGCTGGTGAAGCAGTACCGCTACGCCTTTTCCCGGGTGCTGACGGAGATACCCGCCGGCAAACGGGAGCCGGGCGAGGACCCCTTCGTCACGGCCCAGCGGGAGCTGAAGGAGGAGATCGGGGCCACGGCGGAGGCATGGACGGACCTGGGGGCGCTGATCGCTTCTCCCGGCTGCTATGGCGAGACGCTGTACCTGTTCCTGGCCTGTGAGCTGACCTTCGGCGAGACGCACCCGGACGCGGACGAGTTTTTGGAGACGGTGCGCGTGCCCTTCGACGAGGCGGTGGAGCTGTGTATGTCCGGCGAGCTGACCGATGCCAAGACCGTGGCGGCGATCCTCAAGGCGAAAGTGCTGCTGGGGCGGTAAATTGCCCTTGTATTCTGTCCGGTTTTCCGCTACAATCAAACCAGTGGGCGCGCCGCGTCCCAAGGGAGGAGAGAAACGCCAATGTCCATGAATACGAAGAAAAATATATCCATCGTGCTGCTGGTCCTGGCCCTGCTGCTGTGGCTGCTGCGGAAGATGAACGTGCTGTACATCCCCGGTCTGTCCATGGTGCTGCTGGGCCTGTCCATGATCATGGTGGGTATCATGATGTTCCAGGTGAAGCAGAAAAAGAAGCTGGGCGGCACGCTGATCCTGGCCTTTGGTCTGTTCTGCATCGTAACGGCCGTGATGGAGATCAAGGGCTATTTTGCGTGAGAAACAAAAAGAGGAGCACCCATTCGGGGGCTCCTCTTTCGCGCAGCCCCCCCAATTCCCATTTTCTGTCAAATTCTCCCGTTTTCCATTCCCGGTAACAGAAAAAATATGTAAAATTTCCATAAAAAGGCTGGACAAACGGTGAGACTGTGCTATAATCTGACTATCCGCAGAGGTACCTCTGCATTTACGTTTTAATGGTTATTAAAACGAGTGCACCTACGGAAATCTAAAACAAATGGGGTATGAGACATGAAGAAATTGTTAGCAACCATTCTGGCGCTGGCCCTTGCCTTCAGCGTCACCACCCTCTCCTGGGCAGACACGCCCGCTGAAATGGACTTGGATGAGTTCATCAGGGCTGTTGTGGCAGCAAACTATAACTACGATGGCAACGGTGTCACGGTGAAAATGTCCCCGGTAAGTGGCTGCCTAGGCAACAATTGTTCTCAGACACATGAGGGCGAGCATGATACTGTTAGGACAAACGAGAATGTACCGGAGAAGGTCAATAGTGACTTGGCGCAGTTTATCGTGTTTTCCGGTTCAGACAAAGCGGTGACTATCAAGAATGTAAAGTTCGTTTACGAAGCGAAAGACTTTACTCTTTGGGGGAATACCAACTTTAAGGGCGAATTCAAAGCAGATGTGGTAAAGAGCGGGCAGCTTTATCTGGAGAGCTCCGGGGATGTGACCTTTACAGGTTGCACCTTTGACCGTGTTGTGCTTACATCGTGGAAGTGCAGCGGCACCAGCACTGTGACCAATTGTGAGTTCTATAATGTCTATAACTCCTATGCGATCAAGGACATCCGCGGTGCCAATATCAATGTCACCGGCTGTACGATCAAGGACTGCGGCGGCGGTATCATGGTCAGTCAGACCTCTGCGGACACAGCGGTGCAGACTGTCAATATTTCCAACAACGCATTTGAGAATGTTGACTCGGAAAGTACAGCGGCGTCCGGTAAGGCGGGTACCCGCGGACTGATTCAGCTTGCAAGCAGCGGCAAGTATGACACTGCTGCTATCACGCTCAACGAGAATTTTGCCGATGGTAACTGCGGCCCTGTCCTGCGTCAGCTGAACGATACTGCGGATATTTCCAAGGTGCAGGGTGACCTGAGCGGGCTGCTGGATGGAGAAGGCAAACTGACGACTACCGGTGATACGAGTGACGGAAACAAGCAGAAAGTTAATAATATCGCTGTCCACACCGTTCGTTTCAACATGAACGGTCATGGCGATGATTTCTACAAGCAGATTGCTGACGGTACGACCATCACTCTGTTTGCGCCTAACAGCGGCAACAGCAATATCGTTTTCAAGAACTGGACGGCAAACGGCCAGACCTATAATGCCGATGATACTTACGAAGTGAAGGGCAATGTGGAGTTTACCGCTGTGTGGCAGGATAACACCCCCGCACCCCGCTACTACTACAGCTCCACCACCACCGACACCAAGACCGACACCACCAAGGGTTCTCCCAAGACCTTCGACGCGGGCGTGGGTATCTACGCCGTGACGGCAGTGCTGTCCGTCACCGGCATGGCCTGGACCGCTAAAAAGCGTCACTGAGAGCAAAAAAAGAAAGCCCGAAAGGGCTTTCTTTTTTGCCCCGGCCAGCGGGCAAAAAGAGAGCACCCTGCCGGGTGCTCCTTTTTTAATCAACGATATCCACAGACACCTTGGCGCCGGTGCGCTGGGCGTAGGAACGGATCACAGTGCGTATCTCCTTGGCGATACGGCCCTGACGTCCGATGACCTTGCCCATGTCCTCCGGCGCGACGCGAAGCTGAAGCGTCAGCTCGTCACCGTTTTCCACCTCGGTCACGCTGACCTGCTCCGGGTGCTCCACAAGGTTCTGCGCGATATACAGCAGCAGATCCTTCATGGCGCGCTCCCGACTTACAGTACGTCGACCTTCTTCAGCAGGGCGCGGACGGTATCGGTGGGCTGGGCACCGGTCTTGATCCACTCGCGGGCGCGGTCAGCGTCGATACTGATCTTGGCGGGGGAGACAGTGGGATCATAGGTGCCGATCTCCTCGATGAAGCGGCCGTCGCGGGGATAGCGGGAATCGGCGACGACGACGCGGTAATAGGGGGCCTTCTTAGCGCCCATTCTTCTCAGACGAATTTTAACCATTGTTGTGTTCCTCCATGTAAATTAAATGTTTTATATCTGTTAAATGCGACTGCACTTACACACTTTTTCTACTTTTTTTAACTTTATTTCAACCGTTTTTTTCGGCCAAAACCGTGCATGGCGCCTTTGGCCACCTTGCCGCCGAAGCCGCCCATCATGCCGCCCAGGCCGCGCATACCGCCGCCCTTGGTCATGGCTTTGGTCATCTGCTGCAGCATCTCAAAGGATTTCAGCAGGCGGTTGACATCCACCACCTCCAGGCCGCAGCCGGCGGCAATGCGCTTTTTGCGGCTGGCGTTGAGGATCTGCGGATTTTCGCGTTCCAGCGGGGTCATGGACTGGATGATGGCCTTGTTGTGGGCCATCTGCTTCTCGTCGATCTGGCTGGGGTCGAAGCCCTTAGCCATGCCGCCGGGGAGCATATCGGCGATCTGGCTCAGGTCACCCATGCTTTGCAGCTGCTCCATCTGGTCCAGATAGTCGGTGAGGGTCAGGCGGTTCTTGCGGAGCTTTTCCTCCAGCTTTTTCGCCTGTTTTTCGTCATACTGCTGCTCGGCCTTCTCAATGAAGGTGAGCATATCGCCCATGCCCAGTATCCGCCCGGCCATGCGGTCGGGGTGGAAGGGCTCGATCATGTCCAGCTTTTCGCCGGTACCCACGAACTTGATGGGCTTACCGGTGACGGCCCGGATGGACAGGGCAGCACCGCCGCGGGCGTCGCCGTCCAGCTTGGTCAGCAGTACGCCGTCGATGCCCAGCGCGTCGTCAAAGGCCTTGGCGGCGTTGACCGCGTCCTGGCCGGTCATGGCGTCCACCACAAGGAGTATCTCATTGGGATGGACGGCGGCCTTGACGGCCTTCAGCTCGTCCATCAGCGCCTCGTCGATATGCAGACGGCCGGCGGTGTCCAGAAAGACGATGTCGTGGCCGTGGTCGGCGGCGTACTTCACCGCCTCCTTGGCGATGGTCACCGGGTCGATCTGGCCCATCTCGAAGACGGGGATGTCCAGCTGCTTGCCCACCACCTGCAGTTGGTTGATGGCGGCGGGACGGTACACGTCGCAGGCCACCAGCAAGGGGCGCTTGCCGAAGCTGCGGCGCATGAGCCCTGCCAGCTTGGCACCGTTTGTGGTTTTGCCGGCGCCCTGCAGGCCCACCATCATCACAACGGTGGGACCCTTGGAGGCGGTGGTCAGGCGGGCGTTGGTGCCGCCCATCAGCGCCGTCAGCTCCTGGTTTACGATCTTGATGATCTGCTGGGCGGGGGTCAGGCTGTCCAGTACGTCGGTGCCGACGCACTTTTCGGTGACGTCCGCCACGAAGTCCTTGACGACCTTGTAGCTGACGTCGGCCTCCAACAGGGCCAGACGCACCTCGCGCATACCCTCGCGGACATCGGATTCGGTAAGGCGGCCCTTACCGCGCAGGCGCTTGAATACGCCGTTCAGTTTTTCGCTAAGTCCCTCAAATGCCATGGGTCGTTACTCCTTCAGGGCGGCGGCAGCGTCCAAGATCGTCTCCGCCAATTCCTCTAACCGGGGGTTTTCATACTGCCGGTAGTTGATGGTTTTAATGTCTCCGGCAGCGGTGATGATACGGTCCACGTGCTGCTGCATCTGCAAAAAGCGGCGGACCAGGCCGATCTTGTCCTCCAGCTCGGTCATAGCGTTCTCCGCGCGGACGATCACGTCCCGTACGCCCTGCCGGGAAATGCCGCAGTTCTCCGCGATCTCTGCCAGGGACAGGTCCTCATTATAATACAGGTCGAACAGCTCACGCTGCCGTGGGGTCAGGATATCGCCGTAAAAATCGAACAGCATGGTCATGCGGTATGTCTGGTTTTTCACGGTGTGGCCTCCTTCTGTAAAGTTATATGCCTTTACAACCTCGAATATCATACACGATTTCGGGAGAAATGTCAAGGTGAAAAATGGGGCGGCGGAAAAAATATTCCCTTCGGCGAAAGCCGAAGGGAACAGAAGACGGGATCAGTGCTTCAAACGCTTGTCGCACCGCTTGCTGAGCCAGGTGCCCACGCTTTGGAACAGCTGCACCAACAGGATCAGAATGACCACCGCCACCAGCATCACCAGGTACTTATAGCGATAGTAGCCGTAGTCGATGGCGATCTTGCCCAGGCCGCCGCCGCCGATGATGCCGCTCATGGCGGAGTAGCCCAGAATGGTGGTCAGCGCGATGGTGACATTCTGGATCAGGGAGGGAACACTCTCAGGGATCATTACCTTGCAGATGATCTGCATGGGGGTGGCGCCCATGCTCTGGGCAGCCTCAATGATATTACCATCCACCTCGCGGAGACTGCTCTCCACAAGACGTGCCACAAAGGGGAACGCCGCCGCCACCAGCGGAACGATGGTGGCCGTGGTGCCCACGGCGGTGCCGATGAGCAGACGGGAGAGGGGGAATACCATGATCATCAGGATCAGGAAGGGGATGGAGCGCAGCAGGTTGATGATGACGTTGATGACCTGCATGAGCCAGCGGGGCAGGGGCAGGACGCCGTTTTTCTCGCCGACCACCAGCAGCACGCCCAGGGGCAGGCCAAGCACCAGCGACAGCGCCGTGCTGACCACGGTGACGTAGAACGTCTCCCAGATGGCAAAGGGCAGGGAGGGCAGCACGCTCATCAGATCCTGTACGGACTGGGCGGAGAACAGATTACTGTACATGATGGTCCACCTCCTCGACCTGAACATTGGCCACATTGTGGATAAAGGCCACGGCCTTATCGTACTGTGCGCTGGGGATGCCCAGCATCATGCTGCCGTATACCGTTTCGGACAGCTTTTGGGTACTGGCGGAGATCACGTTGCAGAAGACGCCCTCCTCTGCCGCCAGCCGGGCAATGAGGGGAATACTGGTGGTCTTGCTGTCCTTGAACACCAGCCGCACCAGCTTTTCGTCCTGGGGGTTGTATACCTGCGCGTCCGCGCCGCCGGGGAACACCAGCCGCCGTCCGGCCTCGGACTTTGGCGCGGCGAACACCGTGCCCACCATGCCAGATTCGGCCACACAGCCGTCGTCCAGGATAGCCACGTGGGAGCAGACCTCCTTCACCACGCTCATCTGATGGGTGATGATGACCACGGTGATGTTCAGCTTTTGATTGATGTCCCGGATCAGCTCCAGTATCTGTCGGGTGGTCTTGGGGTCCAGGGCGCTGGTGGCCTCGTCGCACAGCAGCACCTTGGGGTCAGTGGCCAGGGCACGGGCAATGGCCACACGCTGCTGCTGGCCGCCGGACAGCTGGGCCGGATAGGCATCCGCCTTGTCAGGCAGGCCCACCAGCTCCAGCAGCTCGCGCCCGCGCTTTTCCGCGTCGGCCCGCTTTACACCGGAGATCTCCATGGGGAAGCAGACGTTACGCAGGCAGGTGCGCTGCATGAGCAGGTTGAAGTGCTGGAAGATCATAGTGATGTTCCGACGGGCGGCGCGCAGCTGGGCGGGGGTCATGGTGTCCAGCCGCTGGCCGTCCACGATGATCTCGCCTTTTGTGGGGCGCTCCAGCAGGTTGATGCAGCGCACCAGCGTGCTCTTGCCCGCGCCGGACATACCGATAATGCCGTAGATGTCTCCATCCTCAATGGTCAGGGACACATCCTTCAATGCGTCCACGCCTCCGTTGGCACCGGAGTCGTATGTCTTGCTTACGTGTTTCAGTTCTATCACGACGGCGTTCCTCGTTTCTGTTTAATTCGCGCTGTTTCCTTTCTGCATCCCCCGCGCCCTGGCGGGAGCTCCGGAAAAGAAACCGGGCGTTTCGCATTGTCCTGTTTCCGCGGCGTTCCCCGCCCTGTGCAGGGCGGGGAACACGCGAGGGGGGAGAGGAGGGTAAAATCCTGTTGTTTTATGTTACTGGGCGGAGGTGCTCAGCGCGTCCAGCGTGGTCTGCTTGCCGCCGTACAGACCCATGGGCTCCACGTGGATGGCGGCGACGGAGGCGATGTGGGTGCCGTTCTGGGCGTTGAAGTCCTCCAGATAGGGCAGGTGCTGGAAGTAGTTGGCGTCCACCGTGCCGTCGTCCACCACAGTGTTGGGCACCACATAGTCGTTGTAGACCTGAATGTCCAGGGTGATGTCCTTGGCGGCCAGGATCTCCTTAGCGACCTCCAGGATCTCGGCGTGGGGCGTGGGGGAAGCAGCCACGGTGATGGTCTCGCCCTTCAGCGCGTCATAGTCCACGGAAGCGTCATAGCCGTCAGTGGGGTTCTCCACCACGGAAACCACGGAGCCGGTGTACTTCTCAGCGATGAAGTCGGCGACCTGCTTGCTCTCCAGGGCGGCTTTCAGGGCCAGGATCTTGGGGGCGGTCTCGTTGCCCTCCTTGACGGCCAGAATGTTGGCGTAGGCGGAGGCGCTGCCCTCGATGAGCAGGGAGTCATTCACGGGGTTCAGGCCGGCGTTGATGGCGTAGTTGCTGTTGATCACGGCGTAGTCCACGTCGGGCAGCAGGTTGGGCAGCTGGGCGGCCTCAGCCTCCACGATCTCCACGTTGTGCGGATTCTCCACGATGTCGTTCTTGGTGGCGGTGATGCCCACGCCGTCCTTCAGCTTGATGATGCCGTTCTCCTGCAGCAGCAGCAGGGCGCGGGCTTCGTTGGTGGTGTCGTTGGGTACGCCGATCTTGATGGTGGTGGCAGTAGCGTCGCCGCTGTTGTCGTCGGTCTTGCTGCCGCAGGCAGCAAGGCTCAGAGCCAGTACAGCGGCCAGGGCCAGGGTGATGATCTTAGTCAAAGTGTTGTGTTTCATGTTCGCAGTCTCCTTTGAAATGATTAAACTTGGTTGGTTACGATTTTATCTCAGCACCGCCGCCCGGCCGGAACGGCGGTACATAAACAAAACAAAAACAGCGGCTGGTCATCACTGACCCTCCGCTGTCTGCTTACACATCGGCTTTTTTTCAAGCCGTCAAACAGTTTTCGGAAAGCTGATGACCTTTTCGGCGCGACGAAACATGCACATGGACATCATACCCATGCACATCTCGCACATCATCATGGTGACGTTACGCTTCATGTCGGCTTTCCTCCTCGCTGTGATTTTCCCTGTCGGAATGGTGGCATAATACGCCCTTAACGCGCCGTTGTCAACCCTTTTTTCACCTTTCTGCGTTTTTTACAAAAAACATACAGGACTGGTATGTGATTTCGTGTATTTTGGTTATTTGACTATTGGGGCTTGCATGGGGCACAATATGTGGTATAATGGTTGACACAACAATACAATACGTGGGGAGAGATGGGCGTGACATCCAAGGTTTTCGATTATATTGCCATGGAGCAGCGGCGGCAGGAAACAACGGTGGAACTGATCGCCAGCGAGAATTTCACCAGCGAGGCGGTATGCCGCGCCGTGGGCAGCTGCCTGACCAATAAGTATTCCGAGGGGTATCCCGCCCACCGGGAGATGGGAAATCAGGGGCGCTACTACGGCGGCTGCCTGGTGGTGGACGAGCTGGAGACGTACTGCATCGCCAAGTGGAGGGAGGTGTTTCACACCGACTACCATGTGAACGTGCAGCCTCACAGCGGTACCTCTGCCAATCTGGCGGCGTATATGGCGCTGCTGCAGCCGGGAGACCGGATCCTGTCCATGAGTCTGGCCAACGGTGGGCACCTGTCCCACGGACTGCCGGTAAATGCCTCCGGCAGGCTGTATGACATAGCGGCCTACGATGTGGACGAAAACGGCCTGATCGACTATGACGGTATGGAGAGGCTTGCGCGGGAGCTGAAGCCGCGGCTGATCATCGCAGGAGCGTCGGCCTACAGCCGGACCATCGACTTTGCACGCTTTGCCCGGGCGGCGCAGGCGGCGGGGGCGTATTTCATGGCGGACATCGCTCACATTGCCGGGCTGGTGGCGGCGGGGGAGCACCCCAGCCCCTTTGGGCTGGCAGATGTGGTCACGACCACGACGCACAAGACGCTGCGCGGCCCGCGAGGCGGACTGATCTTCTGCCGGCCGGAGCTGGCGAAAAAGGTGGACAGCGCCGTTTTTCCCGGTATGCAGGGCGGCCCTTTGCAGCACGTGATCGCCGGCAAGGCGGTGGCTGCGGAGGAGGCGCTGACCCCGGAATACCGGGCGTATATCCACCGTGTGGTGGTCAACTGCAGGGCGATGGCGGCGGAGTTCATGGCCATGGGCTACAAGGTCGTTACCGGCGGCACGGACAACCATCTGTTTTTGCTGGATCTGACGGATACCGGACTTACCGGACGTGAGGTACAGGAGGAATTGGACCGCTGCGGTATTACGCTGAATAAGAACTGCGTCCCCGGGGACAAACGCTCGCCGTTCCAGACCAGCGGCGTCCGCATCGGCACCGCCGCCATGACCACCAAGGGCTATACGGCGGAGGATTTCTGCCGCGTTGCCCACCGTATCGACGAGGTGGTGCGGCAGATGACGGCGGAAAAGGCCGCGCAGGCGTAAGGCGCCTTAAAGAGAGCAAAAAAGTATCCCGCGGCTGTGCCGCGGGATACTTTTTATGTTGGTTATGCTGCGGTTTTCCGCAGGAACCGCCGGAGGAACCACACGGCCATTACCGCGCACAGCGCCTCGGAGATCACCGGCGCAAACCAAATGCCCGTGCCGCCCACGGCTGCCGCCAACAGCAGCAGCGCACCGGCCTGGAAGAGCAGGCCACGGCCCACGGAGATGGAAATAGCCGCCTTCGGTCGCTCCACCGCCGTCAGGAAGCCGCCCATGAGGATGTTGCTTCCCAGCAGTATGTAGCACAGACCGTACCGCCGCAGCGCGCCCGCGGTGTCCGCCGCCAGCCACGGCTTATCCGCGTCCACGAATATGCCGGCGATCTGCGGCGCGAACAGCATCACCCCGGCGAAGATCACCGCCGTCATGATGCCCACCGCTGTAAAGCCATACCGCAGCAGCTTCTTGTAGCCCGCCGCGTCCCCCTTGCCGTAGTGGTAGCTGACCAGCGGCTGGCTGCCCTGCGAGATGCCCAGCATGGTGTTGATGATGAGGGTGTTCACATAGGCGATGATGGTGTAGCTCACCAGAGCGTCATCACCCAGACAGCGCAGGATTACCCGGTTGAACAGGAAGATCATCACGCCGTTGCACAGCTCCGTTACGCCGTCGGCAAAGCCCAGCGGGATCAGCCGCTTGTAGATGCCCCAGTCCATCCTGAACTTCACAAAGTGGAAGGTGTTGTGTCCGCCCAGGAAGTGGCGCAGATAGATGATGCACGTCAGAAGCTGGGACAGTCCCGTGGCCACCGCCGCGCCCCACACGCCCCAGTCCAGAAGGAAGATGGCGATATAGTCCAGCACGCAGTTGGCCAGACAGCCGGTGACGACCGTCAGAATTGCCAGACGGGGATAGCCGTCGGTCTTGATCAGCACCTCCATGTTATAGGAGATGATGAAGCACAGCGCGAAAGGGGCCAGGCCCCGGAGATAATCGATGGTATATTGATACGTTACGCCCTTTGCGCCCAGCAGCACGGCGAACGGCTCCAGAAATACGAAAACGAGGACGGTGATGGTCAGGCCGACGCACGTCAGCAGCACGATGTTCTGAGAGAACAGGCTATTGGCCTTCTCGCCTTGGTTTTGTCCCAGATAGATGGCGATGATGGTGCTGGTACCGACGGCGAAGATGACGCCGATGGAGAACAGCACGTTGGTGAAGGGCACCGCCAGATTTACCGAGGCCATGGCGTATTCGTTCACACCCTTGGATACCATCAGCCCATCCACGATGGAGTACAGGCTGAAAACCATGAGGGATGCCACCGTAGCGGCTACGAAATGCAGAAATTGTGATAACAGACTTCGCTCATTGAGCATTTTCGATGAAGTTCCTTTCTTCGCTTTTAGCGGCGGGCGTTCACACAGACACCTGCTGCAATTCTATTCTAACGAAAAATACATCGGAAGTCAAATATACTTGCCGTTAAGAGCAAGAGAGTATATAATGAAAACCACAAGAAAAACTGGGAGGTATACCCTATGAAGCTCTATGTGATGGACGCCTTTGCCAATCGGATCTTCGGCGGCAACCAGGCGGGCGTGGCACTGCCGGACCGGGAGCTGTCTGATGAGACCATGCGGCAGATCGCTGCGGAGATGAAGCACTCGGAGACGGCCTTTATACATATGGAGCCGGACGGCTCCGTATCCCTGCGCTATTTCACCCCCGCCGGGGAGGTGGACCTGTGCGGCCACGCTACCGTGGCCTCCTTCGCCCTGCTGCGGCAGCTGGAGAAGATCGGCGACGGCGACCACACGGCCCATACGAAGGCCGGGGAGCTGAACATCACCGTCAGGGGCGGTACTGTCTGGATGGATATGGCGCCGCCGCAGCTGATCGGCGACATCCCGGCAGCGGAGCGCGCCGCGCTGTACGCCGCCTATGGCCTGACGGAGGCGGACTGCCCGGAGGGATATATCCCACGGATGGTGTCCACCGGCCTGGCGGATATTATGATGCCCGTCCGGGACCATGAGACGCTCATGCGGGCAGTGCAGAACGCACCGGTGGTCACGGAGCTGTCACGGAAGTACGATGTGACCGGCGTGCATATGTTCTGCCCGGGGCGGGACGGCGTGACGGCCTGGTGCAGCAACTACGCGCCCCTGTACGACATCCCGGAGGAATGTGCCACCGGGACCAGCAACGGTGCACTGACGTATTATCTCTACCTGCGAGGCGATGTGAAGCCGGAGCAGGAGAACGTGTTTTTGCAGGGCGAGCACATGAGTCGGCCCAGCGAGATACGCAGCCTTCTGTATGAAAAGGACGGCGCCGTGACGGTCCGTATCGGCGGCAGCGCGGTGATGAGCCTGGATTGTGAACTGAAGCTGTGAGCAAAAAAAGAAAGCCCGCGAGGGCTTTCTTTTTTTGCGGATATAGGCCACGGCGAAGCGGGGACAGGTATCAGACGTAGCGCTGGGTGGTGACGTCGAACACGCCGCGGGTGGTGATACGCAGACTGGGAATCACCGGCAGGGCCATGAAGCTCAGGGTCATAAACGGGTCGATACCGGTGGACACGCCCAGGCCGTAGGCAGCTTTTTTGGCGTTCTCCAAGTCGCGGTTCACGTTTATGAGGGTGTCGTCGGACATGATGCCGGCGATGGCCAGCAGCAGCTCACCCTTCACCTGACCGTTCTCCACCACGGTGATACCGCCGTGCTGCTGTACGATGCGGTTGGCGGCGAAGGCCATGTCCTCCTCATTGGTACCCACTACGATGATGTTGTGGCTGTCGTGGCTGATGCTGGTGGCCACGGCACCCTTTTGCAGGCCATAGCCCTTGATGTAGCCCAAGCCGATGTGGTGGGTGTTCTTATGACGCTCGATGACGGCGATCTTCAGAATGTCATAGTCCACATCGATACGGTCGGTGTAGCCGCCGTCGGTGGTGGTGATCTCGCCGTTGACCATACCGATGACCGCGTGGGGGCGGCTGTCGGTAAAGTCGGCGGCGGTCAGCGGGGCCACATGGAAGGTGTCGTGGGCGCGGTTGACCAGATAGGGGTCGATCTCCGGGACGGGGAAGTCCGCCACCACGCCATGGTCTACCATCAGTACACCGCGCTTGTAGACCTTTTCGATGTTAAAGTGGTCAAAGCCGTCGATGATGACGAAGTCCGCCAGATAGCCGGGTGCAATGGCGCCGCGGTTGTTCAGCAGGAAGTAGCGGGCAGCGTTGTGGCAGGCGGCCTTGATGGCGGTAATGGGGTCGGCGCCCAGGGAGATGGCCTTTTTGACGATGTAGTCGATGTGACCCTTTTCCAGCAGGTCGTTGGGGTGCTTGTCATCGGTGCAGAACATACAGCGTTCTACATACTTATCGCACAGCAGGGGGACCAGCGCTTCCAGATTGCGGGCTGCGGTGCCCTCGCGGATCATAATGAACTGGCCGCGCTGGAGCTTTGCGATGGCGTCGTTCAGGTCGTGGCACTCGTGGTCGGAGTACACGCCGGCGGCGATGTAGGCGTTCAGGTCGTTGCCCACCAGGTCGGGGGCGTGGCCGTCGATCTTCTTGTGATGGGCCTGGCTGGCCACGATCTTCTCCACCACCTGGGGATCGCCGTTGATGGTGCCCACGAAGTTCATCATCTCGGCCAGACCCTGTACACGGGGATGGTCATAGAAGCTGTCGATAGCCCGGTAGTCCAGGTTGGCGCCAGACTCGTCCAGCGGCGTGGCCGGCACGCAGGAGGGCAGCATAAAGCGCACGTCCACGGGCAGGTCCTCGGTGGCCTGGAGCATATACTCGATGCCATCGGTGCCCATGACGTTGGCGATCTCGTGGGGGTCGGTGATGACGGTGGTGGTGCCGTGGGGCAGCACCGCCTTGGCAAACTCCGTGGGACTGACCAGGGAACTCTCCAGATGAATGTGGGCGTCCACAAAGCCGGGGAGGACGATCTTACCGCCCATATCTACCTCTGTATTGCCGCTGTATTCACCCATGCCCACGATCAGGCCCTCGGCCACGGCGATGTCGCCGTGACACAGCTCGTTGGAGAATACGTTGACATAGGTGGCGTTTTTCAGCACCAGGTCGGCCTTTTCACGGCCGGCGGCCACAGCGATGACCCGCAGCTTTTTCGTCAGCTTCCGGTTGATCTTGCCGGCATAGCTCTCTTTTACTGCCATAATGGAACTGCTCCTTTCTCCCACTCAAAGCATTAGTTTTATTAATTCTACATATTACCATAACTTATCATAAAAGTCTATCCCCGCACGCTATAAAAAATGTGCGGCAGATGGCGGCGGTCATGCGGTTTTGCTAATGAGAACAAAAAAAGAAGCGCCCGCAGGCGCTTCTCTTTACTTGATGCTTCCGTCGGCGTTGAATACCGGAAGGACACCCAGGTACTTGATGTCCTTGCGGTCCGCCGCACCGCCCTCGGCCAGCACGGCGATGCGATCCACTACGGTGCCGCCGGCCATCTTCACCAGCTCCTCCATGGCGTGGAGGGAGCCGCCGGTGGAGATCACATCATCCATGAGAACGATGCGCTTGCCGCGGATCAGGTCGGCGTCGTCACGGCCCAGATACAGCTTCTGCACCCCGGCGGTGGTGATGGACTTATCCTCCACGTGGAGGGGGTCGGGCATATACGCCTTGGGGCCCTTGCGGGCGATGAAATACTTTTTCGCACCGCTTTGACGGGCCATCTCGTGGATCAGGGGGATGGACTTAGCCTCGGCGGTGAACAGATAGTCGTAGCTGTCTGCCTCCAGCATGGCCAGCATATCACGGGCGCAGGCTACGGTCAGCTCCGCGTCGCCAAAGCAGATGAAGGCGCCGATGTACAGGTCGTCCGTGACCTTACAGATAGGCAGCTCCCGGTGGAGCCCAGCGATGTCCATGGGATAAACAGGCATGATACAAAACTCCTTCAAGCGGTCCTGCCTGCGGGCAGCCGCGCATAATAAGCGGCGCATGGGGCACCGTAACCCTAATTATAGTAAATCGTTCGACAAAAGTCAAGGATAAAGCAGTTCGCCGAAGCTGGAGATGTAACGGTCACAGGTGCGGGCCATTTCGTCAGCGGTGGAGGCAAAGTAGGGGTCTGCCACGCCCACGGTGTGCATCCCGGCGGCCTTGGCGCCGCGGATGGCCTCCACGGAGTCGTCGAACAGGGTGCAGTCTGCGGGGGAGACGCCCAGTGCGGCGGCGACCTTCTCCCAGAGGGCGGGGTACTTTTTCTCGGTGCCCAGCTCCTGGGCAAAGAAAATACGCTCGAAATAGGGCAGCAGGCCCAGGTGGGTCAGCGCCGCACGGCAATGAACAGGGACCGCGCTGGTGACCACAGCCATACGCTCGCCGCGGTTCTTCATCTGCTCCAGATAGGCGCGGACACCGGGCTTTTCCGTTACGTCCGTGGCGTAAATGTCGCCGGCCATCTCCATCCACTCGGCCATGATGGCGGCTTCGCTCTCCGGCAGATGGCAGAATTCCTTTGTGAATTTGGCCGCCAGCGGGAAGATGGTGTGGGCCACGCCCTCATAGTATTCCTGCGTATAGGGCAGACCTCGCTTCTCCAAGAAACGCGTGTCCACGTCCTTCCAGATGCCGTTGGAGTCGATCAGCGTTCCGTCCATGTCAAACAGCAGCATGAGAAACCTCCTTTTCCGGGGAAATATGGCTTGCTATTCCGCGTTGCAGGTGTTATCATATCATGGTTATTGGACGCTGTAAATGGGGAAACTACCCGATTTCTGCAGGAAAGTGAGGGGAAACGTATGCAAACGGTCAACTACCGCAAGGGCCTGGGGGCTATGTCGGTGTGCTTTTTCATCTGGGGTTTCCAGCCGCTGTACTGGTATATGTGCACCAATGTGTGCGGCGAGATCGACACGTTTTTCATCATGGCCTGCCGCATTATCTGGGCAGCGGTGGCCTGCCTGTGTATTCTGAAGGTGCAGGGAAAGCTGCCGCAGCTGTGGGCCGTATTCAAGGACAAGCAGGTGCTCAAGCGGGAGATGCCTGCATCGGTGCTGCTGTTCGGCGACTGGCTGGTGTACCTGTGGGCGGTGCAGAACGGCCGCGTGCTGGAGTGCAGCCTGGGGTATTACATCCAGCCGCTGGTGGTATTTGCCCTTGGGGCCGTTATCTTCCGCGAGAAGATGAATTGGCGGCACTTTGTGATCATTGCCATCGTGGTGGTCGGCATCGTGTTCAGCACCTCCGGCTTCGGCGGCGTGCCCTATGTGACCATCGCCCTGGCGCTGATGTTCTCCATCTATGCAGCCATCAAGAAGAGCTTGACCATCGATTCCATCGTGTCTACCACGTCAGAGATCCTGATGATGGTGCCGGTGGCGCTGCTGTTCATCCTGTTTTTCCGTATGGGGGACAATGGTATGGGCAGCATGACGGTCATCAAGCAACTGCTGATGATCGGCGGCGGTGTGATCACCGGACTGCCTATGGTGTTTTATTCCATCGGCGTTAGGTATCTGCCGCTGATGACCACGGGCATCTGCCAGTATATCAGCCCGTCTCTGTCTATTATTTGCGGTGCCATCATGGGCGAGGCCCTTACCCGCGAGAAGCTTGTAAGCTTCCTGTTTATCTGGACGGGTGTCCTCCTGTATGTGCTGAACACCGTCTATGAGGAGAAGCAGAAGAAAAAGGCCGCCGTGCAATAGCGTATCAGGGGCCGTCCCGGAGGGGGCGGCCCTTTTGCAGGGGACGGGCCCGTTTGAATGGTTTACAAATGGGGAAAACTGTGGTACAATACTCTGTATTATGGGTCAGTGTGTCCAAAGGAGGCGAGCGCTGTGCAGGGAAAACTCATCGTGTTCGAGGGGACGGACGGGTCCGGCAAGGCTACCCAGTCCCGGCTGCTGTGCGAGGAACTGACGCGCCGCGGTATCCCTTTCCGCAAGCTGGAGTTCCCCCGGTATCAGGAGGAGTCCTCTGCGTTGATCCGCCTGTATCTGGGCGGTGCCTTCGGGGACAAGCCCGGCGACGTGAATGCCTATGCCGCGTCAGTGTTCTACTCTGTGGATCGCTATGCCTCCTACAAACAGGACTGGGGCGCGTACTATGAGCAGGGCGGACTGGTCATTGCGGATCGATACACCACCAGCAACGCCGTTCACCAGACCGGTAAGCTGCCGCCGGAGCAGCGGGACGGTTTTCTCGACTGGCTGTTTGACTTCGAGTACCGGCTGTTGGGGCTGCCGGAGCCCACACGGGTGCTGTATCTGGATATGCCCACAGAGGCCACGGAACAGATGATGCGCCTGCGGGAGGCCGCCACCCACACCACTGCTGACATCCACGAGAAGGACGAGGAATACCTGCGCCGCTGCCGGGAAAACGCCGCCCATGTGGTGGCACGCTGCGGCTGGACGCGCATTGACTGCGCCCGGGCGGGCGCGCCTCGCCTGATAGACGACATACACAACGAAGTGATGACCTGCGTGGCCGATCTTATCGGCTGACGCTGGGAAAGGAGCAAAGACTTATGGGAAACCGTGAAGAACGAAACGAATACGCCACGGCGAAGTGGGACGCCGAGGAGGTCCGCCGGCAGGCGTCCTCCGAGCAGCGCCGCCACAGTGACCGCCGCCGTCAGGCCAAGCGCAACCGGACCATCATCTATCTGGCCTGTGTAGTGCTGGTATCCTGCCTGCTGGCGGGCATCGGTTGGCTGCTGGTCAACGACGTGTGTTCGCTGAACAAGCCCTATACCGAGGTGGAGATCACCGTAGAGGAGGGTGACAGCCGGGGAGATGTGGCCAAGAAGCTGCACGACGCGGGGCTGGTGAATTCCCGACTGGTGTTCAATATTGCCGGCACGTTCCTGCACTACAACCGCTACGTGGAGCCGGGGACCTACAAGCTGAACAGTGATATGGACTTCCGCGCCCTGATTACCAATATGCACGACTGGGAGACGGACGCCAAGGAGGCCCAGGGCCTGATCAAGGTCACCATCCCCGAGGGCTACACCGTCCGGGAGATCATCGATCTGCTGGCGGAGAAGGGCGTGGCCACCAAGGAGGATCTGGAGGATGCCTGCGCCAACTTTGCGTATGAGGACTACGATTTCCTGGATGACGACAAGCTGGGCAGCATCGATCGCATGGAGGGCTTCCTGTTCCCCAGCACCTATGAATTCGACAAGAACCGGTCCGCGGTGTATACGGTGGAGACGATGCTGGTGTACTTCAAAAACAGCATCAGCCAGCAGATGCTGGCGGACATCAAGGCGTCTCCGTACTCCCTGCAGGAGATCATCACCATGGCATCCCTGATCGAGAAGGAGTCCATCGGCGACGACACCGAGCGCAAGAACATCAGTTCTGTCATCCACAACCGTCTGGAGAACCCGAGCAGTGAGAAGGGCGGAAGAGCGCTGCAGCTGTGTTCTACCATCAACTATATCATGAAGCACGACGGGGTCAAGACCTTCGATACAGAGATCGACAGTCCCTACAACACCTATATCAACCCCGGCCTGACTCCGGGACCCATCTGCAATCCCGGCCTGTCCGCCATTGAGGCGGCCATCTACCCGGCGGACACCGATTATTACTTCTTCGCCCTGGGCAAGGACGGCAAAAGCCACTTCTTTACCGACTATAACGAGCACCTGAAGTTCATTAACAGCGGTGAATACCAGCCCATCTACTCCTGACGCCATGGGAAAGAAGCCTGAATTGCTGTCCCCGGCCGGGGACTGGGAAAAGCTGCAGATGGCGGTTCTGTACGGCGCGGACGCGGTGTATCTGGCCGGCACATCCTTCGGGATGCGTTCCTTTGCCGGGAACTTTGACGACGAAGCACTGCCGAAGGCAGTGCGGTTTGCCCACGACCACGGCGTAAAGGTACACGCCACGGTGAACACCATGCCCCGCTGGAATGAGGCGGAAGCCCTGCCTGCCCATCTGGAAAAGCTGGACGCGGCGGGGGTGGACGCCCTGATTCTGGCGGACCTTGGCGCGTTCACCCTGGCGGGGAAGTACGCGCCACACTGCCAGCGGCACATCAGCACCCAGCAGTCTATCGCCAATCACGTCTGCGCCCAGGCCTGGTACGATCTGGGCGCCAGCCGCGTGGTGCTGGCCCGGGAGCTGAGCCTGGAGGAGATCGCCGCCATTCGGGCCAGGGTATCCCCGGAGCTGGAACTGGAGGTCTTTTGCCACGGGGCTATGTGTGTCAGCTACTCCGGGCGCTGCCTGCTGAGCAACTATATGACCGGACGGGACAGCAACCGGGGCGAATGTGCCCAGCCCTGCCGCTACCAGTATGCGCTGATGGAAGAGAAACGGCCCGGTGAGTATTTCCCAGTGTTCGAAGACGAAAAGGGCACATACATTATGAACAGCCGGGATATGTGCATGATCGACCACCTGGACGACCTGATGGCCGCCGGGGTGGACTGCCTGAAGATCGAGGGTCGGGCTAAGTCCGCTTACTACGCGGCCATCGTTACCGGCGCGTACCGGCACTGTTTGGACGACGTGGCCGCAGGGCGCCCGCTTGACCCGGTGTGGCGGGATGAGGTGGAGCACATCAGCCACCGACACTACGCCACAGGTTTTTTCTACGGCCAGCCGGGGCAGTATTATGAGAGCGCCCGGTATCTGCGGGACTGGCAGATCTGCGCCGTGGTGACAAACTGTGATGAAAATGGGCTGGCCACCCTGAGCCTGCGGAACAAATTTGCCGCCGGCGACATCGTGGAGGTGGTGGGGCCGGATACGAAGCCCTTTACGATCACCGTGCCGGTGATGCGCGACAGCGAGGGCAATGGCCTAGCGGAGCCGAAGACGCCCCAGATGGTGTTCACCATGCAGCTGCCCCGTCCGGTGCCGCCCATGAGTTTCATCCGCCACGCGGTGGCGCTGAGTGGGAAATAAGTACATAAAAAAATTGTCCCCCGGCTCCGCCGGGGGACAATTTTTATGCGTTGCTGGTGGGGTGGGCGCTGCTGTCGGGGATGGTCTCCGGTTCCTCGGCCAGGGCTTCATGCCTGCGTTCGCATACGGACAGGAAGAAGGCCCAGGCGATAAGGGGCAGCACGGCCAGCGCGCCGCGGATATACCACCACGTCACGGCGAAGTAGGCCACTGCCGCGCCGATGTGGAAGCACAGCAGGGTGAGGGCAAAGACCTTCAGCTTCCGCAGGTGGGCGCGGTCATGGTCACACAGGTAGTTGGCCAGGGCCAGAGAAGTCTGCTTGGTGTTGTTGGTGGAGAAGATGGTGGAGCTGTAAAAGCCGCGGGCGCCGCCGAAGCTGCTCCACTGGATGCTCATGGCAAAGAAGATGGGATACAGAGCCACCACAACGTTCAGCGTTTCCGGCAGGAAGGCTACGGTCACGGCGGCTGCGGCGGTGATAACAGGTGATACATAGTGCATATCCCAGCCCCACCAGTGGGGCAGCAGCACCGTCAGCATAGTGCCCAGCACGTACAGCACCAGCGCGCCCAGGTGCAGGAGCACGGCGTGCAGATCGCCGCGCAGGGCGTCCAGCAGCAGCTCGATCAGGTTCACCGTCTGGGCGTTGCCCATGACGCCGCTGTGGATAAGAACAGCGTAGCAGCCGAAGAAGCCGCCCACGGCACAGAAGGCCAGGTGGCGGTACAGGTCGATATGGTCGTTGCGGGAGAGCTTTTGCACGGGAGGTCCCTCTTTCTGTAAAAATGACGGTCTCCAGTATACCACAGCAGTGCGGAAAGACAAGGGGGAATATCTCACAAAAAGAGAAATTTCGTGTTGACAATGGGGAACATTGTGGTAAAATAACGCTATATTCCATAATGGCGATGAGAGAGAAGAGTTACCGGAGGCCGCCCGGAGCGAGACGGGGACAGTGCAAGCCCGTTGGGATCGGCACGGTGACAGCCGCTTTTGAGCCTGCCGTGATGAATGGCACGGGATGCTCCCGTTACAGGGCACTGAGAGGGCGGCTCGCCGCCAAATCAGGGTGGTACCGCGGAAGTGATTTTCGCCCCTGTTTGCTATGGCAAACAGGGGCGTTTTTCGTTGCAGGAGGTGGGAGATGCACTATCGGATCATTGATATGGCAAGCGATCCCCGGAGCGGGCAGTTTGCCTACTTCCGGGGGATGACGTTCCCCTTTGCCGGGCTGACGGTAGAGATGGACATCACCGACATGATGGCCGTGCGTGGCGGCAGACCGTTTTTCCTGAGCATGCTGTATGCGGTGGTGCGGGCGGCCAACGCCGTGCCGCAGCTGCGGCGCAGGCTGGCGGAGGACGGCACGGTGGTGGAGTACGACTGGTGCCCGCCGTCCTACACCGCCATGAAGCCGGACGGCGTGTATGTCTACTGCACCGTGGAGGGCGACGTGCCCTACGGGACCTTCATCGCGGAGGGACAGCGGCGGCAGCGGGAGGTGCTGGAGCGGGGCACGCTCACCGAGGACGGCGACGTGCGGAGCTTCTTCTTTGTCTCCAGCGTGCCGTGGGTACACTACTCGCAGCTGCAGCACCCGGCGGAGAGCCCGGACGACAGCAATCCCCGCATCAGCTGGGGCAAATATGTGACCGTCAACGGGCGGACGACACTGCCGGTGTCGCTGTTCGTGAACCACGCCCTGGCGGACGGGCTGCATATCTCCCGGTTCTTCCTGAACCTGGAGAAAGAACTGGCGGATATGACCCGCCAATGGAACGAGAGCGAAAAAGAATTTTAGTATACATTGCAAAGGAGACAACGACTATGAGCCATCCCTATCACGGCCTGAACGAGCTGCGGGAAATGTTCCTGAAGTTCTTTGAGACGAAAGGCCACCTGCGTCTGCCCAGCTTTTCGCTGGTGCCCCAGAACGACAAGTCTATCCTGCTGATCAACGCCGGCATGACCCCCATGAAGCCCTGGTTCAAGGGCGAGGAGGAGCCGCCCTGCCGCCGCGTCTGCACCTGTCAGAAGTGCATCCGTACCGGTGACATCGACAATGTGGGCAAGACCGCCCGCCACGGCACCTATTTCGAGATGCTGGGCAACTTCTCCTTCGGCGACTACTTCAAGCACGAGGCCATCGCCTGGAGTTGGGAGTTCCTGACCTCTCCTGAGTGGGTGGGGCTGGAGGCCGACCGGCTGTATCCCTCCGTGTATGAGAGCGACGACGAGGCCTTCGCCATCTGGCGGGATGAGATCGGCATTCCCGAGGACAGGATCTTTCGCTTCGGCAAGGAGGACAACTTCTGGGAGCACGGCTCCGGCCCCTGCGGTCCCTGCTCCGAGATCTATTATGACCGCGGACCGGAGTACGGCTGCGGCAAGCCCGGCTGCACCGTGGGCTGTGACTGCGACCGCTATATTGAGATATGGAACAACGTGTTCTCCCAGTTCGACAACGACGGCCACAACAACTACACCGAGCTGAAGCAGAAGAACATCGACACCGGCATGGGTCTGGAGCGCCTGGCATGCGTGTGCCAGAACGTGGCCAGCCTGTTCGACGTGGACACGGTGATGAACATCACCCACAAGGTCAGCGAGCTGACCGGTGCCCACTACGGCGAGAGCTACAAGCGGGACGTGAGCCTGCGCGTTATCACCGACCACATCCGGTCTGCCACGTTTATGATCTGCGACGGTATCCTGCCCAGCAACGAGGGCCGCGGCTATGTGCTGCGCCGCCTGCTGCGCCGGGCCGCCCGCCACGGCAAGCTGCTGGGCGTCAACGAGCCGTTCCTGTACAAGGTGGTGGACACCGTGGTACACGAGAACGAGGGGCAGTACCCCGACCTGAAGGAAAAGCAGAGCTACATCACCAAGGTCATCCGCACCGAGGAGGAGAACTTCGCCCGCACCATCGACGGCGGCATCCGCATCTATAACGAGATGCTGGCCTCCCACAAGGAGAAGGGCGAGACGGTGTTCTCCGGCGCTGACGCCTTTAAGCTGTACGATACGTTCGGCTTCCCCATCGACCTGACGGCCGAGATGGCCGCCGAGGAGGGCATGACTGTGGACGAGGACGCCTTCCAGTCCCTGATGACCCAGCAGAAGGAGCGTGCCCGCGAAGCCCGCAAGGCGCTGGGCGATCTGGGCTGGGCCGGCGTGGAGTTCGGCAAGGACATGCCGGCCACAGAGTTCGTGGGCTATGACCACGACACGGTAAACGGCGCGAAGGTGCTGGGTATCGTGGCCGAGGGCGAGCTGGTGGACGAGATCGTGTCCGGTATGGAGGCCATTCTGGTGCTGGACAAGACCCCCTTCTACGCCGAAATGGGCGGTCAGGTGGCCGACCACGGCATGATCACCGGCGACGGCATGGAGTTCGTGGTCAGCGATGTGCAGAAGAACAAGGGCGGCAAGTTCATGCACTACGGCAAGTTGCTCAGCGGCAGCGTGGCCGTGGGCGACAGTGTGACGGCGTCCATCGACACCGACCGCCGCGCCGCCATCCGCCGCGCCCACAGCGCCACCCATCTGCTGGATGCGGCGCTGGTGAAGGTGCTGGGCGACCATGTGCATCAGGCTGGCTCTCTGGTGGAGCCGGATCGCCTGCGCTTCGACTTCACCCACTTCGAGGGCATTACGCCCAAGCAGCTGGACGAGGTGGAGGATATGGTCAACGACGCTATTCTGTGCGGGCTGCTCATTACCACCGAAGAACTGCCCATCGCCGAGGCTAAGGCCCGGGGCGCGGTGGCTACCTTCGGCGAAAAATATGGTCAGACCGTGCGGGTGGTGACCATGGGTGATTTCTCCATGGAACTGTGCGGCGGCACTCATCTGGACAACACCGCCAAAGCCGGTCCGTTCCGTATTAAGAGCGAGAGTAGTGTGGCCTCCGGTGTACGCCGTATCGAGGCCACCACTGGCAAGGTCACCATGGAGGACATGCGCCGCAGCCGCGGGCTGCTGAACCGGGCGTCCCAGTTCTTCAAGTCCGCGCCGGAGACGCTGATGGAGCGTCTGGAGCAGCAGGCCAGCGAGATGAAGGCTCTGCGGCAGGCGCTGGAGAAATTCAAGAGCGAGGCGTCCATGGGCGAGGCCAAGCAGATTCTGGCCTCCGCCAAGACCGTGGACGGGCTGCACGTCATCACCGGCACCCGTCAGGGTCTGGACGCAAACGCCCTGCGGCTGATGGGCGACTTCCTGCGGGACAAGGATCCCAGCGTGGTGGGCGTGCTGGCCAGCATCGTGGGCGAGAAGGTCACGTTCCTGGCGGTGTGCGGCAAGGAGGCCGTGGCGCGGGGCGTGAAGGCCGGCGATCTGGTTAAAACCGTGTCCGCCGTGTGCGGGGGAAAGGGCGGCGGCAAGCCGGACAGCGCCATGGGCGGCGGCACCGAGTTGCTGAAGGTGGACGACGCGCTGGCGGCCGTGGACGATTTCGTGGCGGAAAAGCTGAAGTAAGAACGCGCAAGACTGCCGGAAAAGTCGTTCCCGTCATTCCGAGGAGTACCCCAAGGGCACTTGCTTCGCGGCGCGAAGCGACGTGGGAATCCGTATTCTTTTAGCTGAAATCTGCAAAATGTAAGAGCTGTGCATTTTGGAGACGGATTGCCGAGCCAGTGTGAACACTGGCTCGCAATGACAGACTTTTTCCGGCAGGTTGAACGACCACTATACTATATCCGAATACTATATCCGAAAGGAGATGCGACCATGAAGAACGATTGCCTGTTCTGCGCCATTATTGACGGGGAGATCCCCAGCAAAAAGGTGTATGAGGACGAACAATGCTATGCCTTTTATGATATCGAGCCGCAGGCGCCGGTACACTTTTTGGTGGTGCCCAAGGCACATATCTGCTGCGCCAATGCCATCACGGCGGACAACAGCGGTGTGGTGGCCCATTGCTTCGAGGTCATCGCCAAGATCTGCAGGGAGCTGGGCGTGGAGAGCTACCGAATCGTCAACAACTGCGGCGATCAGGCGGGACAGACCGTGAAGCACCTGCACTTCCATGTGCTGGCGGGGCGGGATATGACCTGGCCTCCGGGCTAAAGGAGAACAGAAAAAGGGTCGGCGGGAGCCGGCCCTTTTTTCTGTGCGGCGGTGCGGGGCGGGACGGGGGCGTTTTACGCCGCCGTGCGGCTACACCTTATCCGCCACCCGTGGGGGCACCTGTCTCCCTGCGGGTCGGTCGGTTCGCGGATCTGACAGACCACCGGCCTGTCATTCAACACCGCGAACCCCAGGGGGAAGGCTTAGGGGGGCGTGCCCTTAGGGGGAAGGCTGGGGGAAAATTTTGGGGGTGTTGCCCGTTTGCGGGCAACTTTTTTGCTTTTCGGGGGATGGGGTATAGACGATCTTGATAAGGGGGTACGGATATGAAGTACAGAAAGAACGGGACGGACGCGGTGTGCGGACAGTGCGACCTGTGCGGCGGAGAGCTGCGGCGGGGAGAGCGATACTACCGGATCAGCGGTGAGAACGTGTGCAGGGGCTGCCTGGCAGATTTCGCGGCGCAGATACTGGCGGCGTATGAGGTGGTCGGAGGTGAGGCGGATGCATAAGACGGCGGCACCCTGGGAGGAACTGCGGGAGAAGTACGAGGCAGGCGGATATACCTATATGCAGCTGGCGAAGGAATACGGCGTTTCGGTGCAGACCGTGGGACGGCACGCGCGGAAGGAGAAGTGGGTCAGCGGGTGCCGGAACGAGAGACGGCGCAGGGCGGAGAGCCGGGATTGCCTGCTGGAAATGACGCGGGCGCTGATGCGGGGCGCGAAGCGGGCGGCCGAGGAGGCGGAAAAAGGTGAGGCGTGCACCAAGGAGCTGAAGGAGCTGGCGGGGATATTGCAGACGCTGGCGGGGCTGGAGAAGGAGCTGGGCGGCGGGACCGCGGTGCAGACGGTGCAGGTGCTGATGGGAGAGGGGGTACGGGAGCTGAGCGAGTAAGCACGGAGAGAGAAGAGAGACAAGGGGGAGAGAACATGGAGGATATATACATCGGGACGCCGAACGCAAAGCAGGACGAATTTCTGCGGTGCAAAAAGAAGTACGTCGCTTTCGGCGGAGCACGGGGCGGCGGGAAGAGCTGGGCGGTGCGGTGCAAGGCCAAGCTGCTGGCGCAGCGGTATCCGGGGATACGGATGCTGCTGGTGCGGCGGACCATGCCGGAGATCGAGGCAAACCATTTGGAGACGCTGCGGCTGGAGCTGGCGGGTACGGCCGTATACCGGGCGGAGGAGAGACGGTTCGTGTTCGGGAACGGGAGCGTATTGCAGTTCGGATACTGCGCCTGCGACCGGGACGCGGATCGCTATCAGGGCGCGGAGTACGACGTGATCTTCTTCGACGAGGCCACGCAGCTGAAGGAGCAGTGGATGCGGAAGCTGGCGGCGTGCGTGCGCGGCGTGAACGGATTTCCCAAGCGCATTTACTACACGTGCAACCCGGGCGGGCCGGGACATGGGTATATCAAGCGGCTGTTTATCGACCGGCGGTATGAGCCGGGGGAGAACGGGGGCGAGTACGCGTTCATACCGGCGCGGGTGACGGACAACGGGGCGCTGCTGGCGCGGCAGCCGGAGTATGTACGGCAGCTGGAGGCGCTGCCGCCGAAGCTGCGGGCGGCGTGGCTGGAGGGGCGGTGGGACGTGCTGGCGGGACAGGTGTTCCAGGAGTTCACGGACGACCCGGCGCACTACGCGGACCGGCGGTGGACGCACGTGATCCGGCCCTTTGACATCCCACGGGAGTGGAACGTGTACAGAAGCTACGACTTCGGTTACGCCAAGCCCTTTTCCTGCGGCTGGTGGGCAGTGGACTTCGACGGGTGCGTGTACCGGATATTGGAGCTGTACGGCTGCACGGGAACGCCGGACGAGGGCGTGCTGTGGACGCCGGAGCGGCAGTTCGCGGAGATACGGCGGATGGAGGACGAGCACCCATATCTGCGGGGACGGACCATACGGGGGGTGGCGGACCCGGCCATCTGGGACGCCAGCCGGGGCGAGAGCATTTATGAGACGGCGCTGAAGCACCGGCTGTTTTTTGAGAAGGGGGACAACCGGCGGATACCGGGGTGGATGCAGCTGCACTACCGGATGAGCTTTGACGGGGAGGGGTACCCCATGCTGTATGTGTTCGAAAACTGCCGGGCGTTCATACGGACGGTACCGGGGCTGTCGTACAGCACCACTGCGCCGGAGGATGTGGACACGGGACAGGAGGACCACGCGGCGGATGAGAGCCGGTATTTCTGCATGATGCGGCCCATCGCGCCCCGGGAGAGGACGGAGATACGGCGGGAGCCGTGAGAAACCGGGGGAGGGGCGCGGCCCCTCCCCCGGTCCGAATTCCGCAGACGACGAAAATGCAAAATTTTACACAAAAGGGCTGGACAAATTATGCAGCCGTGCTATAATCTGATTATCCGCAGGAGTACTCCTGCTTTGGCGTTTTAAGCTTGTTAAAACGAAGCACCCTGCGGAAATCTAAAAAACCCGAGGTAAGGAAAATGAAAAAGATATTGGCAACCATTTTGGCGCTGGTCATGGCGCTGGGACTGTGCAGCGTGAGCTGGGCGGAGGGTGAATATGCGCCGTTGCCTAATGCAGTGGATGGCGTAATTACGTTGGGTAGTGATGTGACTATTCCTGAGAATACGCAGGTCACTATTCCTGCAAATACTGCTATAACGCTCAAGCTGAATGAAAAAACACTGACGGTCAATAAAGACTGTGGTATCTATGTGAAAGGGTCTTTGACCATTGAGGGCGAAGGTACTATTACTTCAAGCGAGACTCCCATCAAAATTGATGGTGGCAGTCTGACGCTGAACAGCGGAAAAATTAAGAGCACCGGAAATTATGGCACATACGCATTGAATGGTGGTAGCGTGACGGTAAATGGTGGCGAAATTGAGTCCAAATGGGCTGCGCTGAGCGGTAACAACACCACAGGAACAATGAACTTTGAAATAAATGGCGGTACCTTGACGGCAGAGGAGGGCCCAGCCATTTATATGCCGAATCAGGTCAAGCTTACCATCACTAATGGTACTTTGAATGGCGGTGTTTCTCTGCGCATGGGTCAGGTCGACATTTCTGGTGGTACGATCAATGCAACCAAAGGAAACATTGATGATCCTAAGGACTTCTATAATTACAGCGGAAACGCTTGGCTGCCTGACGCTCTGTATGTGTTTGGCGGTACTTATACCAGCGAGGATGCGCACGGTAATGCACTGAAGCTGAATATTACCGGCGGTACGTTTAACTGCGAAAACAGACAGGGAAGTGCCGTGGCTATTTATGATTTGGGCCTGGTCGCACAAGCACAGAGTGTTGATATTTCCGGCAATGCTGTGTTGAAGACGAATGCAACTGACCGAAAGGCGTATCAGGTGCTTAGTTTGGCAGATATTGGTGTGACTGAGCCCGCGGATAATTATGGTAACGAGGCCAATGTCGGAAAAACCGAAACGGTAATCACTGGCGGTAAGTTCAGCGATGAACCTACTGTTGCGAATGGCTACAAGGCCACCCAGAATGCCGACGGCACCTGGACCGTAACGAAGATCTCCTCCTATTACTACTACCCCTCCACCAGCGATACCACCACGTCTACCACCACCAAGGGCTCTCCCAAGACCTTTGACGCGGGCGTGGGTATCTACGCGGTGACAGCGGTGCTGTCCGTGACCGGCATGGCGTGGACCGCTAAAAAGCGTCACTAAGAGCAAATAAAAAAGAAAGCCCGTAAGGGCTTTCTTTTTTTGCGCTTTTTTTGGTGGGAAGGCTGGGACAAAAAATTTGGGGGTGTTGCACGTTTGCGGGCAACTTTCGGGCTGGGCGGGGGCAGGGACAGAACATGAAAGGGAGGTGCTCGGATGGAGCAGGAGACAAGAACCGCGCGGGACGCCGGTGCTCCGGTGAAGATCGGGGCGGAGGCGGTACGGGCCGCGGCGGAGGTGCTGCGGCGCTATCGCGCGGGCAAGCAAAATCTGGACAGGCGCATCATCGACAACGAGCAGTTCTGGAAGCTGCGGCACTGGGAGCAGATGGAGAAGGCAGGCGAGGGCGGCAATCCGGAGGACGTGCGGCCGGCCAGCGGCTGGCTGGTGAACTGCATCCTCAGCAAGCACGCGGACGCCATGGACTGCTATCCGGAGCCGACGGTGCTGCCCCGGGAGCCGGGAGACCGGCAGGAGGCAGAGACGCTGAGCCGTATCCTGCCGGTGCTGCTGAAAAACGACCGGTTCAGGCGGACGTATTCCAAGGCGTGGTGGGACAAGCTGAAGTCCGGGTGCGCCGTGTACGGCGTGTTCTGGGACAACGAAAAGCTGCACGGGCTGGGCGACGTGAGCATCCGCAGCATGGACGTGCTGAACCTGTTTTGGGAGCCGGGGGTCACGGACATACAGGAGTCGGAGCACTTTTTCTGCACGGAGCTGGTGCCCAACAACCATCTGGTGCGGAGATGGCCGGAGCTGAAGGGGAAGCTGGGGCGCGGCGGCGCGCAGGTGAGCCGGTATCTGTTCGACGACAAGGTGGACACGTCGGAGCAGTCGCTGGTGGTGGACTGGTACTACCACACGGAGCGTGAGGGACGGCAGGTGCTGCAGTACTGCAAGTTCGTGGGGGAGAATGTGCTGTATGCCACGGAGAACGACCCGGAGATGGCGGCGCGGGGCTGGTACGACCACGGGAAGTACCCGTTCGTGTTCGATACGCTGTTTCCCGAGGAGGGGACGCCCTGCGGGTATGGGTATGTGGATCTGTGCAAGTCGGCGCAGAAGCAGATCGACCTGATGAACCAGGCTATTCTGAAAAACACGCTGGCGGCGGCGACGCCGCGGTTTTTCATCCGGGCGGACGGCGCGGTGAACGAGAACGAGTATGCCGACTGGACAAGGCCCTTCGTACACACCAACGGGAACCTGGGTGCGGACTCCATCGCGCCGATCCGGGTGCCGGCGCTGGACAGCGTATATGTGGCGGTGCTGCAGAACAAGATCGCGGAGATGAAGGAGACGGCGGGCAACCGGGACGTGATGAGCGGCGGCACCGCCGGCGGCGTGACGGCGGCCACGGCTATTGCGGCTTTGCAGGAGGCGGGCGGCAAGCTGTCGCGGAACATGATCGACGACGGGTATGAGGCGTTTTCACAGGTGGTGACGCTGTGCATCGAGCTGATCCGGCAGTTTTACGACGTGCCGCGGCAGTTCCGGCTGCTGGGCCGGGACGGCGGGGCGTTCGTCGCCTACGGCAACGGGGGCCTGCGGCCCAGGGCGCTGCTGACCGGGGGCTATCGCGTGCCGGAGTTCGACCTGGAGGTGATGGCACAGGACGAGACGCCGTACCAGACCATGGAGTACAACCAGTTGGCGCTGCAGCTGTTCCAGATGGGGTTCTTCCGCAGCGATATGGCAGAGCAGGCGCTGCGGTGCCTGGAGCTGATGCAGTTCCGCAGCAAGGACACGCTGGCGGAGGTCATCCGGCAGGGACAGAAGGAGACGGACCAGAAGGCGTGGCTGACGGAGGCGCTGCGGCGGGCGGTGACGCTGCTGGACAAGAGCCAGGGGACCCATCTGGCGGAGGCGCTGGAACGGGAACTGGAAAAACGGGAGAGCAGCGGCGGAAAGGCGGCGGTGCGCCGGAGCAGCGACGCTGTGACGCGGCAGCGGCAGGCCACGCGGCAGGCGGTACGGCCCAGATGATACGGGCCAGCTGCGGCGGCGCGCACCTTACGGTGCGGGGCCACGCCGGGTACGGCGAGTATGGGAAGGACATCGTATGCGCGGCGGCGTCCGCGCTGGTGTACGCGCTGGCGGGGAGATTGCGGGAGACAGGGCGGCTGGAACGGTTCCAAAGCGCGCCGGGATACGCGGAGATCGCGGGGACAGGGGACTGTGCCCGGGAGTTCGCGCTGGTGCGGTGCGGGCTGGCGCTGCTGGCGCGGCAATACCCTGACAGGGTGGAGATCGGGTCGTGACCTACCACGGGGAGGAGAGTTCGGATGGACGAGCTGGAAAAGACGGCGCAGGAGACTGCGGAGGAGACGGGCGGAATGGCTCCCGACGCCGGGGAGCAGCAGGTACCTGCCGGGGAACAGGGGGTACCTGGCGGGGAAGAGGATTTCGAGACGCTGATACGCGGCCGGTACAAGGGGGAATTCGACGCACGGGTGCGGCGGATACTGGACGGACGGCTGCGGGGACTGCGGCAGGAGAACGAGAGGCTGCGGGAGATGGCGGCCGCGGCGGAGACGGCGCGGCAGCGGGAGCAGGAGGCGCAGCTGCAGGCCGCGATGGAATTCGCGGTGATCCGGGCGCGGCAGCAGATGGCCCAGGCCATTGCCAGCGGCGGAAGCCGCGTGGCGGAGAACGGCGGACGGCGCAGGAGCGTCAGCCGCTGGGACCCGAGGGGGCTCAGCGGGGCGGAGCTGGCGGCGATACGGAAGAGAGTACAGGATGGAGAAAAGATCAGATTTTAGAAAGGGAGAAAAAACATGGAGATGAATTTGCAGATGTTTGCGGAGAACACCCAGACCACGGCAGGCCTGAGCGCGGAGATGAAGACCTACTACGGCATGGAGCTGCTGGAGAACGCCAAGCCGCAGCTGGTGCACAACCAGTTCGCGGCCACGAAGGGCCTGCCTGCCGGCGGCGGCAAGACCGTGGAGTGGCGTAAGTTCGGCGCCTTTGACAAGGCGCTGAAGCCCCTGACCGAGGGCGTGACGCCCGATGGCAGCGGTATCTCCGTCAGCTACATCACCAAGGAGCTGGCGCAGTACGGCGACTACACCACCGTGTCGGATATGCTGGATCTGACGGCCATCGACGACGTGGTGCTGGAGATCACCGACCGTCACGGCAGCAACATGGGCCTGACGCTGGACACGGTGACCCGAAACGAGATCCAGCAGGGCAAGCAGGTGATCTACGCGCCCAAGATCGGCAGCGACGGCACCAAGACCGACGTGACCAGCCGCATGACGCTGGACAAGGACTGCCGCATGACCAGCGAGCTGGTGGCCAAGGCGGCGACCCAGCTGAAGAAGATGAACGCGCCCACCTTTGACGGCAAGTATGTGTGCATCATCCACCCCAGCGTGGCCTTTGACCTGCGCCAGGACGAGGCGTGGATCGCCGCCCACCAGTATGCCGGGGCTACAGAGCTGTTCTCCGGCGAGATCGGTGAGCTGCACGGCGTGCGCTTCGTGGAGACCACGGAGGCGAAGATCTATCGCGGCGAGGACCTGGCCGCCGACAGCCGCACGCTGAAGGTGAACGGCAACGTTATGGCCAGCACCGACGTGACCTTCAACGGCGGCACCGTGGCCGCCGGCGCACTGGCGGGCCGCTATGTGGTGCTGGGCGGCACCCGCTGCCAGGTGGTGAGCAACACCGACGCGAAGCTGGTGCTGGACAAGACCGTCACCGTGGGCGACAAGGAGGTCATCTACCCCGGTGAGGGCGGCAAGCAGGGCTGCGCCGTGTACGGCTGCCTGTTCCTGGGCAAGGGCGCCTATGGCGTGGTGGACCTGAGCGAGGGCACGGAGGTCATCGTGAAGCCCCGCGGCAGCTCCGGCACCGCCGACCCGCTGGACCAGCGCTCCAGCGTGGGCTGGAAGGGCGTACACGCCGCGGCTATCCTGTACGACGAGTACATGGTGCGCGTGGAGTGCGGCAGCAGCTATTCGGACGAGGATAAGGCGAACTGAGGGGGAAAGCCGGGGCGGTGCGCCGCCCCGGACACCTTTCCCGCAGGAGAGGCTTTTGAAAGCGGAAAGGAGAGGCGATGAAGGAGAAAATGACAACGGTGCTGCTGCCCAGAGGCAGAAAGCAGGAGGAGAATTTTGTCATCGTGTCCGTCAACGGACGCAGCTGGAAGATCATGCGCGGCGTGGAGGTGCGCGTACCGGTGTGCGTGGCGGAGGTGCTGGAAAACGCCGCCATGATGGCGGAGGCGGCCCGGCGCTATGTGGACGAGAGAGCGTCCTGAGGTGACGGCCATGGCAAGGACGACGGCAAAACAGGTGCTGGACCGGGTGGACGCGCTGCTGCCCAATGGGTATGCGCGCACGGAGAAGCTGCGGTGGCTGGCCCAGGCGGAGGGCTTTGTGCGGCGGGAGCTGTGCCGGGAGACGGGGGAATTGCCGGTGCTGACCGAGGAGACAGAGCTGACGGCGGCGCCGCCCTTTGACGAGCTGTACCGGCACTATGTGGAGGCGCAGGTGCACTATGCCAACGGGGAGACGGCGCGGTACAACAGCGCGGCGGGCCTGTGGAACAACGCGTTTCTGACCTATCGGGACTACCGGGCCAGGACGGCGGTGCCGGAGGGCGGCGCGTCGGCGCTGCGGCTGTGCTGAAAGGGGGCGGCGGAGATGTATTTTCCCAAGCTGAAGGCGGCGGCGCAGCAGCGGGCAGGCGTGGAGCAGTTCGGGGGACTGGATCGCCGTCCGGGCAGCGGCGCGGGGAGCCTGGAGCAGATGGAGAACCTGTGGAGCAGCGGGTATCCGGCGCTGGAGACGCGGCCCCTGCGGCGGACGGTGACGCAGCTGGCGAAGCCCAACGGCATGACGGAGAAGGACGGATTGTTCTGGGTGGACGGCACGGCGCTGTATGTGAACGGCGCGAAAACAGGGCTGGTGCTGACGGACAGTCGGAAGCAGTTGGTGAGCATGGGGGCGTATCTGCTGATCTTTCCGGACAAGAAGTACATCAATACCCAGGATCTGACGGATTTCGGAAGCATGGAGAATGTGCGGACCACCACGGGGGAGGTGACGTTCACCCTGTGCGACGGGACGGGGGAGAGCCTTGGCAGCTACGCGGCGGGCACGGAGGCGCCCCAGGAGCCCCGGACGGGGGACCTGTGGCTGGACACGGAGCGATCGGAGAGCGTGATGCGGCGGTATGACGGCAGCACATGGACGGCGCTGACGGAGGTGTACACAAAGATCGCCGCTGTGGGCGTGGGACTGGGCTTCCGCACCGGGGACGGCGTGACGGTGGCAGGCTGCGGCGCGGCGGAGCTGAACGGCCTGCACATATTGCAGGCGGCGGAGGACGACTGGGTGCTGGTGCCGGCGCTGTGCCGGACGCTGGACAGCCAGACGGCGGCGGTGACGGTGATGCGGCTGATGCCGGAGATGGACTTTGTGGTGGAGCAGGGCAACCGGCTGTGGGGGTGCAAGTACGGCATCGTGGACGGTCAGGCGGTGAACGAGATATACGCCTGCGCGCTGGGGGATTTCCGCAACTGGAACAGCTTTGCGGGGCTGAGCACCGACAGCTACGCCGCCGCCAGAGGCTCGGACGGACCCTTTACCGGGGCGGCGGCCTGCATGGGCGGCGTGGTGTTCTTCAAGGAGAACTGCATGGAGCGCATCTATCCGGCGGCGGGCGGCGGGCACCAGATCGTGACGGTGCCGTGCAGCGGCGTGCGGAAGGGTGCGGAGAGGACCGTGGCCGTGGCGGACGGTGTGGTGTACTATCTGGGGAACGACGGGGTGTACGCCTTTGACGGAAGTATGCCGGTGTGCGTATCCCGGGCGCTGGGCGACAAGCGGTATACCGGCGGCGTGGCCGGCGGGGAAAGCGGCCGGTACTGGCTGTCCGCCGTGGACGCGGCGGGAGAGACGGAGCTGCTGGTGTACGACACGCAGAAGCGGCTGTGGCACCGACAGGACGATACGGCGGCGGTGGCCTTCGCCCGGTGGAACGGGGAGATGACAGTACTGTGCAGCGACGGACGGCTGCTGGATACAAGCGGTACATTGGGAACGGCGGAGACGGGGTTCTCCTGGAGCGCCGAAAGCGGCGACCTGGGACTGTACACGCCGGAGCACAAGTATCTCGCGCGGCTGGAGCTGCGGCTGAAGACGGCGGCCGGGAGCACGGTGAAGGCGTATGTCTGCTATGACGGGGACAACGTCTGGGAACAGGTGGGCGGTGTATCCGGCGAGGTGGGGCAGACCCGCGGCGCGGTGCTGCAGGTGCGGCCCCGGCGGTGCGGACACCTGCGGCTGAAGCTGGCCGGGGACGGACCGTGCCGGGTGTACAGCGCGGCAGCGGTGTATGAGAAGGGAAGTGACGGGCCATGAGCGTGCTTGCCCTGCCGATGGCACCGGCGGGATCGGTGCAGGAGCAGGTGACGCAGCAGTATGCGTATCTGGTGCAGATGGCCCAGCAGCTCAACCTGGCGCTGGGACAGCTGGAGGCGCTGGGCGGCGGGGCCGGAGAGGCCTCCGCCCGGCGGCAGGCCAACGGGCGCTTGGGCACGGCGGCATCGGAGACGGCGGACGGGCAGTATGAGACGCTGCGGAGCATGATCCTGAAGACGGCGGACCAGGTACAGAAGACCACGGCGGTATTGACGGCGAAGCTGGAGGAGGAATATGTGGCGAGCTCGGACTTCGGCAGCTATGTGGCGAAGCTCAGCGCCCAGCTGGAGGCGGCACCGGAGGCGGTGACGCAGTATTACAGCTTTTTCTCCGACCTGCAGGCCAACGTGGAGAAGGTGGACGCGGCCTTCGCGCACTATAAGCTGGACACGGAGGGGTATATCCGCACGGGTATCGTGTACTACGACGGGGCCGCGCCGGTGTATGGCGTGGCTGTGGGACAGGACCTGACGTGCAGAGAGGTGGACGGCGAGAAGGTGGTGGAGCAGAACAACTTTCGCGCGGTGTTCACCGCCACGCGGCTGTCCTTCTGGCAGGACGCCACGGAGGTGGCCTATGTGTCCAACAACCGGCTGTACATCACGAACATTACGGTGCTGGGCGGTATCGATGTAGGACAGTGGAGCATGGAGGCGGCGGAGGGCGGACTGGCCTTCCGGTGGATCGGAGGGTGAGTGTGTGAGCTATACGGCGTTGGACAGCATCCAGTGGGGCGGCGTGCCGAAGATCGGCGTCAGCTTCGGCTATGACAGCCGGCGCAGCGGCAGCGTGATGCAGTACAGGATCTATGTGACGGTGGCGCCGCTGACAGGGGCATCGTATTTTGGGTACCCTATCTATCTGTCGGTGACGGTGGACGGCGGAAGTGTGTGCAGCGGGCATACGCTGAAGGCGGCATCGCCCAGCCGGTGGAGCAGCGCGATCGAGTACGACAGCGGCTGGGTAACAGCGGCGGGGGCGGTGGGCACCGCGCCGCTGGGGATACGGCTGTACAGCGGCTCCGGGTCTGCCAGAGACGACAGCTACGGCTATGCGCTGCCGGTGGAGCGCGTGGAGGACATTGGAGATTTCTCGCTGACGGCGGGGGACGCGGTGATCGGACAGACGGGGACGCTGACGCTGACGCGGCCCGGGTATGGGTACAGCTTTACGTTCAGCTATGTGCTGGGGGCGGCCTCCGGAACGCTGAGCAGCGGCGCGCTGCGGACGGTGAGCAGCAGCGCGGGGCGCGTGGTGTACCAGTGGACGGTGCCGGAGTCGCTGGCCGGGGAGCTGCCGGAGACGACGCACGGCACCGGGACGGTGACGGTGAAGGTGTACAGCGGCGGTACGCCGGTGGGAAGCCTGAGCGCGGCGTTCACGGCCTATGTGCCGGAGACCATGCGGCCCACGGCGGCGCTGACCACGGAGGTGGTAAACGACGGTACGGCAGCGGAGAGCTGGGGGCTGTGTGTGCAGGGCATCAGCCGGATACGGTACGCGGCGACGGCGGCGGCACAGGGCGGCGCGTCCGTGCGGTCGGTGCAGTTCCGCTTTGCGGGGCAGGAACTGACCGGCACGACCGGGACGACGGCGGTCATCGGCATCAGCGGGACGCTGCGGCCCACGGTCACGGTGACGGACAGCCGGGGACGGTCGGCGACGGCGACAGGCGAGGCGGTGACGGTGGCGGCGTACTATCCGCCGGCCATTACAGCGTCCATGGCGGCGCGGTGCGCCGCGGACGGCACAGAGAAGGACGACGGGGCGTATCTGAAGGTGAAGTGCGCGGCACAGTGCGCCGATGTGCAGGGGCACAATACGGTGGTCCTGCGGGCGCGCTTCCGGCCTATGGGCGGCGCGTGGAGCGGCTATGTGACATTGCTGCCGGGGGCAGAGCAGCTGCTGGGCGGCGGGCTGGACGGCGGGACCTCCTATGAGGTGGAGCTGAGCGCGGAGGACACGGTGGGGAACGTGCGGGTGGTGCGGTATACGGCGGCCACCAGCCGGGTGACGCTGCATCTGCGCGCCGGCGGAATGGGCGCGGCCTTCGGCAAATATGCGGAGCAGGAGGCGCTGGAGTGCGTGTGGCCGGCGGTGTTTTATGGGGATGTGGCGGTATCCGGCGCACTGACGGTGAACGGACAGACAGTGGAGGCGATGCTGTTTCCGGTGGGCAGCGTACGCCTGACAGACAGCCCTGCGGCGCCGGAGACACCGGCAGGCGCAGCGTGGGAGAGCGTGGAGACAGGCATCGCCGGCGTGTATGGCTGGCGGCGCACGACATGACGAGGAGGAGAGAGGCATGGCATCGACGTATACGATGGTGGCGTACGGTTCACAGGGCAGCGCGGTGCGGCAGCTGCAGAATGAATTGAACAAGCGGGGGTACAGCCTGGACCAGGATGGTATCTTCGGCAAGAAGACGAGAGCCGCGGTACGGGACTATCAGAAGAAGAACGGGCTGACGATGGTGGACGGCATTGCCGGCGATGAGACGTGGGGGAGCCTGCTGTCCGCGCCTACGGCGGCGGAGCAGGCGGCGCAGGCCGCCGCGGCAGCAGAGGCGGCGGCACCCAGGGCGGAGGTCACGGCGGGCACGGCGCGGCGTCTGCAGGAGCTGGAGAGGGGCTATACGCCATCAGACGAGGTGACGGCGGCGCAGGCCTACCGGGACAGCGTGGCGGCGCTGGAGCCGGAGGCGTACCGGTCCCGGTTCGAGGAACGTTTGCAGGCGCTGTATGACCAGATCGCGGGGCGGGAGGCCTTCGACTACGATCCGGAGGAGGATGAGTCGTACCAGCGGTATGCCAGACTGTATGCCGCCCGCGGCGCGGCGGCCATGGAGGACACGCTGGGCAAGGCGGCGGCCCTGACCGGCGGGTATGCCTCCAGCTACGCCCAGAGCGCGGGGCAGCAGGCGTACAACGGCTATTTGCAGGAGCTGGCAGCGCTGGTGCCGGAGCTGCGGCAGGCAGCGCTGGCGGAGTATCAGCAGGAGGGAAAGGCTTTGCAGAACCAGTACAGTATGCTGGACGCGCAGGAAAAGGCGGACTATGACCGCTGGCAGGAGGCGCGTGGCGACTGGCAGAAGCAGCTGGAGGCGGCTCAGGCGGCGTATGAGGACGCGGGCAGTCAGGACCAGAAGCTGTATCAGACGCTGCTGGCACATTTTTCCGACAAAGCGGAGCAGGAGAGGAAACTTTCCGCCTCCGGCGTCCGTCTTACAGATAGTGGAGATACCGGCAGCAGGGGCGAGAGCCTGAGCTCTACGGCGGCGGAGAGCCTGCAGCGGGCCGTGGGGAACTATCTGAAGCGGGGCAACGGCGACCTGGCCCAGGCGCTGGCGGCGCAGTATACGGCCCGCATGACACCGGCGCAGCGGCAGCGGTTCGAGAAGCTGCTGGGCCAGTACGGCATGACGCTGGCATAAGGGTCGGATAGGGGAAAAGTGCTTGCAATCAGGGGCGCTGTATGGTATCATATCAAAGTATATTGCAACGCGGCGGACACGCCGCAGCGGCTCGAGAGGAAGAGAGGAGCCGCGGGAAGGAGCAGCAATGGAGAAGATGAAGAAGCACTTTTTACGCCGAATGGCGCTTGTGATGGCGCTGCTGACGCTGGGCTCTGCCGTGCTGGTGGGCTGCGGCGAGCAGAAGGAACCGGAACCGGACCCCAAGGATGAGGTCATCGTGGAGCCGGAGCCCATCCAGCTGCCGGACGGCGTCAGCTTTGACGAGAAGAAGTATCCGGACGTGTTCGGGTTCATCCAAATCCCTAACGCCACCCAGTGCGCCATCAGCAAGGGCCACTATCTGGCGCAGAGTCCCAAGTCCACTAAGAGCAGCACCGGGTATGACGACGATTACTACCTGCAGCGCGATTTGGACGGCAAGACCAACAAGGCCGGCTCACTGTACATCCAGGCGTACTACAATAAGTCTGACCTCAGCGACCCCATGACGGTGATCTACGGCCACAACATGGCCAACCGGACCATGTTCGGCGGTTTGCAGAGCTACGGCGAGACGCTGAAGTTCGACGACAACGCCGTGATGTACATCTATCAGCCGGGCCGTCAGTTGACCTATAAGTTCTTCGCATGCATCCCCTATGATACCAGCCACATCCTGTACTACCACGACTTCAAGGACGAGAAGGTGTTTAACGCATTCTTTGAGGCGCTGGGCAAGGCGGCCAGCGATCCTAAGTACAAGAGCGACACCAACCAGAACGCCTTTTACAGTGCCGAGGGCTGCGTGAACGTGGACAAGACCAACCTGCCCCAGGCGGGCGACAAGGTGGTGGTGCTGTCCGTGTGCAAGAACGGCGACGATCATCACCGCTATCTGCTGATGGCAAAGCTGGTGGAGGACTCCGCCGCGCCCATTACTATGACCCGCGGTGAGGCCGAGGCTGCCGGTATCCCGGCGGACCGCATCCAGGACAAGGCAGCGGCAGACGCCGCGGCCGCTGCCGCGAATGTCTCTGCGGTGGAGGATGCTGCCGCCAATAAGACCGACACTGCCAGCAAGACGGATACGGCCAAGACGGAGCACAAGGGCTGAGTCGGACCTGAAAAACAAAAACCTCCCGGACTGCGTGGTCCGGGAGGTTTTTCGGTATGCTTTCAGAGGGCGCTGCCGTCGGTCTGCGTCAGCAGATCGGCCAGGGAGACACTGTCCAGATAGTCGTTGATGATGGTGTCCAGCTTTTCCCACATGGGGAGCGTGGTGCAGTGACCGGCACGGGGGCAGGTGTTTTCGTTGCCCTCCAGGCAGGTGACGGGGGCCAGAGAACCCTCGGTCAGCCGCAGGATCTGGCCCACGGAATAGTCGGCGGCGGGGCGGTTCAGGCGGTAGCCGCCGCCCTTGCCACGAAGGCCGTCCACCAGGCCGGCCTTGGACAGCACGGAAATGATGCTCTCCAGATATTTTTCAGAGATGCCCTGCCGTTCGGCAATGGCGGGCAGGGGGAGATAGGCGGCGCTGTCGTCCTGAGCCAGCTCCAGCATGACCCGGAGGGCGTAGCGGCCTTTGGTAGATACGAGCATGGGAAGACCTCCCTTATGTTAGTAAACATAGTATAGCACTATGTTTATGTGATTGCAAGGGGAAAACGCTCACATATAGTGGTACTTATTCCGCTTGAGCACCAGAAAGATGCCGGAGATGATAAAGGCAAAGATCTCGGCGGCGGTGATGGCCCACCAGATACCGTCCACGCCCAGAAGTATGGGCAGGATGACGACGGAGCCGGCTTGGAACACAAGCGTCCGCAGGAAGGAGATGGCAGCGGAGACGGCACCGTTGTTCAGGGCGGTGAAGAAGCCGGAGGCAAAGATGTTGAAGCCTGCCAGTAGGAACGACCAGCAGAACAGCCGGAAGGCATGGGTGGTCAGGGCGTAGAGGCTGGCATCGTAGCCCACAAACAGCCGGGACAAGGGGGCGGCCAGCACACGGGCCAGGACCGTCAGGGTCACGCCGCCGATGGCCATCAGCAGGGCGCTTTTCCGCAGGAGATTTTTCAGCTCACTGTGGTGCTGCGCGCCGTAGTGGAAGCTGACCACCGGCGCGCTGCCGATGGAGTAGCCGATGAAGATGGCTACGAAGATGAACTGGACGTACATCAGAACGCCGTAGGCGGAGACGCCGTCCTCGCCGATCAGGCGCATGAGCTGGAAATTGTAGAGCATACCTACCAGGGAGGAGGAGATGTTGCTCATCAGCTCGGAGGAGCCGTTGCCGCAGGATTGGAGGATGGGGCGCAGACGCAGTGCGGCGGGCCGCAGGCGCAGCAGGCTGGTGTTGGGACGCAGGAAGTAGATCAGGGGCAGTACGCCGCCCACACACTGGCTCAGGCCGGTGGCGATGGCCGCGCCGGCCACACCCCAGTCGAAAACGGCGATGAAGAGCGCGTCCAGCACCATGTTGGTGACGCCGGCGGCCACGGTGACGAAAAGGCCCAGGCGGGGCTTTTCGGCGGCGATGAAGAAGCTCTGGAACACATTTTGCAGCATGAAGGCGAAGGTGAAGCCGGTGACGATGCGGCCGTAGAGAATGCAGTCGGCCATCATGGCGTCAGACGCGCCCAGCAGACGGGACACGGCGGGCATGGTGAGGATGCCCACGGCGGAGAGAACGACGCCCAGCAACAGGGTGAACAGTACCAGCATGGAGAAGGTGCGGTGGGCTTCGTCCGGCTTGCCCTCGCCCAGCAGCTTGGACACCAGTGCGGTGCCGCCGGTGCCGATCATAAAGCCCATGCCGCCCAGGATCATCACGAAGGGCATGACCAGGTTTACGGCGGCAAAGGGCGTTTTGCCCACGAAATTGGAGACGAACAGACCATCCACCACGCCGTAGATGGACGTGAAGACCATCATGCAGATGGAGGGAAGCGTGAAGCGCAGCAGCTTGCCATACGTGAAATGATCGGACAGCCGTATGAGCTTGGACATAAAAACCTCCTGTCGAAAAAAGTAGCTCCATCATGAAGATGGAGCTAAATCATCCCACCAAACGGTGGAGTTTGAACTTGGTGACCCGTACCGGATTCGAACCGATGTTAAAGGCGTGAGAGGCCTCTGTCTTAACCACTTGACCAACGGGCCGTTTTGGTACACCTTCAGGGACTCGAACCCTGGACACCCTGATTAAGAGTCAGGTGCTCTACCAACTGAGCTAAAGGTGCATATCCTGTTAACGGTGTTATTATAGTCGATGTGCGCCGATATTGCAAGCTTTTTTTGCGAAAAGAACAGGATTTCTTTGAAATCAGGGAGAGAGCCGGAAAAGCGGGGGCTTTTCCGGCTCTCTGCGGGAAAGGAAAGAAGAACTGTCAGTTTTTCCACTCCACATACAGCTCGCGGACGGCATTATCATCGGCGGGCTTTGCGGCGGGAGCGGCCGCGGGAACTGCGGGCGCCTCGGCAGCGGGGTGGTCACGCTTTTCGATGAACTTGGGCGCCACCTGGGGGAACAGCGCCAGGCTCAGCACATCCTCGTCGGACTTGGCCAGACTCTTGAACTCCTCGCGGTACTTCTCCAGCTCCGGCTCCAGCAAATCGGCGGGACGACAGGTGATGACATCCTCAGGGGCGATGCCCGCCTTGGCGCGGACCTCCTCGTTGACCTCGCCGGGCAGCTTGCCGTATTCGCCCTTGAGCATGGCGCGGGACTCCTTGGGGAATGTCTTGTAGCGCTCGCCCATGATGACGTTCATCACAGCCTGGGTGCCCACGATCTGAGAGGAGGGCGTTACCAGCGGGGGATAGCCGAAGTCCTTGCGGACGCGGGGGATCTCTGCTAGTACGTCATAGTATTTATCCTCTTTGCCAGCCTGCTTCAGCTGGGAGATCAGGTTGGAGAGCATGCCGCCGGGCACCTGATACAGCAGGGTGTTGGTGTCCACGCGGAGCACCTTGGGGTCCAGGATACCGGCGTCCTGCAGGCGCTGGGCGACCTTGCGGAAGTGAGCGGCCACGGGGGACATCTTTTCCAGGCTCAGGCCGGTGTCACGGACGGTGCCCTGCAGCGTGGCCACCAGGGACTCGGTGGCGGGCTGGCTGGTGCCGTTGGCCATGGGGGAGAGAGCGGTGTCCACAATGTCCACGCCGGCGTAGGCCGCCATCAGCAGCGTCATGTCGCCGGTGCCGGAGGTGTTGTGGGTATGCAGGTGGATGGGGACGGAGACCGTCTCCTTCAGCGCCTTGACCAGAGAGTAGGCCTCCATGGGCAGCAGCAGGTTGGCCATGTCCTTGATGCAGATGGCGTCAGCGCCCATCCCCTCCAGCTCCTTGGCCAGCTTGACGAAGTAGGCCTCGTTGTGGATGGGAGAGATGGTATAGCTGAGGGTGGCCTCCACCTGTCCGCCGTATTTCTTGGTAGACTTGATGGCCTGCTCCAGATTGCGCACGTCGTTCAGCGCGTCGAAAATACGGATGATGTCGATACCGTTTTCGATGGACTTGGCGCAGAAGGCGTCCACCACATCGTCGGCATAGTGCTTGTAGCCCAAGATATTCTGGCCACGGAAAAGCATTTGCAGCTTCGTGTTCTTCACATGCTTGCGGATGGTACGCAGGCGCTCCCACGGGTCCTCGTTCAAAAAGCGCATACAGGCGTCGAAGGTGGCGCCGCCCCAGCACTCCAGAGAGTAGTAGCCGATGGCGTCCAGCTGTTCCAGCGCGGGCAGCATGTCCTCGATGGTCATGCGGGTAGCCGCCTGGGACTGGTGAGCGTCGCGGAGGATGGTATCGGTGATGAGCAGGGGCTTGTTAGACAGAAATTCCATAGTTACCTCCTATTAACCGAACAGGGAGATCAGCACGCCCGCGGCGATGGCTGAGCCAATGACGCCGGCGACGTTGGGGCCCATGGCGTGCATCAGCAGGAAGTTGCCGGGGTTTTCCGCCTGGCCGACCTTCTGGCTGACACGGGCGGCCATAGGTACGGCGGACACACCGGCAGAGCCGATGAGGGGATTGATCTTCTCCTTGAGGAACAGGTTCATGAACTTGGCCAGCAGGACGCCGCCGGCGGTGCCGAAGCCGAAGGCCACCACACCCATGCCCATGATAGCCAGAGTCTTGGGGCTGAGGAAGGTAGCGCCGGTAGCGGTGGCGCCTACGCTGATACCCAGGAAGATGGTGACGATGTTCATCAGCTCGTTCTGCATGGTCTTGCTGAGGCGATCCAGCACACCGCACTCCTTGGCCAGGTTGCCCAGCATCAGGCAGGCGATCAGCGGCGCGGCGGAGGGGACCAGCAGGGCCACAAATACCGTGACCACGATGGGGAAGAAGATCTTTTCCTTCTTGCTGACCTCACGCAGGGGCTTCATGACGATCTGGCGCTCCTCCTTGGTGGTCAGCGCCTTCATGATGGGCGGCTGGATAACGGGCACCAGCGCCATGTAGGAATAGGCGGACACGGCGATGGGGCCCAGCAGGGCCGGGGCCAGCATGGCGGTGACGAAGATGGCCGTAGGGCCGTCCGCGCCGCCGATGATGCCCACGGAGGAGGCCTCGGCACCGGTGAAGCCCATGAGGCGGCAGCCCACATAGGTCAGGAAGATGCCCAACTGGGCCGCAGCGCCCAGCAGCAGGCTCTTGGGGTTGGCGATCAGGGGACCAAAGTCGGTCATGGCGCCCACGCCCATGAAGATGAGGCAGGGATAGATGCCCAGCTTGATACCCAGGTACAGCACATCGATCAGACCGACGCTGACAGTGACATTACTGAGGGTCATGCCATAGGAGGCGAGGTACTGCTCGGCAGTTACCAGGGCGTCCAGCTGGTTGGACAGCGTGCCCACGGCCTCGGAGCCGCTGGCGGCAAGCTGTGCCATCAGGTTATCGAGCACACCGGGGTCGAACGTACTCTGCGCCGCCGTCATCAGGGAGTCGGCGTAAGGCTGGAGCATATCGGCAGATACGCCGTTTGCCAGCATTTCCGAGAGGAACTGTGCCGTGATGGGCTCGCCGCCGAACAGGTCCCAGTGGACGTGTCCGCCGGCGAACAGGATCTCGTGGAACATCTCCGCGCCGGGCAGGTTCGTCACCAGCATACCGAATGCGATGGGTACCAGCAGCAGCGGCTCGAACTTCTTGACGATACCCAGAAACAGCAGCACAACGGCAATGACCAGCATAATGGCACTCTTCCAGTTGTCACCCTGGAAAAACTGGTAAAAGCCGGTGCTTACAAAGAAATTGGCAATAGCTTCCATGTGCAGTCCTCCGGCGTCAGCCGATGGTGCACAGCAGCGCGCCGGACTCCACGGCGGCGCCCTTGGTCACAGACACGGAGGTAACGGTGCCGTCGCAGGGAGCCATGATCTCGTTCTCCATCTTCATGGCCTCCAGGATCATCAGCACGTCGCCCTTCTTGACGGCGCTGCCGTTGGACACGTTCACCGCCAGAATGTTGCCGGGCATGGGAGCGCAGACCTTTTCGCCGCCGGCAGGGGCTGCGGCGGGGGCGGGAGCAGCCGCAGGGGCGGCCACGGAGGCAGCGGGAGCTGCGCCGGTGATCTCCTCCAGCTCGACTTCATACACGGTACCGTTGACATTGACTCTGTACTTTTTCATGGTGAAATCCTCCTCACACATTACACTTTCTTCATGGATACGATACGGATGGCGGAGACATCGGTCCCCATGTCCTCGGCGATGGCAGCGGCTACGGCGGCCATCATCGCGGGGGTGACGGCGCCAGGTGCGGGCATGGCGGCGGGAGCCGCCGGCATCTGGGGCACGGTCTTGGGCGCGGAGGTGCGGGCACATACCCAGCTCATCAGTGTGACCAGCAGGATGATGCACAGCAGCCCGGCAAACACCGTTCCCAGGCCCATCAGCACGACGAACAGGTTGGAATATTCAGGCATGGTTTGGATCTCCTCCCATACTAATATAGATTACCCACATTGTACCAAACATTTGGTAGTAATGCAATCCGAAAACGGCTAAAACTGCAAAATTGTGAGAAGTCCTAAAAAATTTTTTGGTTCATTGACGGAATACACAAACCACAGGGAAACGACCTTTCCTTGGAAGAAAATACTTTCCATCCGCTATTGTCTGTGCTATACTGTGTTTCTATTCCGAAAGCAGGGGAGGCGCGGCTATGCGGTACGAAAATGTGGTGCAGGGCCGCTTTCTCTCGCGCCCCAATCGCTTCATTGCGCTGGTGGAGCTGGACGGCGCCGAGACGGTCTGCCATGTGAAGAACACCGGACGCTGTCGTGAACTGCTGGTACCGGGGACTGAGGTGTATCTGGTGCCGGGTGTCACGCCGGGGCGTAGGACACCCTACGATCTTGTCGCGGTGAATAAGGGCGGCAGGCTGATCAATATGGACGCCCAGGCACCGAACCGGGCGTTTGCGGAGTTTGCACGGACCTTCGACCCGCAGGCCGAGAGCATCCGGCCGGAGTTTCGCTTTGGCGAGTCGCGGCTTGATTTCTGCTTGACGCGGCCCGACGGGCTACACCTGGTGGAGGTCAAGGGGGTCACGCTGGAGCAGGGCGGCCACGCCCGCTTCCCGGATGCACCTACGGAGCGGGGCGTGAAGCACGTGTATGAATTGATACGCGCTGTGGAGCAGGGCTGCCGGGCTACGGCCTTCTTCGTCATCCAGATGGCGGAGGTCGTTGATTTTGCGCCCAACGATGATACACATCCCGCATTCGGCGCGGCCCTGCGGCAGGCGCGCGAGGCGGGGGTCAGCATTGCCGCTTACAGCTGCCGTGTTGCGCCGGACGCCATGTATATCGATCACCCTGTGCCGGTGGTTTTGTGAGGAGAGTGTCCGTATGACATTGCTGGAGATATTCCTGATCGGCATCGGTTTGAGTATGGATGCCTTTGCCGTGGCGATATGCAAGGGACTGGCCATGCCGGACAAGGTGCATAAGAGGAGCGCGTTTCTCATCGCCCTGTATTTCGGCGTATTTCAGGCGGTCATGCCCGCGCTGGGCTGGCTGCTGGGCTCACAGTTTGCCCACTATGTGACCCGGTTCGCGCCCTGGATCGCCTTCGTGCTTCTGGCATGGATCGGCGGGAATATGATTCGCGAGAGCCGCGCCGAGGAAGAGGAGGACGAGCAGCCCTCCGACGGGCAGGTGAAGCACAAAGAACTGTTTGTGCTGGCCGTGGCCACCAGTATCGATGCGCTGGCCGTGGGCGTCACGTTCTCCATGGTGGAGCTGTCCGTGTCCATCTGGCTGGCCGTCTGTCTTATCGGCTGCACCACGTTCCTGATATCCCTGGGCGGTGTGTATGTGGGCAATGTGTTCGGCGCAAAGTACAAGAATAAGGCTGAATTCGTGGGAGGCACTATCCTGATTCTGATAGGTGTGAAGATCATTCTGGAGCATTTTGGCGTGCTGTAAAAAGATCCCCCGGCGATGTATATCGCCGGGGGATCTTTTTACAGATGTGCGAGCAGATCCATAGTAATGCGGGCGGTGATTCCCCACAGGTGGTAAGGCAGGCCGTGATACACCGGGACCTCCAGCCGCCAGGGACGCCAGGGGTAGTTCGCAGGGACGCCGGCGTCCGCATAGGGGAAATCCGGGGCCTCCACTGGCTGCCGGTACAGGTAGACCTCCGGCGGATGCGCCTTCAACTCCCGAAGGGGCAGCAGGAAGGTGCCGGCTACCTCCTCCGGCGCGGGGCGCATGGCTGCCAGTGCCGCAGAGTCCACCTCACCCAGCACGGGCCGCAGCAGGCTGCCCGCACGGATGTGGATGAAGTCCATTTCGCCGATCACGGTCACGGCGCTTTCCGGGATGCCAAGCTCCTCCCAGGTCTCCCGCAGGGCGCACTGGATGGCCGTTTCCCCCGCCTCGCGCTTGCCGCCGGGGAAGCACACCTCGCCCGGCTGCCGGACGTTGGCGGAGCGTATCTCGTACAGCAGGCAGTATTCGCCGTCCTGACGGACCAGGGGGACCAGCACGGCGGAGCCGCCTCTCTCACCCATCAGCGTGGGCGTATGCGCCGTGTAGTAGCCGCGCAGGGGGGAAATATCCATGATCGGGCCTCCTCTCGGTCAAAAGCGGTGCTTGTCCGCATTGTTTTTATCGATGTTTGGTTGTATCGCAGAGCGGCCTGCGAAAAAAGACGTCCCCGCCTTGCGGCGGGGCCGCGTAATGCGCGGTAGATCCTCAGCAGCTGCACCCGCAGCCGCCGTTATTGCCGCCGCAGCCGCAGCCATTGCCGCAGCCGTTGCCGCAGAACAGGAACAGCAGGATGATGGCGATGATGATCCAGCAGCAGCTGCTGCCGCCAAAGCAGGAATTCTGATTACACATACCGTAACCTCCTATGAAAATTTGACCGCCACATCGGTCTCATTCTCATAGTATGCCGGCTGCGGTAAAGTGTGCGCCTCAGAGCTGCGAGATGCGATAGCTGAGCGTCAGCAGGGTGTCCACAAAGTGGATGTCCTCGAAGAAAACGCCGTCCTCCTTGGTGGAGAGCTCCACATTGGTAAAATTCCAGAAGCCGCGCACACCCAGACCGATCAGACGGTCCGCCAGCGGCTGGGCTACATTCTGCGGGACGGTCAGGACCGCCACGTTGGGGTGATAGTTGGCGACATATTCCTCCAGCTCATCCATCGAGTGGACCGAGACACCGCGGATCTCCGTGCCGATCAGCGCGGGGGAGACATCAAAAGCGGAGTCGATCCGGAAACCGACCTTATCAAAATCAAAATTCTGCAGCAGGGCGTGACCCAGATGGCCCACACCGATCACAATGATGCGGTGGCCGCTGTCTATACCCAGGATGTGGCCGATCTCCGCACGCAGCTCGGCCACATTGTAGCCATAGCCCTGCTGGCCGAACTCACCAAAGCAGCTCAGGTCCTGCCGAATCTGGGAGGCGGTGATGTCCATCTTGGCGCCCAGAGAGTTGGAGCTGATACGCACCACGCCTTTGTTGTACAGATCGTCCAGATACCGATAGTACCGGGGAAGACGATGAATGACAGCATCGGAGATTTTTTGCTTCTTCATAGAAAAACCTTCTTTTGTGTGGAATGCGGCGCACAGCGCTCGATGTATTGTGGCTATTTTACAACAAGTATGCGAAGTTGTCAACTTTTTTAACAAAGTGAAGCGAAAAATTTTCTTTACTTTGCGCCGGGAAGGTGGTATAGTAGTGAAGCTGTAAGTTGATAAAACAGAATATGATATGCGCCCGTAGCTCAGATGGATAGAGCGTTAGACTCCGACTCTAAAGGCCGCTGGTTCGAATCCAGTCGGGCGTACCAAAAACCGTCTTAAGCATATCGCTTGAGACGGTTTTTATATGCGGTAGGTGATAAAAGTTCCGCTTTGGTTTGATGACTATTGTGTGACTTGGAATCCAGCTGAGCGCATCCTACGTCATATCTCCAGCATCCCTTGCCGTCCCGTGCGGGCGTGTTCTTTTTTTCTCTCTTCTTCAGTTGCTCCGGGGCGCTGCGGGCGGCGGACTGCTCCACCTCCTTCTTGCTGCGGCCGGTGCCGCTGCCCACGCCGCAGGCGGCGGTCAGCGTAGGACATTACACAACGCCGCAGAGGACGTGGTGGGGGGGGGAACGGGAGCTGACAGCTCGCTTTATCTGTGAGACAGCAGCGTTGACCCGCGTTTACGAGGTGCTCAGCGGAGCTTGATCAAAAAAGTTTTTAAGTCCAAATGCAATAAAACGCCCTTTCCGTGCATTACACGGATGACAGGAGAAAAAGCCCATGCTCAGTATGCTGATGACAACCGAATATGCGCCGGCAGAGGAGTGGCGTGAGCTGCAGCGGCTGCTGCGGTGCATTGCCGGGAATGACCGTGACGCCTTGGCGGAGCTGTACCGGCGCACGCGCCCGGCGGTGTACGGCCTTGCGCTGTCCTACCTCAGGAACGCCCACGATGCGCAGGATCTCACGCAGGATGTCTATGTGCAGGTGTGGGACTGCGCGGCGCAGTACCGCCCCACCGGCTCGCCCATGGGATGGCTGCTGGCCGTGTGCCGCAGCCTGTGCCTGATGCGTCTGCGGCGCGAGGAACGCCGCACCGCGCTCTCGGACGAGGAATGGGACGCCATTCCCGCGCAGGAGTGCGGGCTGGATGCGGACGAGCGCGTCCTCTTGCAGCACGCGCTGGCAAGCCTTGGCGACGAGGAGCGGCGCATCGTGCTGCTCCACGCGGTCACGGGTATGAAGCACCGGGAGATCGCGGCGCTGCTGGAGCTGCCGCTTCCTACCGTCCTGTCGAAATATCACAGAGCATTGAAGAAGATGCGAAGCTGTCTGGAAGGAGATGACGCCCGATGACCAATGAAAAGATGGAGCAGCGTCTGGCTTCGGCGGTGGAAAAGACCGCGCCAAACGACGTGAACGGCGTTCTCTCCCGCTGTGATGAGCGGAAAGGAACGGTGATCCCCATGACGACGAAGAAAACGACAAAGAAACGGTGGACGACGCTGGCGGCGGCCTGCCTCGCGGTGATGCTGCTGTGCGGCGGAGGCGTGTTCTATCAGCAGGCACACGCGGTGGCGTCCGTGGTGTCGCTGGATGTGAACCCCAGCATTGAGCTGAAGGTCAGCAGGAACGAAAAGGTGCTCGTCTGTACGCCGCTCAACGAGGACGCAAAAGCCATCCTCGCGGATATGAGTAACGGTGCTGACCTCAAGGGTGCGAAGCTGGACGTGGCGGTAAACGCCATCGTGGGCAGCCTCGTGCGAAACGGCTACCTCGACAGTATTTCCTCCGCCATCATGATCTCGGTGGAGGACAAGGATACCGCCCGTGCGGAAAAGCTCCAGCGTGAGCTGACCAGCGCCGTGGACGGCGTGTTGCAGACCAGCGAAGCAAAGGCCGCCGTCCTGACGCAGACGCTGACGCAGGATGCGGCGCGGGAGCAGCAGGCTCGGGAGAACGGTATTTCTACCGGCAAGGCGGCGCTGGTGAACCGCGTGCTTGCGCTGAACCCCGCTTTGAAATTTGACGCGCTGGCAAAGCTCTCGGTGGAGGAGCTGAAGGACCTTGCGGAAGCAGGCGCGCCCGCCATGCCCATCGGCAAGGATGCCGCCGCTTACGCCGCGGAGCAGTATGCCGGGACAACGGCGTTGGACTCCGTCACGGCGGAGGTCGATTCCGAGCTGGACGAATTCCCCGCGCACTACGAGGTGGAGCTGCACACAGCATGGGGTGAGTTTGAGTATCTGGTGGACGCCTACACGGGGAAGGTGCTCAGCGGGCAGAAGGACTTGCTGGCCACGGCCCCTGTAGGGGACGAGACGGCAAAGCCTACTGCGCCGTCCGGCGACATCGGTCACGCCAAGGCGAAGGCCATCGCCCTGAACCACGCGGGCGTGAGCGAGAACAAGGCGTATGACATGGAGATCAAGCTGGACGATGAGGACGGCACGCTCGTCTACGAGGTCGAGTTCAAATTCGGCGGCATGGAGTACAGCTACGAGATCAACGCGGCCACCGGCGCGGTCCTCAAGCACGAGGCGGAACTGGATAACTGAAAGAAAAGGCGTGAGCCGCTGTATTGCAGCGGCTCGCGCCTTTTTACGGGTTATACAGGATCATGTGCAGAATGGTGGTTTGGTCGGAGATGTTGCGGTAGGTGTGGGCGGTGTCGCCCTGAAAGCGGACGCTTTCGCCCGCCTGAACGACAATGTCCTTCTGATCAGCCGTGATTTCGATTGCACCGGCGAAAAGGGTGACAAACTCGGTGGTACCCCGCAGATGCGGCTCCGACTGCCAATGGCTGCCGGGAGCCAGCTCCATATAGTAGACGGAGAACTTCCGGTTTTCATCGTCCGGAAAAAGGCAGTAAGGCGATACATTGAAAATTATCAAAAACCTGGTTTCGACCTTGCAATTCAGGGTACACTCCGCTATACTGATACTTGTTGATACTAATTGCAATCAGCGACGGAGGTGATTTCATGGATGCTGCGCTGTTTACCAAGATGCTGTCCGACAAAAACGTTCTGGATTTGAGAAAACTCGGCTATAAATTCCCGCAGGCCGACATCAAAAAGTTTACGGAGCTGCTGAAAAACGGTTTCTATCATTCGCTGCCGCTCAAGGATTTCTCCGGGCAGAACATCGTCTATCTGAGCAGCATTGCACAGGTGCGCCTTTCCGCTGCCAGGGTGCTTTTGACGCCGCAAAACAGCACACAGCTTTACGGCGTCAAGGCTATGGAGGAGGAGATCGTTTCCACCTTTACCATCGAGCAGGTGGACTTTACCCGCGACAGCGTCCGCAAGATCCTCTCCGGTCTTGCTCCCACAGACGAAAGCGAAAGCCGCATTTTCGGCATGAAAAAGGGACTGGAGTTCATCAGCGACCCGGCGAATCAAATCACTGAGGAGACCATTCAACGGCTCTATGAAATGGCCATCGGGGCCTATCTACCCGAGGAGGATCGGCTGCTGCCCGGTCATTTCTACCGGCACGACAGCGTGTATGTGATCGGCGCAAAGGTGGAGCATACGGGCTTTCCCTGGCAGGCGCTGCCGGAACGCATGGGCGAATTGGTCACCTTTATCCATGAAGAATCCGAGATCAACGATCTGCTGAAAGCGGCGCTGATCCACTTCTACATGGCGTATCTGCATCCGTACTTTGACGGCAACGGCAGAATGGCACGGCTGATGCATTTGTGGTATCTGGTGCAGCAGGGATATTCCTCTGCGCTGTTCGTGCCGCTCTCCGAGTATATCAACAAAAGCCGCAAGGGGTATTATGACGCCTATACGCTGGTGGAGGAGAACGCAACCATCAGCGGTATGCTGGACGCAACGCCGTTTTTGGCGTATTTTATCGAAAATGTATATCATAAGCTGAACGGGGTGCTTCCGACCGCACAGACGACCGAGGCGTTTCAGACCGCCCTGTCCCACGGACAGGTCACTGAGAAGGAGAAAGCATTGTGGGAGTTTGTTCTGTCCGCTTACGGCGACGCAGAGTTTTCCACCAAGCAGTTGGAAAAGGACTTCGGGAACGCCGCTTACGCGACGATCCGCAGCTTTGTGTTGAAGTTTGAAAAACTGGGACTGCTCAAATCGACACAGTACGGGAATCGTGTGAAGTATGCGGTTCGTGTGTGCTGAAAACGGGAGCCGCTGCATCTGAGATGCATGACCTGTGAAGTGCTCAGACTACTATTTGACTACTACCGCAAAAAACCTCGGAAGTCTTGCCCTGTAAGGCTTCCGAGGTTTTTCTTCAGAATGGCGGAAATTTGTGTAACACCAACCAAACCCTTGCCCTGCAGGGCTTTCCGGCTTGACGGCTTGATAACTCCGACTACTATCTCATATCCAAAGGATAATATCAAAATACGTGATATTATTTGCCGGAAATTAAAACTATTAATATATTTGAAATTATGCTATAAGTAAATCAGTAAAACACGCATGCATTTATCAACAACAGATAAAAACGAGGAGGCATTGTTATGGTCAGGCTTTTTGACAATACCCTGCGCGACGGTGGCAATGTGGTGGGTCATGGTTTTCCTATTTCGCTGACCCAAAGCATCATCGGTGCGCTGCTGGAGGCAGGTATTCCGGATATTGAATGCGGTAACTGCAAGGGTCTTGGCGCTTACGCCAAGGCGGATGCTAAGCAAGCACCCAGTGACGAGGAGTATTTCGAGGCGGTGCAGCCCTACCTGTCTCGTGGACGTATCGGTATGTTTATGCTGGCAAAGCTGGCGGATAAAGAACTGGTTCGCGGCGCTGCCGACGCAGGTCTGTATTTCCTGCGGGTGGGCGCTGATGCCGGTGACGGCGCAGGCTCTGTCAAGGCGGTGGCAACTGTAAAGGAAGCGGGACTTACCTGTCGCTACTCGCTGATGAAGGGTTACGTTCTTCCGGCGGCGGAGCTGGCAAAGGAGGCAAAACTCCTGCAGGACGCCGGTGTAGACCGCATTACCATCATGGACTCTGCCGGAACCATGTTTCCCGACCAGACCACGGAATATGTCAAGGCGCTGAAGGACTCTGTGACGATTCCTGTAGGCTTTCATGGTCACAGCAATCTGGGGCTGTCTCAGGCCAACGCGCTGGCTGCCGTGGCAGCCGGTGCTGACGAAATCGACTGCGGTCTGCTGGGTATGGCCCGCAGCGCAGGCAACTGCGCCACTGAGTTGGCCGCCGCCACATTGAAGAGGGAGGGCTACCTGCCAGAGGTGGATCTGTTCGGACTGCTGCACTATCTGGAGGACGACTTGATCCCTACCATGGAGCCATATCACTACCACGTAGCCATCGCTCCAGTGGAGCTGATGCTGGGATTGTCCGGATGTCACTCCTCGTTCCTGCCCATGTTTCGCAAGGTGGCGCAAGAGGAGGGCGTGTCCCTGCTGAAGCTTATCGCTGAAGCGTCCACCATTGACCGCAAGGCCCCTTCTGAGAGTCTGCTGCGGGACGTGGCGAAGAAGCTGAAATAAGAAGGAGGAGATCACCATGAACCATCGTATTGAAAGCATGAAGCCCTCTGCCTCCATGGTACTGATGGCACGCGCCAAGGAGATGCAGAAAACCGATCCCACCGTTATCGGTCTGGCGGGAGGCGAGCCGGACTTTCCCACACCTGACCGCATCTCTATGGCAGCCATCCGCAGTCTGACGGAGGGCTATACCCACTATGTGGTGGGCCCCGGCCTGCCGGAGCTGCGTCAGGCCATTCAGAAGAAGCTGCGGGAGGAAAACGGTCTGGACTATGACGTCAACTGCATCATGGTAACGCCCGGCGGCAAGAACGCCATCTATCTGGCGGTGCAGGCCATTCTTAACGAGGGAGACGAGGTGATGGTGCTGGATCCCGCATGGGTGTCCTACGAGCCGATCATTCAGGCTGCCGGTGGCGTAACCGTCAAGGTAAAGCTGGATTATCAGCAGGATTACCGCATCACCGCCGAGGCTTTGGAGGCTGCCTGCACCGATAAGACCCGCCTTATCATCATCAACTACCCCAACAACCCCACCGGACGTATTCTTCACAAGGACGAGGCCGATATTCTGGAGGCCTTTATGCTGCGCCATCCGCAGGTGTACATGCTCAGCGACGAGGTGTATGAGAAGCTGGTCTACGATGGGGCAAAGAGCATCAGCATGGGCGCCTATCCCTCTATCCATGACCGTGTCGCCACCATGAACGGCTTTTCCAAGAGCGCAGCCATGACCGGCTGGCGCATGGGCTATTTGGCGGCACCCAAGGCGATTTACGACGTGGCCTATAAGCTGTATCAGCACAGCCTGTCCTGCATGAGCGGTTTTTTGCAGAAGGGCGCCGTAGAGGCATTTAGCTGCGAGTATGAGACCGAGCAGATGCGCAAGACCTACGCCTATCGCCGCGATATGTTCACCGGCGCGCTGAACAAGATCCCCGGCGTCCGCTGCCTGAAGCCGGAGGGGGCCTTCTACGCATGGGTATTCTTCGATATCGGCGGCATGGACTCCACCCAAATGTGTGAGTACCTGCTGGAGAACGCGGGCGTGGTGGGCATGCCCGGTAGCGCCTACGGCGAGGAGACGGCCTGCTGCATGCGCTTCTCCTTCGCCAACGCCACCGAGGATCTGGAGCGGGCGGCGCGGAAGATCACCGACGCGCTGCTGAAGCTCCAGCAAAAGTGACCATCAGGAGCGGAGGCTCCTGCAAATAAACGAGAGAAGAACAAAAGAAATGGAGGTTTCCCCTATGGAAAAGAAATCAGGATTCTACGGCGGAAAGATCGGCGTGTGGCTGCCTGTCCTGTTCATGCTGGTGGGTATGCTTGTCAGTACCATCATTGGCGGCGGCGGATTGGCCCGCCTCACAGGTATTACCTTCTTTGCTCTGGCACTGGGCTTCCTGTTGGCCAAGGATAAGAAAAACTACGGCAAGATCACGCTGAAGGGACTTCAGAACCCCATGTTGGGCACCATCATCATGGCCTATATCATGGCCGGTATGCTGGCGCAGCTCCTACGGCAAAGCGGTTTGATCGATGCCCTGATCTGGGGTATCACCCGTCTGGGCTTGAACGCCGGATGGATACCCATGATCGCATTCCTGACCTGCGTGCTCATCTCCACCTCCTGCGGCACCTCCACCGGTTCGGTGGCCGCTGTCGCGCCGGTGCTGCTGCCGCTGGCCCACGGTTTGGGCATCAACATGGGCTTGATGTGCGGCGCTATCATCTCCGGTGCTATCTTCGGCGATAATCTGGCTCCTATTTCCGACACCACAATCTCATCCGCCCTGACGCAGGAGGCGGACATCTCTCAGGTGGTTCGTACCCGTTTTCCCTATGCCGCCATCTCCGGCGCTGTTGCTGCCGTGCTCTTTGCCGTTGTGGGTCTGACGCAGGACGCCAATATCCCCGCTGATCTGGAGCTGGACGGCAGCACCGCCAAGTCTCTGTTCCTGCTGGTACTCCCTGTGCTCATGGTCATTCTTATGCGTAAGGGTTGGGATCTCATGGGCACCCTGATCCTCTGTAACCTCAGCGGTATTGTGCTGAATCTGGTACTGGGCACCATTGCACCGGCAAAGATGTTTGCCAACGACGGCCCCATCGTGGCCGGTATGTCCGGCATGATGACGCTGGTGCTGTATGTGACCCTGCTGTTCCAGCTGCTGGAGATCCTCAACAGCAGCGGCGCCTTCGATGGCCTGACCGTCAGCTTGATGAAGCACTGCAAATCTCCCCGCTCCGGTGAACTGATCTGCTATCTGGCGGCCGCTCTCGGCTCCGTCGTCACCGGCGGCAGCGGCATCGCCATCGTGTTCTTCGGCTCTCTGGTGCGCCGCATCACCAAGGCATTCCACATCGACCGCTGCCGCGGCGCCAACATTCTGGACGGCGTGGCCTGCGGCGCTACCGGTCTGATGCCCCACGGCAATCCCACGCTGGTGTCTCTGGGTGTGGCGCTGGCCATCGATGGCGTGGATCCCAACTTCTCTTTCTTGGATATTATCCCCTATAACTTCCACTGCTGGGGACTGATGCTTATCTTCCTGCTGAGTATTCTTACCGGAATCGGCCGCAGGTTTGAGAAGCCGGAAGAGACGGCCAACGCATAACAGCAATTATGTTTTCCTTTGCACAAAACGAAAAGACCCGCGACAGCGGGTCTTTTTGCATTGCCATTTACGCACTTTACGGATATAATAAAATCGATAGCATACCGCACAGGAGGAGAGTCTGCCATGGATCACAAGGATATCACAATCTTTCTGGAATTGGTGCGCTGCCGCAATATCTCAAAGACGGCGGAAAACCTGTATCTGTCCCAGTCAGCGGTCAGCAGCCGGCTGAAGGCACTGGAGGAGGAGATGGGCTGCCAGCTGGTGCTGCGCTCCAAGGGCCAGCGCAGTGTGGAGCTGACGCGGCAGGGGGAGGAGTTCATCTCGGTGGCGGAGCGGTGGAAGCTGCTACTGGAGGAGACGGAGGCGGTAAAAGAAAAGGCGCTTTCTGTCGTTCGCATCGCCACCAACGGAAGCACCTACGACCGTCTGCTGGACGAGTTCTTGCGGCAATACACCGAACGGCATCCGGAAAAGAAGATACAGATAAAGGTGTGCGACTCCAAAGACACGTATGATCTGGTCTCCAAGGAACTGGCGGATTTCGGTTTCGCGTCCTATGAGTCCCTACAGGGAGGCTTGGCTGTCCGGTGTATCGATCGGCAGCCCCTGTGTATCGTCCGCCGTGCGGAGTTACCGAAGTCGCCGCATCCCATCAGCCCCAGTGAGTTGGATCCGGAGCGGGAGGTCCGCTTTATCGGCGGCGATTTCAACGGTCTGATCCTGTGGAGAAAGAAGTGGTTCGGCAGTGATAACCGATGTCATGTGCAGATCAATACCGCGTCCGGCGTACGGTCTTTTCTCCAGCATGGAGATTACTGGGCGCTGATTCCCGTCAGCTCCGCCTATGAGCTAGCGCGGCTGATGCCGCTGCAGATCTACACGCTGGAGGAGCAGCCGGAGCCGTGGTGCGTCTACCTGCTGCGCAGCTTGAGAAGCAGTACGCAGGATTTGGAAATATGCCGTACCTTTGAAGCGGAGATCCTGGAATATGCCCGAAAGATTCACGAAACTGAGGATAATCCGATTGAGTACCGAAAGTAAACGGAGCCATATAGCCGACATGAACATGTCAATTCTTTGTTGACCAGACTGCTATTTGACTACTACCGCGAAAAATCTCGGAAGCCCTGCCACACAAGGATTCTGTGGCTTTTCTTCAAAATGGCGGAAATTTGTGCAATCTCAACCAAGCCCTTGCGCCGCAGGGCTTTCCGGCTTGACGGCCTGATAACTCCGACTCTAAAGGCCGCTGGTTCGAATCCAGTCGGGCGTACCATAAAGAATTACCGGTATAGATGCGTCTGGCACAAAGCCAGACGCATCAACCGTTTCCGTTCATAAGGATGTATTTTCTTACGGTGAGATAAGAATGGCCTCAAGTACATCGGTGTCTCCGGCTGACCGAAGCGTATGTTGTCGATAGGCAGCCGACAGGAAAACGTGAAACCAACGTATCGTTTGAGGTGGGTTTGACGATAACTGGACCGGTGGTTGCAAACAGCGGGGGCGGATGGTATACTCTGTGTCAGAGCGCAGCCCGCACTATGGGAACTGTATCTGATCATAGTCTCACGGTGTTTAGCGGCGGTGCCTGCCTGTATGTGAAGATGAAAGGACGGTGACAGTGGTGTATTTCGAATACGGGGAAACAGAGCTTTCTTATCTGCGGCAGAAAGACAGGCGGCTTGGTGAAGTCATTGACCGTATTGGATATATCGACCGTGCCGTGGATACGGACTTGTTCTCTGCCATTGTCCATCATATTATCGGCCAGCAGATATCGACTAAGGCGCAGGCGACCATCTGGCAGCGGATGCGGGATGCGCTGGGTGAGGTGAACGCGGAGAGCATCCTTGCGGCGGGAGTCCCTGAACTGCAAGCCCTGGGTATGACCTTCCGTAAGGCGGAATACATCACAGATCTGGCGCAAAAGGCCCGGGACGGTGCGTTTGATCTGGACGGCATATGGCAGAAAACGGACGGGGAGGTGATCCGCGAACTGAGCAGTCTGAAGGGTGTTGGCATCTGGACAGCGGAGATGATCCTGCTGTTCTGTATGCAGCGGCCCGATGTGTTTAGTTACGACGATCTGGCTATTCAGCGCGGACTGCGGATGCTCTATCACCACCGCAGCATTGACCGTAAGCGGTTTGAGATGTACCGCCGTCGGTTTAGCCCGTATGGCAGCGTGGCGAGCCTGTATCTGTGGGCGGTGGCCGGTGGAGCGATACCGGAGCTGAAAGATCATAAGCCGAAAAAGAGATTGGAGGGAAAGAGATGATCTGGACATCCGAGTATATGTCGCCGCTGGGTAGGATCACGCTGGCCTGCGACGATGAGGCGCTCGTTGGTCTATGGTTCAACGGGCAGCGGTATTTCGGCAGTGTTCTGCCGAAAGTGACTGTACAAAGGGAACACCCGCTGTTTGCAGAGGCCGGTCGCTGGCTGGATATCTATTTTTCCGGTAAGGAACCGGGGTTTCTGCCGCCGCTGCGCTATGATACCACACCGTTCCGTAAGCGTATCTGTGACATCATGCTGACGATACCGTATGGAAAGACCATGACCTACGGAGAGATCGCTGCTGAAGTGGCTTGCCAGCAGGGGCTGGCCAAAATGTCCGCGCAGGCGGTGGGCGGCGCGGTGGGGCATAACCCGATCTCTCTCATGATCCCGTGCCACCGTGTGGTGGGTACAAACGGCAGCCTTACCGGCTATGGCGGTGGCATCCAAAGGAAGAAAGCATTGCTGGAGCTGGAGTGTGCCGATATGCGTGGTTTGTTTGTGCCGAAGAAGGGGACTGCACTTTGATCGGGTCTTGCTTTCTGTGAGGCCTGAGAATATACGCACGTCCGGCCTGACTGGGCCGGACGTGTGTTTTTGTTTTTCCTGCGGGGGTATTTGGCGAAAAGGTGAGAAAAGAGCAGACAGCGTCTTGAAAACAGGCGGCGGGACTGCCATCATGATCGACGCCGGCTATAACTACGAACGGCTGGCGGAGAAGATGGTATGGCCGGGTATTGCACCGCAGTCCATTCGGCACATTCTCATTACCCATCAGGATACTGACTGGAAAACAAGCCGTTTTCGCCGTTGCCGGAAACGCTGCAAAGGCATACGCGGCTCAGCCGTGACCCTCGGCAGCGATCATGTGCAGTGCGTTCTCCAGTGCGCCGATAACGGCGGAGGTATGGCTTACAAAAGCTCCTCCGTTTTTCGATAGCCCAGCGCAGTGGAGATCATGGACGCGGTGGCGCAGACCTGCTCCACCGCCGCAAGAAATTCATCGGAACGGGTGCTGCGGAACATACCGATCACGCCCACGGTGTATCGCGCTTTGCCCTCCACGGTATAGACCGGTGCGGAAATGGAGCGCAGGCCGATCTTGTATTCGCCGTTTTCAATGGCGTAGCCGTTGGCACGGCACAGATCGATCTCCTGCATCAGCGCGGTCAGATCGGTGATGGTGTGCGGGGTGAACTGGGTCATATGCTGTGCGCGCAGCAGCGCCTCGGCACTGGTGCGGGACATATGTGCCAGAAAGACCTTGCCCTGCGACGTACAGTAGATTGGCAGCCGGGAACCTATATCCGACACGACGCGCAGATTGTCCCGGGTCTCCACCTGGTCCAGGGTGATCACGCTGCCGCCCTCACACACCGAGAGCATAACGGACGCTCCGGTCCGCTGGCACAGGTGCTCCATATAGGGGCGGGCCACCAGTGAGATGTCCCAGGACCGTTCCACTTGCCGCCCATATTCGAACAGCCGCAGGCCCAGCGTGTATTTTCCGTCCGGCGTCTGCGCCGCCACGTCATAGGTCCGCATGGTGGTCAGCAGGCCGAACACGGTGCTCTTCGGATATCCGCACCGGGTGGCCAGCTCCTTCAGAGACAGGGGACTTTCCGCCTGACTCAGGACCTGTAGGACCTCCATGGCCTTCGCTACGGATAATATGATATTTCCGTCAATCATGGCACCTCACCTCCCGTTGCTATCAGCATACCGGCTTCGTTATTCTCTGTCAAGAACGATCCGAGAAAGCTGACACAAAATAAGAGAAAACCTCCGGAAACGGAGGCTTTTTCTGCACAGCTGAAGAACAGCGGGAAGGCCATGAAAACAGAGGGGTACTTGCGGAAACGGTCATGCTACGCTATAATACAAGGCGATCCAGGGAGAACCATTTGTAGTTTCCGTGGTGGACAGAAGCGTATTATAAGGAGGACCTTGTACCATGGAGAAAAAGCTGACTCATAGTAAGTGGTTTTTATACCTGACAGAGTTTTTCGCGGGAATGTCCGTCATGGCGGTGGAACTGGGCGCCAGCCGCCTGATGGCGCCGTATTTCAGCTCATCTCAAATCGTTTGGACGGTCATTATCGGCGTTATAATGGTCGCTATGGCTGTGGGCAACATCTGGGGCGGACGGATGGCTGACAAGAGCAAGTCGCCGGACCGACTCTATGGCCGGGTCATCATCGCCGCGATCTGGATCGCGTTGATACCCTTTGCGGGCCGATGGATGATCGCCGGGATATCCTTCCTGCTGGCCACGTTCGTAACGAAGAACTTTCTGGTCTGGGCGGCGCTGGCAGCCTGCCTGGTGATCTTCGCCTTCCCCTGTGTGCTGCTGGGCACCGTAACACCGTCCCTGACCAAGTTCACCGTGGACAATTTGGATGACACTGGCAGGACCGTGGGGCAGCTAAATGCGCTGAACACCATCGGCAGCATCATCGGTACCTTTGTGCCCACGTTCCTGACCATCCCGGCGGTGGGTACGGCGGCCACGTTCCTGATCTTTGCGGGTGTGCTGGCCGCTATCGGTATTGTCTACTTCACTTTTGAACGGAAGAAGACGGTCGCCGGTATTATTGCGGTGGTGTTGGTGGCGGGGTTGTGCTTTGCGCTGCCCACCTACAGCTTCGCATTCTGGGAGAGCGACCTGGCCTTGGAGGACGAGTCCATCTACAACTACCTCCAGGTCAAGGATGATGACCACACCACCACGCTCTCCACCAATGTGCTCTTCGGTGTACAGTCGGTGCAGAACAAGGACGGTAAGCTCACCGGAATGTACTACGACTACGCGCTGGCAGCCCCCTGTATGGCGGGTATGGACGGTACCGATAACACAGGCCGCAGCGCCATGATCTTGGGCATGGGGTCCGGCACCTACGCCGGATACTGCGTCCGCTATTTTCCGGGCATGACCGTGCAGGGCGCGGAGATCGACGGCAAGATCGCCGATATCGCCCGCACCTATTTTGGCCTGCCGGAGGAGGTGGAGGTGGCCGTGGCCGATGGCCGGGCCTACCTGACCGCGTCGGAGGAAAAGTTTGATGTGATCATGGTGGACGCCTATCAGGACATCACCATTCCGTTCCAGCTGTCCAGCCGGGAGTTCTTCGCGGCGGTGGCGGAGCATCTGAAGCCGGAGGGCGTCATGGTGGTGAACCTGAACATGACCTCCCGCGAGGATGGCTCCATCAACCAGTACCTCTGCGATACGATGGCCAGCGTGTTTGCGTACACCTACTTGGCCGATGTGCCCGGAAACACCAATACGGAGGTGTTCTGCACCAACGCGCCTGGCCTGCCGGAGCGCTTTGCCGCCAGCCGCGCCGCGCTGACCGACGGAGACTACGCCGCCATGATGGCGGAGGTGGCCGCCGATCTGACGGTCTACACCGGTGGGGACTGCCTTCTGACGGACGACAGGGCACCGGTGGAGGTGCTGGGTATGCGTGTGCTGGATGAGCTGATCGCCGGAGAACTGGACTATTACCGGGAGAATTTCAGCCTGCAGGAGATACTGGGGATGCTGGGCTGACGGCGGCGCTTGACAAGCCCCACCGCCGGGGCTATGATAGCCGAGCCGTCCATCTGCCCAGCGGACGAAACGAGGAAATGAGGTATCGCTATGGACGCAGTTGTTCTTGACCATGTGGATAAGGCCTATACCACCTACGGCACGGATATCGTCCTGACCGGCGAGACGCGGCCCAGCCGTACCCGACAGGTGCTGCGCGACCTGTCGCTGACCATTCCTGCCGGAGAGATCACCGTGATCGTGGGCCGCAGCGGCTGCGGAAAGAGCACGCTGCTGAAGCTGCTGGCGGGGACGGAGATGCCTGACACCGGGACAATACGGATTCCGGAGGGTTGGCACAGTGCCATGCTCAGCCCGGATCCCTATGTCATCACCTGGACCAGCGTGCAGCGGAACGTGGCCATGGCCTGCGGCGTGGGAAAAACGCCGGAGGAGCGCTATGAGCGCGCCAGCGAATTCGTGCGACTGGTGGGCTTGGAGGACTACGCCGACCTGACTCCGGTGGAGCTGTCCACCGGCATGAAGCAGCGTCTGGGCCTGGCCCGGGTGCTGGCGGGGCAGGCGGAACTGCTGCTGATGGATGAACCCTTTGCCTCCCTGGACTTTTTGACCCGCGCGGAGTTGCAGAGCCAACTGCTGGCCATTCAGGAGAAGCTGCCCCGCACGATCGTGCTGGTCACCCACCAGTTGGAGGAGGCGCTGCTGCTGGGACGGCGGATCATTGTCATGCACCCGGACAGTACGATCTGTGAATTTGATCTGACGGATCTGCCCTATCCCCGGGATCTGGACGATCCGACGCTGCGGCGGTTGAAGGAGGCTATTACCGACCAATGCCGCTATACCGCATAAGAAACGGCGATGCACACTATACTTGCTGTACCATACCCGCGGCCTGTGCCGCTGAAAGGAGCCTGTTATGCTTTCCGGACTGACGCAATATGTGCCCGAAGCGACCCTGACTATTTACGATAATCTGGAATTTCTCATTCGCCTGCTGCTGTCTGCCGCCTTGGGCGCGCTGGTGGGTTTGGAGCGCAGTAAGCGCCGCAAGGAGGCGGGCATCCGTACCCACTGCATCATTGCCTGTACCTCCGCGCTGTTTATGATCGTCTCAAAATACACTTTCCTGGACTGTGTTACGGTGGATGGCCTTCGCGGCGCCGACCCTGCACGCATTGCCGCCCAGGTGGTCAGCGGCATATCCTTTCTGGGGGCCGGCGTCATATTCAAAAACGGCAACTCTATCCGCGGACTGACCACCGCCGCCGGTATGTGGGGCACCGCCGCCATCGGTATGGCTGTGGGTGCCGGTATGTATTGGCTGGGCCTGTTCGAGGCGGCTGTCCTCGTTGCCATCCAGATCATTCTCCACCGCTTCCCTGTGGGGGCGGATGCCCTCACGACACAGGAAATTTTGGTGGAGCTGGAGGATACGGATGAGCTGCGGGCCCGTTTTGACGATCTGCTGAAGGAGCACCGCGGCCAGGTGACAGAGAGCAGCCTTACCCGCCAGGACGGCTGCCTTCGTATGGAGATCACCGTCCGGCTTGAGCCGCCGATCACCCATGATGAAGCACTGGCCTTTATGCGGGAGAACCCCGGTGTGAAAAGAATGTCTGTATAAGCGACGCATGAAAAGCCGGCCACCAGGCCGGCTTTTTCATGCGCAGTTGCGGTTTTCACTGGAGTTTGCTATACTCTGTGTGAGAAGGGAGATGTTTCTGTGCTGCATACTGTTATGGCGTTCCTGCCGTTGGCGTTTTTGATCGTATATGCCCTAAAGACCCGCAAAATGGCAGATGCAATGGTCCTGGCCACTCTGCTGGCCGTGCTGCTGGTCCATCGCCAGCATTTTTTCACTGGGCTGATCGACGCCATGTATACTACACTGGGCAACAGCTCCTATCAGTTTGCACTGTGCAGTATTTTGGGCTTTGGCGGAATGATCTCGCTGTTTCAGGCCTCCGGCGGGCTCATGGGCTTCCGGGATCTGCTGGCGAAGGCGGCCAACACGCCCCGCAAAACGCTGCTGCTGGCGTGGCTGCTGTCTGTGATCATGTTCGTGGACGAGTATCTGAATGCCCTGACTACCACCATCTGCCTGCGGGATGTCTCCGATAAAAACCGTTTGCCCCGGGAGCACCTGGCGGTGCAGACCAACATTATGGCATGCTGCCTGTGCGTGACGGTGCCCTTTACCAGCTGGACGGCATTCAGCGTGGGCCTGATCTCCGACTTCGGCCTGGGGTTCACGGATTACCTTCAGGCGGTGCCCTTCATGTTTTATCCGCTGGCGATGATGCTGGTAAGTCTGCTGCTGGCGTTGGGGTGGTTTCCGAAAGTGGGCATGCTTCGTCAGGCGTATCACCGGGTGGCCTCCGGCGGCGCAGCCTTTGAGCCGGGAGAAAAGGACGAGAAGCTGGTGGACATTGACGAGGTGGATGAGCACAATGTCTCCTCGGCTTGGAACGCTATTATCCCGCTGGCGGCGCTGGTGGGCGGCACGGTGCTGTTTGACAATGATTTGCTCCACGGTATCATCGTGTGTCTGGTGGTGCAGTTCTTGCTGTATGTGATACAGAAGCGTATGACGGTGGGAGAATACTTTGCCCGATTCTTTTCCGGCGTTAAGGGTATGACCACCATCGCTGTGGTGGTGGGCTTTGGCCTGATGCTCAGCGATGCCAACCGTACATTGGGGTTGTTTGATATTCTCATCAACGGTATCGGAGGGGCGGTGCCCCGCTGCCTGATCGCGCCGCTGGCGTTTGTGCTGGTGGGATTAACCGTATTTGCCGTAGGTGGCTGCTGGGCGGTAATGACCATCGCTATTCCTGTGTTCATCCCGATGGGGCTGGCTGCCGGGGTGGCTGCGCCGCTGATGATCGCCGCGGTGATGAGCGGCGTTACCCTGGGATATAGTCTGTGCTTCTATGCGGACGCGGTGCTGATGACCACCGCCGGATCGGGCGTTTCGAACCTGACCACCATACGGGCGGCAACGCCCTATGCGCTGGCGGTGGGGGGCCTTTCGGTGATAGCGCTGTTGGTGGCCGGGCTGTGAAAACGGTGGCTGGGCTGTGAAAGCAGCGGGCGGAAACAGTAACATTTTTGATAGAAGTATGGTGGTTTACAGGGCGGGGAAATCGTGGTACACTATGTGGGACCGGCGTTTGACACGCCGGAAAAGCGCGTGCTTTTTGTGCGCTTTCGCTTTACACTTATGGTACATTCATGATACATTTACGATACGTTTGCTATACATTCTCTTTCGCTTTTTGCGGGCTTGATGCGCTGTATGCGGCCGCAGAGGAACGGATATGTGCGCCGTGCGGGGGAAATGCGAGGGAAGGGAGGTGCCGCCATGCTGCGACGGATACGGGAGCTTTTTAACGACGTGTTCCGACAGGCCGATCTTGTCCTGCTGGCGCTGTGCATCGGCACGTCGCTGTTCGGCATACTGATGATCGCCAGCGCCACACGCTATATGCACACCAGCAAGCTGGTGCTGGTACAGGCGGCGGCGCTGTGCATCGGGGCGGTGCTGTATATCGTGGTGTCGCAGGTGGACCTGAACGAGCTGGCGAAGTACTGGAAGTGGATATTCCTGGTGGGCGTGGTGTTCATCCTGCTGCTGGCAACGCCCCTCGGCATTGCCGGGGATACCGGCAACAAGGCATGGCTGGAGTTCCCGTTCCTGCCGGTGAAGGTGCAGCCGGCGGAGATCGTGAAGCTGACGTTTATTATCGTGCTGGCGAAACAGCTCTCGTGGCTGAAGGAGAACCGGGACCTGCGGTCGATTTCCTCCATCGTCATGCTGGCGGCACACTTCGGCGTGATCTTTGCGCTGTACTACAAGATATCCTCCGACATGGGCAGTGCACTGGTGTTCCTGTTCATCTTCGCGTGTATGTGTTTTGTGGCGGGGGTGGCGCTGCGGTGGTTCCTGATCGGCGGCGGCGCGGCGGGACTGCTGTTCTACGCCATGTGGGACCTGGACCTGCTGGATACCTACATGAAAAACCGGTTCATCGTCCTGTTCGACCACAGCTATGATCCGCTGAACACCGGCTGGCAGCAGACCCGGAGCCTGCTGACACTGGGCGGCGGAAGGATATTCGGGCAGGGGCTGTTTCGCGGCACGCAGACCCAAAGCGAGGCGGCGTCCAGCCTGCCGCACCGGCACACGGATTTTATTTTCTCCGTGATCGGTGAGGAGCTGGGGCTGGTGGGCTGCCTGCTGACGCTGGCGCTGCTGACGGCCATTATACTGCGGTGCCTGTATGTGGCGCGGCACGCCAAGACCCGGCTGGAGGGCTATGCCTGCATCGGTGTGGCCAGTGTCATTATCTTTCAGGTCATCATCAATGTGGGTATGTGCCTGTTCGTGATGCCGGTCATCGGACTGACGCTGCCCTTCATCAGCTACGGCGGCTCATCGCTGGTGATGCTGTTTGCCTGTATGGGGCTGGTGTCCGGCGTACACGGGCGGGCGAAGCCCGACTGGCTGCGATAGGAAAGACAACAAAAGAACGCCGCGGCTGTGCCGGGGCGTTCTTTGTTTGTTTACACACCGGCGGGCAAAATCGGTTGTAATCAGCGGGGCGCTGTGCTATAATAATATATCAAATCATGGGGGCACAGGGCCGTTTTTCGCTGTGCCGCCTAAAAGTGAGGGTACGCTTATGAAGATCGTGGTATTGGCGGGCGGACTGTCCACAGAGCGCCAGGTGGCGCTGACCAGCGGCACCGGCGTGTGCAGGGCGCTGCGGGAGAGGGGACACAAGGCCATTCTGGTGGATATGTTTTTGGGGTTGGAGGACTACGAGGGCGCGTTGGAGGATATCTTTGACACGCCGGACGGCCTGTGCGGCCAGAGCCGGGTGGAGCGCGTGGAGCCGGACCTGGAGGCGGTGCGCCGCAGCCGGAGGGACCAGAGCCCCAGCCTGCTGGGCAAGGACGTGCTGACCGTGTGCCGCATGGCAGACGTGGTATTTCTGGCGCTGCACGGAAGCTGCGGCGAGGACGGCCGCATACAGGCCACGCTGGATCTGCTGGGCGTGCCCTACACCGGATCCGGGTATCTGGGCAGCGGCATGGCCATGGATAAATCCGTGACGAAGCGGATGATGGACTCTCTCGGTATTCGCACGGCTCCGTGGCACGACATCCACTATACCGAGAGCGATATCCCCCGGCTGGCGGAGGAGCTGCCGGTGCCCTGTGCCGTGAAGATCGTCAACGGCGGCAGCTCCATCGGTGTGGCGCTGCCGGACACGAAGGAACAGCTGGAGAAGGCCCTGCGCGACCTGCTGCGCTACGGCAACCATGTGGTGGTGGAGAAGAAGATCAAGGGTCGGGAGATACAGATCGCCGTGCTGGGCGACGGCTATCTGCCGGCGGTGGAGATCATCCCCAAGGGCGCCTATTTCGACTATGAGAGCAAGTATCAGGCCGGCGGCGCGGTGGAGCTGTGCCCCGCGCCTATCACGGACGCGGCGTGGAAGCAGGTGGGCGAGATGGCCCTGAAGCTGCACAAGGGGCTGGGGCTGAGCGTGTACTCCCGTTCGGACTTCATTCTGGACGAGAACGGTCAGGCCTGGTGCCTGGAGATCAACACCCTGCCGGGCATGACGCCTACCAGTCTGGTGCCCCAGGAGGCGGCGCAGGTGGGACTGAACTACGGCGAATTGTGCGAGAAGATCGTGGAGCTGTCGCTGGCGGCGCGAAAGGCGGCGCGGGCATGATGCCGCTGACGGTACAGACCATCTGCGCCGCGGTGGGCGGCACGGTGTTGCAGAGCAGCGGCGCGGCGGTGCGCGACGTGACCACCGACAGCCGCCGCGTGCCGCAGGAAGCGCTGTTCATCCCTCTGGTGGGGGAACGCTTCGACGGCCACGCCTATATCGGAAAGGCACTGGAGGCCGGGGCGGCGGGATGCCTGACGGCAAAGACGCCGGAGGCACTGCTGCCGGGGAAGTTTTACATTCAGGTGCCCGACACGCGGCTGGCGCTGAAAGCGCTGGCCGCCTGGTACCGGGGGCAGTTCCGGCTGCCGGTGGTACAGGTGACCGGCTCCGTGGGCAAGACTACCACCAAGGAGATGATCGCCGCAGTGCTGACGCAGAAATACGAGACGCTGCGGACGGAGGGGAACCTCAACAACGACATCGGCGCGCCGCTGACGCTGCTGCGGCTCATGCCGGAGCACGAGGCGGCGGTGATCGAGACGGGCATGAACCACTTTGGGGAGATACGGTATCTGGGCGAGATGGTACGGCCGGATATCGCCGTTATCACCAACGTGGGCGACGCCCACATCGAAAATCTGGGCAACACACGGCAGGGCATTTTGCAGGCCAAGTGTGAGATATTTGAAAATCTGACCCCGGAGGGCGTCGCGGTGCTCAACGGCGACGACGAGCTGCTGAACACGGTGACGCTGCCACAGATCATCCTGCGCTGCGGCGAGGGCGAGCACTGCGATGTCCGTGTTACGGACATCGACGACCGGGGGCTGGAGGGCATGGCCTGCACCGTGACCACGGGACAGGCGGCCTATCGGCTGGAGACGGCGGCGCCGGGGCGGCACATGGTCTATCCTATGGCCATGGCGGCAGCCATCGGCGAACGGCTGGGCCTGACGGCGGCGGAGATCGCCGCGGGGACGGCGGCCTATGCGCCGGTAGGGAGCCGGATGCACCTGATCCGTATGGACGGGGATCGGCTGGTCATCGACGACTGCTACAACGCCAATCCGCAGTCCATGGCGGAGGGCATCCGTATGCTGGCTGCCAGCCGGCAGAAAAAGCGCCTGGCGGTGCTGGGCGACATGGGTGAGTTGGGCGCGCTGACGGCCCAGGCCCACCGGGATATGGGGACACTGTGCCGGGAGTTGGGCATCGAGACCGTGGCGGTGGGGGAGAAGATGAAGGCCCTGACCGAAACGGATCCGGAGGCGCAGTGGTTCGCCGGTGTGGAGGAGGCGCTGCCCGCTGTACGGGCGCGGTTCACGCCGGGGACGGCGGTGCTGGTGAAGGCGTCTCACGCCATGCATTTTGAGAATATCGTAAAGGAATTAGAGAAAGAGTAAATGGTCGACATTCGCGTTTCGGGGCTGGTGAAGTCCTTTGATCTGGAAAAGAGAATACTGGACGGACTGAGCTTTCAGGTGGACAGCGGGGAGCGCGTGGGACTGCTGGGGCGGAACGGCGCCGGAAAGACCACGGTGTTCCGTATGCTCACCGGGGAGCTGGAGCCGGACGAGGGAGAGGTACAGATCGCCGCCGGCCGGCGGGTGGGACTGATCTCGCAGATCCCCGTGTATCCGGAGGGGTACACGGTGGAGGACGTTTTGCAGACGGCCTTCGCGCGGATGTTTCGGATGAAGGACGAGATGGATGCGCTGGCCCTGCGGATGGAGCAGGGGGACAGCGGCGCGGATACGCTGCGGCGGTACGGCGAGCTGAACGCCAAATTCGAGGGACTGGGCGGCTGGGACACGGAGACGGCGGTGAACAAGGTGGCCAACGGCCTGAGCATCCCGAGGGAAATGCGGCAGCGGGAATTCGCGTGTTTGTCCGGCGGGGAGAAGACCCGGGTGAACCTGGGACGGCTCATTCTGGAGGATACGGACATCCTGCTGCTGGACGAGCCCACGAACCATCTGGACCTGCAGGCCACGGAGTGGCTGGAGGGGTATCTGCGGAGGTTCCGGGGCACGGTGCTGACCATCAGCCATGACCGGTATTTCCTGGACCGGACCGTGACGCGGATCATCGAGATACAGGACGGAAAAGCGGAGTTTTACAGCGGAAATTACAGCTTTTATGCCATCGAGAAGGAACGGCGGTATCAGGAGCGCATGAAGCAGTACCTGAAGGAGCAGGCGAAGATCGCGCAGCTGGAAAAGGCGGCGGAGCAGATGCACCTGTGGGCCTTCATGGGCAACGACGCGCTGCACAAGCGGGCCTTCAGCATGGAGAAGCGCATCGAGCGTATGCGGACCACGGCGAAGCCCACGAAGGCGCGGAAGCTGGAGGCGCGCTTCCAGAGCCGGGAGTTCAAGGGCGACGAGGTATTGCAGATCAAGGGCGTCAGCAAGGCCTTCGGCGAGAAGCGGCTGTTTGAGGATGTGTATCTGCGGTGCGAGGGGGGCGAGCGCATCGCTCTGCTGGGCGAGAACGGCACGGGAAAGACCACGCTGCTGAATATGCTGACCGGCAGCGAGCGCCCGGACAGCGGCGTTATACGGCTGGGACCGGCGGTGAAGGCGGCGTATCTGCCGCAGGTGATACACTTCGAGCACCCGGAGAGGTCCATACTGGACACGATGCTCTATGAGCTGGACATCACGCCGCAGTCGGCGCGGAACCGGCTGGCGGCATATCAATTCACCGGGGAGGATGTGTTCAAGAGCGTCAGCGTGCTGTCCGGCGGCGAGCTGAGCCGCCTGCGGCTGTGTATGCTGATGGACGAGAGCATCAATCTGCTGATACTGGACGAGCCGACGAACCATCTGGATATCGACTCGCGGGAGTGGCTGGAGCAGGCGGTGGAGGCCTTCGACGGGACGCTGCTGTTCGTGAGCCACGACCGGTATTTCATCAACCGGTTCGCCACCCGTGTGTGGGAGCTGGCCGGGGGTGTCATCACGGACTATCCCATGGGCTTTGCACAGTACCGGCAGGCCAAGGAGGAGGAACGCGCCGCCGCGGCGGCCGCGGTACAGGTACAGTCCGCTGCGCCGAAAAAGAACGGCAGCCGGGGCAACCGGGCCCAGCAGGCGGCGAAAAAGCAGCTGACCATCTGCGAGACGGCTATCGCCAGGCTGGAGGCGGACAGCGCGCGGCTGGAGGCGGAAATGGCGGAGAACGCCTGCGACGCGGAGAAGCTGAACGCGCTGTATCAGGAACAGCAGGACGTGCAGAAGCGGCTGGAGCAGGAGATGGAGCGCTGGGAAGAACTGAGCCTGCAGGCCGAGGAACAGGAGGAGCGATAACATGAGTGATATTTTGTGCATTTACTATTCCCGGACCGGGCATACCCGCCGGGCGGTCAAGGAGATCGCCGAGGCGCTGGGCGCGGAGATCACGGCAATCACCGACGACTGCGACCGCAGCGGCTGGCGGGGATATATGCGCTGCGGTATGGACGCCATGAAGACATCCACCCGGCCCCTGCAGCCCTTTGAGACGGAGAAGCCGCTGGGCGCGTACAAACTGGTGATCGTGGGAAGCCCGGTGTGGGCGGGGCGGTGCGCCAGCCCCATTCGCGCGCTGCTGAAGCGGCGGGGACTGGAGATGGAAAACGTGGCCTACGTGGTCACGCGGAGCACCACCCAGCGCAGCGAGGAGGTCTATGACCAGATGGATATGTATACCGGGCAGGCCCACCGGCTGGCGGTGTCGCTGCGGCCGGACAGCGAGGGGTATGAGTTCTGGCGGAACGACTTTATCCAGAACGTGCGCCGCCTGCTGGAGAACGACTGAGGACGGGACATGCAGGAGAAGCTGAGCGCCCTTGCGGCGCATTTGACAGAGGTGGAGCAGCAGCTGGCGGACCCGGCGGTGTATACGGACCGGGAGAAGCTGACGGCGCTGCGCCGGGAGCAGAAGGAGCTGGCGCCGGTGGTGGAATGCTGGCAGGCGTATCTGCGGGCGCAGGATACCGCCCGGGAGGCGGAGGAGATGCTGTCTGACTCGGAGCTGCGGGCCCTGGCACAGGAGGAGCTGGCCGGGGCGAAGGGGGATATGGAGCGCTTGCAGGAGGAGCTGAAGCGGCTGCTGCTGCCGCGGGACCCCAATGACGAGAAGAACGTGATACTGGAGATACGGGCCGGTATCGGCGGGGAGGAGGGTGCACTGTTCGCCGCCGACCTGCTGCGGATGTACACCATGTACGCCGAGCGCCGGGGCTGGACGCTGAGCATCGTCAGTGAGAACATGACGGAGCTGGGCGGCGTGAAGGAGGTCAGCGCCGAGATCGAGGGCGCGGGCGCCTGGTCACGGCTGAAATTCGAGGCTGGGACACACCGGGTACAGCGGGTGCCGGAGACGGAGTCCTCCGGGCGCATCCAGACCTCCGCCGCCACGGTGGCGGTGATGCCCGAGGCGGAGGAGGTGGAGTTTTCCATCGACCCCAAGGACCTGCAGATCGACACGTTCCGTTCCTCCGGCGCGGGGGGACAGCACGTGAACAAGACGGAGAGCGCCATACGTATCACCCATCTGCCCACGGGCGTGGTGGTGGAGTGCCAGGATGAGCGCAGCCAGTATAAGAACAAGGATCGGGCCATGAAGATCCTGCGCTCGAAGCTGTACGAGGCGGAGCAGGAGAAGCAGAACGCTGCCATCGCCGCCACACGGAAGAGCCAGGTGGGCACCGGCGACAGAAGCGGCAAGATCAGAACGTATAATTTCCCGCAGAACCGGGTCACGGATCATCGGCTGACGGGAGACAATAAAAACTTCAACATTGCGGCCATCATCAACGGCGATCTGGACGGTATGATCGATGCGCTGACCCTGAACGACCAGGCCCAACGGCTGCAGGAGGGAAAGGAGAGTTGACCATGAACGAGAATAAGAAGAAAATGTATGACCTGTCCGGCCCCAAGACGGTGGAGGCTATGAAGAAGCGGCACTTTGACGCCTATTACTGTTCCACCGCTGCCGAGGCCGTGGAGAAGGCGCTGGAGCTGATCCCCAAGACGGACAGTGTATCCTGGGGCGGCGTGATGACGGTGGACGAGCTGGGGCTGAAGCAGCGGCTGGCGCAGGAGGGCTATACCCTCATCGACCGGGATACCGCTAAGGACCCGGCGGAGAAGCAGGCGCTGATGCACCAGGCGTTGAGCTGCGGCACGTTCCTGATGAGCAGCAACGCCATCTCCAAGGACGGGCAGCTGGTGAACATCGACGGCATGGGCAACCGGGTGGCGGCCATGTGTTATGGACCCCGGCAGGTGTTGGTCATCGCCGGTATGAACAAGGTGTTGGGCACACTGGACGACGCCATTGCCCGCGCACGGAACATCGCTGCGCCGGCCAACGCGCAGCGGTTCGGTATCAAGACGCCCTGCGGCCTGACCGGACAGTGCGGCGACTGCACCAGTCCGGACTGCATCTGTTCCTATGTGGTGGTGACGAGGAACTCTATGGTGCATGAGCGCATCAAGGTCATCCTCGTGGGCGAGGACCTGGGGCTGTAAAAAGAGGAGTTTTGCCGCTGCGGCGGAATAAAAGAGCAGAAGAAACGAGGTTCGGGTGATGGAGACCATCATATTCCATCCGGAAACGGACAAAAATGCCATCGCGGAGGCGGCGGCGATCCTTCGCCGGGGCGGCCTGCTGGGTATCCCTACGGAGACGGTATACGGCCTGGGGGCCGACGGGCTCAACGAGGACGCGGTGCGCCGTATTTTCGAGGCCAAGGGACGGCCACAGGACAACCCGCTGATCCTGCACGTGCCGGACGCGGGCTGGCTGGAGCGCTGCTGTGTGGATATCCCTGACACGGCCTATGCGCTGGCGGAACGGTTCTGGCCGGGGCCGCTGACCATGATCCTGCCCCGGCGGGACTGCGTGCCCCTGCGAACCACCGGCGGGCTGGATACCGTGGGCGTCCGCTGCCCGGACCATCCGGTGACGCGGGCCATTATCGCGGCGGCGGATACGCCGGTGGCGGCGCCCAGCGGGAATACCTCCGGACGGCCCAGCCCCACCTGTGCGCGGCACATGATGGAGGACATGATGGGCAAGATCGACGGCATCGTGGATGGTGGGCCCTGCGCCGTAGGCGTAGAGAGCACTATTATCGATCTGACGGTGCAGCCACCCCGGCTGCTGCGGCCCGGCGGACTGCCGCTGGAGGCACTGGAGGCGGTGCTGGGGGAGGTGGCCGTGGACAAGGCCGTGCGGCAGAAGCTGTCCGACGGGGAGAAGGCCAAGGCACCGGGAATGAAGTACCGGCACTACGCGCCCCGGGCTGCCGTGACGGTGGTGACGGGCGCGCCGCGGCGAAGCGCGGCATACATCGCGGCGCACCTGCCGGCGGGGGCCGGGGTCATCTGCTTTGACGAGTACGCGCCGCTGTTCGCGGGGCACATCGTACATCGGCTGGGACCGGCAGGAGACAAGCTGGCCCAGGCACAGCGCGTGTTCGACGCGCTGCGGACCTTCGACGAGACGGAGGTGACGGCCATCTATGCCCAGTGCCCGGACGAGGCGGGACTGGGACTGGCGGTGAGCAACCGGCTGAAAAAGGCGGCGGGGTTCCACACGGTGGATGCGTCGCCGCTGGTCATCGGCTTCACGGGGCCTACCGGCGCGGGCAAGACCAGCGCCCTGCGGGCGCTGGAGCAGCTGGGCGGGCTGGTGCTGGACTGCGACGCCATCTACCATGAGCTGCTGCGGACGGACGGAGCGCTGCGGGAGGCCATCGCCGGGGCGTTCGGCCCGGTGTTTGCGGCGGACGGCGGTCTGGACCGGCAGAAGCTGGGGAACCTCGTATTCGGCGATCCGGCGGCGCTGGAGACGCTGAACGGGATCATCTATGCACGACTGCCCCGGGAGCTGCGGCGGCGGATGGACGAGAGCGACGCGGCGGTGGTGGGCATCGACGCCATCAACCTGATCGAAAGCGGGCTGGACGGGCTGTGCCGCCGGACGGTGGCGGTGATCGCGCCGGCGGAGACGCGGGTGGCGCGCATCATGGCGCGGGACGGCATACCAGAGGAATACGCGCGGCTGCGGGTGCGGGCACAGAAGGACGAAGCGTTCTACCGGGCCCGGTGCACGGACGTGCTGGTGAACGACTGCGGCAGCGCGGCGGCCTTTACGGAAAAGGCACGGCAGGCGCTGGAGACGATATTGAAGGAGGAACGAGCATGAGCGAGGAAATGAAGGCACTGCGGGAGCAACTGCTTCGGAATGACAAGAACGGGTATGATACGCTGGGCGAGGCGCAGCTGGCGGAGATGGAGGCGTACTGCGCGGACTACAAGGCGTTCCTGAACGCGGGAAAGACCGAACGGCTCAGCGCCCGGGCGGCTATCGCCGCGGCAGAGGCGAAGGGCTTTGTGCAGTATAAGCGCGGCATGGCGCTGAAGGCCGGGGATAAGGTGTACACCTGCAACCGGGGCAAGGGGCTGATGCTGGCGGTCATCGGTAAGGAGAGCCTGGCCGAGGGCGCGCAGATCGCGGCGGCGCATATCGACTCGCCGCGGCTGGATCTGAAGCCCACGCCGCTGTATGAGGACAGCGAGATGGCATATTTCAAGACCCACTACTACGGCGGTATCCGCAAGTACCAGTGGGTGACTATCCCCCTGCAGCTGCGGGGCGTGGTGGCCAAGAAGGACGGCAGCGTGGTAGACGTGTGCATCGGCGAGGCGGGCGAGCCCCAGCTGGTCATCACGGACCTGCTGCCCCATCTGGGCGGCGAACAGGGCCGGAAGCCCCTGAACGAGGCGGTGCCCGGCGAGACGCTGAACCTGCTGGTGGGCAGCCGGCCCATCGGGGACAGCGAGGACAAGGACCGGGTGAAGCTGCACGTGATGAAGCGGCTGCACGACAAGTACGGCATCACGGAGAGCGACTTCGCCTCCGCGGAGCTGGAGGCTGTTCCCGCCGCGGAGGCGGTGGACATCGGTATTGACGGCAGCATGATCGGGTCCTACGGTCACGATGACCGGGTGTGCGGCTACGCGGCGCTGCGGGCGCTGCTGGATATCGAAACGCCGGACAAGACGGCGGTATGCGTGCTGGCGGACAAGGAGGAGATCGGCTCCATGGGCGTGACAGGTATGCAGTCCGCGGCCTTTGACGCCTTTATGTCTGACCTGTGCGACGGCCAGAACGTGCCGCTGAAGGCGTGCTTTGAGAACGCCTTTTGCCTGTCCGCCGACGTGACGGCGGCCTATGACCCCAACTTTGCCGATGTGTACGAGAAGAAGAACGCGGCCTTCGTCAACTACGGCGTGGGTATCTGCAAGTACACCGGCGCGCGGGGCAAGTCCGGTTCCTCGGACGCCAACGCGGAGACGGTGGCCTATGTGCGCGCGGTGCTGGACGGTGCGGGCGTGCGGTGGCAGATCTGCGAGCTGGGCAAGATCGATGCCGGCGGCGGCGGGACGGTGGCACAGTATATGGCCAACCGGAACATCGCCACGCTGGACGCCGGCGTGCCGGTGCTGAGCATGCACGCGCCCTTCGAGGTGGTGGCCAAGGTGGACTGCTACGAGATGTACCGGGCCTGCAAGGCACTGTACGAGGCGAGATAACGGAAAAGCACGGTCCCAGGCAATGCCGGGGACCGTGCTTTTTGCGGGAAAGATACGGAAATCCCTTGTAAAAAGTGGGGGAATACGGTATAATTTTCTACAAGAACAGCAGGAAGGGAGGCGGCGGTATGTACGGCATCGGTCAGCGGGTGGTGCACCCCATGCACGGGGCGGGCGTTATCGAGAACGTGACGGAGGAGCTGCTGTACGGCGCGGCGCGGACGTATTATGTATTTCGCCAGGCCGTCAGCGGACTGGTACTGAAGCTGCCCACTGATAACTGCGAGGCCATCGGTGTGCGGCTGCTGTATGATCGGGAGAGAATGGACGCGGTGCTCTCGGCCATCCCATCGCTGACGGTGGAGGAGGAGCGCAACTGGAACCGCCGCTACAGGGAGAACATGGCGCGGCTGAAAAGCGGCGACCTGACGGAGGTGGCACGGGTGGTCAAGTCCCTGATGCGGCGGGAGGCGGCGCGGGGACTGTCCACCGGAGAGAGAAAAATGCTGCACAGTGCCAAGGAGATACTGCTGTCGGAGCTGGCGATGGTGCGGGAGATCGGATACCAAGAGGCGGAGCGTCTGCTGGATGGCGCGGTGATGACGGGAGCGTGTGAATGACGATGGGGAAGCTCTTTGACAAGCTGTTAAACCGGAAAAAGGAACGGCACCCCCGCTGCGCGGCGCTGGTGCCTGCCGCGGGGCGCTCTGAGCGCATGGGCGGCACGGATAAGCTGACGGCGCCGCTGTGCGGCGTGCCGGTGCTGCTGCGGACGCTGCGGGCGCTGGATGAGGCGGCGCTGATCGACGAGATCGTGGTGGCGGTAAGCCCGGAGCGCCTGGAGGAGATCGCGGCCCTGTGTGCCGGGGCGAATGTCAAAACGCCGCTGCGCGTGGTGGAGGGCGGCGGGAGCCGCACTCAGTCGGTGCTGCTGGCGGCGCTGGCGGCCGGCGACAGCTGCGAGCTGCTGGCGGTGCATGACGGCGCGCGGCCGCTGATCCTGCCGGAGCAGGTGGACGACATGGTGCGGCTGGGACAGCGGACCTATGCCGCCGCGCCGGCGCTGCCGGTGACGGACACGGTGAAGGTGGCGGATATGGCGGGGCTGGTGCAGTCCACGCCGGACCGGAAAACGCTGTACGCCGTACAGACACCACAGGTGTTTCAGGCAAACATCCTGAAGGCTGCTCTGCAGTCGGCTATTCAGGCCGGGGCGGACATCACGGACGACTGCTCCGCCGTGGAACGGCTGGGCAAGGAGGTATGGCTGGCCCCCGGCTGGCGGGAGAACATCAAGATCACCACGCGGGAGGACCTGACCATGGCAGAGGCATTCCTGCGGGAGAGGGAGAACAGAGCATGACGGATCTGCGCATTGGATACGGCTATGACGTACACCGGCTGGTATCGGGCCGCGCCCTGGTGCTGGGCGGGGTGACGGTGCCCTTTGAGAAGGGGCTGCTGGGGCACTCCGACGCGGACGTGCTGACACACGCGGTGATGGATGCTCTGCTGGGTGCGGCGGCGCTGGGGGACATCGGCAAGCTGTTTCCGGACAGCGATGCGCGCTACACCGGGGCGGACAGCACGGCGCTGCTGCGGCAGGTGACGGCGGTGCTGGCGGAGGCGGGCTGGACCATTGTGAATGTGGACGCTACGGTGGCGGCGCAGGCGCCGAAGCTGGCGCCCTTTATCCTGGAGATGCGGGAGAGACTGGCGGCGGCCATGGGACTGGACGCGGGACGCGTTTCTGTGAAGGCGACGACCGAGGAGGGACTGGGATTTACCGGCAGCGGCGAGGGCATAGCGGCCCACGCGGCGGCGCTGGTGGAGAAAACGGCGTAAAAAACCCGGTGCAATCTTCACACATTATTAACAGCGGTGGGGTTGTGCCAAAATTGAACATATGGTACAATATACCTGTTAAGATGCGGAGGCGTGTCTGCCCGATACGGACAGATGCGCCGCTTTTTGGTATAGGCTATGGAGGACGAGGAAAGGAAGGTAGACTTGAGCCACAGGACTATTCAGGACGAGCAGGCGAGACTGCGTAAAAAACGGCAGAAGGCGGAAAACGTCTTTGCTGTATTCAAAAAACCGCTGCACGAGTCACTGACATCGGTATTGCCGGTAATGCTTATCGTGCTGGTGCTGTGCTTCACCATCGCGCCGGTGCCCAACAACGCCATGGTGGCGTTCCTGCTGGGCGGCGTGATGCTGATCGCCGGTATGGGACTGTTCACGCTGGGGTCGGAGATGTCCATGATCCCGCTGGGACAGGCGGTAGGCTCCGAGATCACACGGCGAAAGAAGGTATGGATCATCACGGTGGTGGGCTTCCTCATCGGCATGATCATTACCGTGGCGGAGCCGGATCTGCAGGTGCTGGCCAACCAGGTACCGGCCATCGAGAACAACGTGATCATCTGGTCCGTGGCGGTGGGCGTGGGTGTGTTCCTGGTCATCGCCCTGCTGCGTATCGTGCTGGGTATCCAGCTGCGGTGGCTGCTGATCGGGTTTTACGCCATTGTGTTCACGCTGGCGATGTTCGTGTCGCCGGATTTCTGGGCGGTGGCTTTTGACTCCGGAGGCGTGACCACCGGACCCATGACGGTGCCGTTCATCATGGCACTGGGCGTGGGCGTGTGCGCCGTGCGAAGCGACAAGCAGGCAGGGGGCGACAGCTTCGGCCTGGTGGCGCTGTGCTCTATCGGGCCGATCATCACGGTGCTGATCCTTGGATTGCTGTATAAGCCGGACGGAAGCGCCTACACCGCGGCGGTCATGCCGGATGCCAAGGACACGGTGGAGATGTTCGATCTGTATCTCAGCGAGATACCTCACTATCTGAAGGAGACGGCATCGGCGCTGCTGCCTATCGGCGCTTTTCTGATCCTGTTCCAGCTGGTGACCCGCAGACTCAAGCGCAAGGAGATACTGCACATGGTCATCGGTCTGGTGTATGTGTACATAGGATTGACCATCTTCCTGATGGGCGTGAACGTGGGCTTTATGCCCGTGGGCAGCTTTTTGGGCGGCAGCATCGCCAGCCATACCTATAATTGGCTACTTATCCCCATTGCTATGGTCATCGGTTATTTCATCGTACAGGCGGAGCCGGCTGTCCATGTGCTGAACAAGCAGGTGGAGGAGATCACCGCCGGTTCCATCCCGGCTCACGCCATGAACCTGGCGCTGTCTGTGGGCGTGGCCATCTCGCTGGGGCTGGCTATGATCCGGGTGCTGACGGGTATCTCCATCATGTGGTTCCTGGTGCCGGGCTATGTGCTGAGTCTGGCGCTGAGCTTCGTGGTGCCGCAGATCTTTACGTCCGTGGCCTTCGACTCCGGCGGCGTGGCCTCCGGACCCATGACGGCTACGTTCCTGCTGCCCTTCGCCCTGGGCGCCTGCGACGCTGTGGGCGGCAATCTGGTGACGGACGCTTTCGGTGTGGTGGCGATGGTGGCCATGACGCCGCTGGTGACCATACAGCTGCTGGGCCTGAGCTATCAGAGAAAGCTGCGCCGCGCACCTGCTCCTGCCGCACCTGTGGCGGTGGAGGAGCTTATCGAGTTGTGCTGAGGAGGTGGAGATATGTCTGAAACAACCAAGAACCGTCTGTATCTGATGATCACCATCACCAACCGGGTCATGGGCGCCACGCATTTTCTGGATTTCTACCGGGCTTTCGGCGCGCCGGTGGTGTTCACCGCCCTGGGACGGGGCACCGCCAGCAACGACGTGCTGAGCTATCTGGGTCTGGAGGCTACGGAGAAGTCCGTGATGTTCTCCGTGGTGACGCCGGCTGTCAAGGAGGTGCTGATGCGGGAGCTGGTGGACACCATGCGGATCGACCGGCCCGGCAGCGGTATCGCCGTGTGCCTGCACCTGAGCAGCGTGGGCGGAAGGACGGCGCTGAACTATCTGATCTCCGGCGAAAGCGACGCGCAGCCGGATATGACTGTGAAGGAGGAAGAGCAGATGAACGAGAACGCGTATCAGCTGATCGTGGCGATCACCAATACCGGGTACACCGACGCGGTGATGGAGGCGGCCTCCGCCGCCGGCGCGCGGGGCGGTACGGTCATTCACGCCCGGGCTACCGACGCGGGGAACACCAACAAGTTCTTCGGCATGGCCATCTCGGAGGAACGGGAGATGATCTTCCTGGTGACCTCCGCCGATAAGCGGGCGGCCATCATGCAGTCCATCATGGAGAAGGCCGGCGCCCACACTGAGGCGCAGACGGTGACGTTCTCCGTGCCGCTGGACGACGCAGCGGGGCTGTACAGCGCCAACAGCAACTGAAAAGCAAGGTCTCCGGCTTGGCCGGAGGCGGAGAATGAGCCTCCCCCGGCGAAACCGGGGGAGGCTTTTGTGTGAAAGGAACCGCCGGAGGGCGGCTTGTTCAGCGGTTATTGGGGGGATGCAAGATGACGCTTCAGGGCCTGGAAGGTAGCGTCACTGATGACGTGCTCCATGCGGCAGGCGTCTTCGGCAGCGCTGGCCTCGTCCACACCCAGGCGGCGGAGAAAGTCCGTGAGGACCGTGTGGCGCTCGTAGATCTTTTCGGCTACCTCGCGCCCGGCGGCGGTGAGGGTGATGTAGCCGCCGTTGTCTACGTCGATATACTGCCCGGCCTTCAGCAGGCCAACGGCGCGGCTGACGCTGGGCTTGGAGTAGCCCATATAGTCCACGATGTCGATGGAACGGACGGCCTTCCCCTGACGAATCAGGACCAGGATGCTCTCCAGATACATCTCGCCGGATTCCTGTAATACCACGGCGGCACCTCCTTTGACACTTAAAGTACTCTAACTGAAGTATAACACACGACTGGCGTAAAAGCAAGTGACAGTTAAATGTATTTAACTGTCGTTACAATGGCGGGTGTTTCTTGACAGAGCGGTTAGCCTGTGCTAACATCATACCACACAATACAGATAGGCTGTTGAGGTAACGCACTATGACACTGAATGAACTGAAGATCGGCGACAGCGCCGCCATCACCGCTGTGGGCGGGGAGGGCGCACTGCGCTGCCGCCTGCTGGATATGGGGCTGACGCCCCGGACCGTGGTGACACTGCGGAAGGTGGCCCCTATGGGGGATCCCATCGAGATACACGTGCGGGGCTATGAGTTGACGCTGCGGGTGGAGGACGCCCGACAGATCACCGTGGAAAAGAGGGATCGCGTATGATCTTTGCATTGGCGGGTAACCAGAACTGCGGCAAGACTACGCTGTTCAATGCTTTGACCGGCTCCAACCAGCACGTGGGGAATTTCCCCGGCGTGACGGTGGACCAGAAGTCCGGAGAGGTACGGGAGCACAAGGAGTGCACCGTGGTGGACCTGCCGGGCATCTACTCCCTGCGGACCTATACCCAGGAGGAGATCGTCACGCGGGACTACATACTGAACCAGAAGCCGGACGGCATCATCAATATCGTGGATGCCACCAACATCGAGCGCAACCTGTACCTGACACTGCAGCTGCTGGAGCTGCGGGTGCCTATGGTGCTGGCATTGAACATGATGGACGAGGTGCGCGCCAACGGCGGCACCATCGACGTGCAGAAGCTGTCCGACGACCTGGGCATTCCCGTGGTGCCCATTACCGCCGCCAAGGGCGAGGGTGTGTCCGAGCTGATGGACCGAGCGGTGGAGACGGCGAAAAACCGGGTGCTGCCCAAGGTCTATGACTTCTGCGCGGCGAATTCGCCGGTGCACCGGTGCGTCCATGCGGTGGTGCATCTGATCGAGGACCACGCTGAGCGACTGGGTCTGCCGCCCCGGTTCTGCGCCACGAAGCTCATTGAGGGCGACAGGGATATGGCGGACCGGCTGGTGCTGGATCAGAACGAGAGGGAGCTGCTGGAGCACTGCATCGTGCAGATGGAGACGGAGAACGGATTGGACCGCAACGCCTCGCTGGCGGATATGCGGTATACGTTCATCGAGCAGGTCACCGCCGACGCGGTGGTCAAGTGCCATGAGAGCAAGGAGCACAAGCGCAGCGTGGCCTGGGACAGGGTACTGACGGGGAAATACACGGCGCTGCCGGTATTCTTCGGCGTGATGCTGCTGATCTTCTGGCTGACGTTCGATGTTATTGGCCAGGGGCTAAGCGATCTGCTGGCGCTGGGTATCGACTACGTGACCGCCGGCGTGGACGGGGCGCTGACCGCCTACGGCATCAACCCGGTGGTGCACAGCCTTATTATTGACGGTATCTTCGCCGGTGTGGGCAGCGTGCTGTCATTCCTGCCCATTATCGTGACGCTGTTTTTCTTCCTGTCCATTCTGGAGGACACCGGCTACATGGCCCGGGTGGCCTTTGTTATGGACAAGCTGCTGCGGAAGATCGGTCTGTCCGGGCGGAGCATCGTGCCGCTGCTGATCGGCTTCGGCTGCTCGGTGCCGGCTATCATGGCTACCCGCACGGTATCCTCGGACCGGGATCGGAAGATGACCATTCTGCTGACGCCCTATATGAGCTGTTCGGCCAAGATCCCCATCTATGGCTTTTTTACCGCCGCGTTCTTCACCGACCACAAGGCGCTGGTGATGATCTCCCTGTATGTGCTTGGTATCGTGGTGGGTATTCTGGCAGCGCTGGTGATGAAGGGGACCGCCTTCAGGGGCAAGCCTGTGCCCTTTGTCATGGAGCTGCCCAACTACCGTATGCCCTCCGCTAAAAGCTTGGGGCTGCTGCTGTGGGAGAAGGCCAAGGACTTTTTGCAGCGGGCCTTCACCGTGATCTTCCTGGCCACGGTGGTCATCTGGTTCCTACAGAGCTTTGACACGCGGCTCAATGTGGTCACGGACAGCGCGGACAGCCTGCTGGCGCTGATCGGCCAGTGGTTGGCGGTGCTGTTCAGGCCGCTGGGCTTTGGTGACTGGCGCTGTGCCACGGCGCTGATCTCCGGATTTATCGCCAAGGAGTCGGTGGTCAGTACGCTGCAGGTGCTGCTGGGGAACGCGGCCATCACGTCGCTGTTCACCACGCGCAGTGCCATCAGCTTTCTGGTGTTCACGCTGCTGTATACCCCTTGTATAGCGGCGGTGGCCACCATACGGCGTGAACTGGGATCCCGCATCAAAACGGTGGGCGTGGTGCTGCTGCAATGCGTAGTGGCGTGGCTGGCGGCGTACATCGCTTACGCTGTGGGAGGGCTGCTGCTGTGAGCTGGATGGACTGGGTGCTGCTGGCACTGGTGGCGCTGTGCGGTGTGCTGGCCCTGCGTAGTGCGCGGCGGGCGCGAAAAAACGGCGGATGCGCCGGCTGTTCTGGCTGCGGCGGGAGCTGCGGCGGCTGTACCGGGAAAAAGGAATAAAAAAACAAGGCCCGCGGGGGCCTTGTTTTTTTTACAGCAGGAGACCATATTTGGCGCACAGGGGCAGGAGCGTGTCCTCCGGCAGGGCGCCGTCGTACAGGGCGCGGCCCTGATAGGCCCGGAGGGCGGCCTCCAGCAGATGGTCATCATCGCAGACGAAGCATACCGGCTTGGTGAGCATATACTGGTAGTCCGCCAGGGCCTGTACATCGTCCCAGGAGGCGATGCGCAGGGCCAGGACCGTCTCGCCGCTGTCCAGCGCGGCGGTGAGCGTCTCCTCCGCATCGCCGGTCAGGTCGATGACGGTGTGCCAGGAGACATCGACAGGCAGGGGGAAGGGCAGCTTTTCCGTGGCGGCGGGCAGCTCGTTCGTGTGCTGCGGCGCCGGCGGCGTGATGACCGCGCCGTCCAGTGCCCGGGCCAGGGCGGCGATATGCGCGGCGGTGGTGCCGCAGCAGCCGCCGAACACGGCTACGCCGGCGGCCAGAAATTCCGGCACCAGGGCGGTGAATTCCTCGCCGGTGCAGCGGTAGACCGTCTCGCCGTTCTCGATAATGGGCATACCGGCATTGGGCTTGGCGATCAGGGGGACCCGGGCGTATTCCCGCAGGCGCTTCAGCTGGAGAAGCATCTGCTCCGGGCCGGCGGAGCAGTTCAGACCAAAGGCGTCGATGCCCATGCCCTGCAGGACCACCAGCGCCGCGGTGATGTCGGTGCCGGAGACGCTGCGGCCGTTTTCGTCACAGGTGAAGGTGACGAAGATAGGCTTGTCGCTGACGCTGCGGACGGCCAGCACCGCCGCACGGGCGTCGGAGAGGGTCATCATGGTCTCGATGACGAACAGGTCCACGCCGGCGCGTTCCAGACCGGCGGCCTGCTCGGTGTAGATGTCCACCAGCTCCTCGAAGGACACGTCGCCCAGCGGGGCGAGGAACGCGCCGGTGGGCGACATATCGCCTGCCCGCAGGGCCTTGCCCTGCACCGCCTGGGCGGACAGTTCCGCCAGACGGCGGTTGTAGTCGGCGGTGCAGTTGAACAGGCCGGACTCCTCCAGCTTGCGGCGGTTGGCACCGAAGGTGGGGGTGTAGACCACCTGGCTGCCGGCGGCCACATAGCCGCGCTGGATGTCGATGATGGCCTCCGGATGGTCCAGTGTCCACTGCTCGGCGCAGACGTCGCCTGTATAGCCGCGCTTTTGCAGCTCGGTGCCGGTGGCACCGTCCAGGATCAGAGGGAAACGAAGCTCCATAGGTGTTACCTCCATTGCATGGGTCTTAGGGGAATGTTTTTGGCAAAGGCGTCGGCGAAGTCGGGACGCCCGGAGAGCTCGAGATAGGTGAGACGGTTGACGATGCCGTCCGCGGCGGACATATCACCCCGCAGGGCCAGCTGTGCCGCGCCGGAGAGGGCGGCGTTGCCTACGCTGTGGAGCTTGGCGGCGGGGAGACGGGGGAGCATACCGATGGCCGCGGCGCTGGCGGGGTCAAGGTACATCCCGAAGCCGCCGGATAGGTACAGACCGTCCAGCGCGGAAAGGGTCAGCCCCTGCTGCGCCAGCAGTATCTGCACGCCGGCGGCCACCGCTGCCTTGGCCAGCTGCAGCGCCCGGACATCAGCGGCGGTGAGATACACCCGGTCGGTCAGGTGGAAGACGCCGCAGCCGTTTTCGTCACGGGTCAAATAGCGGCGGAACGCCTCAGGCGCGTCTTCCGGCGGTAGGAGACGGCCGCCTTCGTCAATGACGCCCAGGCGCAGCAGGAGGGCCGTCAGGTCGATGAGACCAGAGCCGCAGAGACCGACTGCCTCGCCGCCGCCGATGACGTTCATCTTGAAGGCGTCGCTGTACCGGACGCGGCTGACCGCACCGTCCACGCCCAGCATACCGCAGGCGATGCCCGCGCCCTCGAAGGCGGGGCCGGCGGCCACGGCGCAGCAGGTGAAGCCATCCATGCCGCCCAGGGCCATCTCGCCGTTGGTGCCGATGTCCAGAAACAGGAAATGGCCCGCGCGTCGGGCAAGGCCGGAGGCCAGCAGGCCGGCGGTGATATCGCCGCCCACGAAGCCCGCCGCGCAGGGGACGCAGTACAGCGGCGCGTCCAGCAGCGTGAGGCCGGAGCTCTGACGGAAGAAGGTCTCCGGGCAGAAGGGGGCGGCGGCCAGCGGGCGGACGGATACACCGGCGAGCAGGCTCTGCATGACGGTGTTGCCGGCGGTCACGGTGCGCTTCAGCTCGGCGGGCTGCCGCCCGGCCTGGGAGAGTGCCTGGGTGAGCAGGGCCTTCAGCTGCTGGCGGAGTAGGGAGGACAGGCGGGTGAGCCCGTCCTGGTGGTCGATGGTATACTGGATGCGTGTGATGACATCCGCGCCGTAGGGGGCCAGAGCCGTCCAGTCGGCGCAGGTGGCCAGGGCGTGGCCGGTGGCCAGGTCGTACAGCCGCAGCGCCGTGGTGGTGGTGCCCAGGTCGATGGCGGCGGCGCAGCCTGTCTCGCCGGTGGGGACGGCGGGGGGATCCAGCGTCTCGGTGAGGATGCGCCCGCCGGCGGCGGGAGGGAGGACGATCTCGTCGCCGTCCTCCGGCACCACACGGCAGGCCAGACGCGGCACGCCGTTGACGCTGACGCGGCATTTGCCGCAGCGGCCGTGGCCGCCGCAGGCGGCGGGCAGGGTACAGCCGGCGCGGCGCAGCAGAGCCAGCAGGGTATCGGTATCATTGCAGGGGAGGCGAAAAACATCTCCGCCGCGGGTCACGCGGATACTTGACACGGGCAACACCCCTTTTTATAATAATTCCACTACTACTTTTATCAGCCCGGGGCGGCTTTGTCAAGAGGATTTGCCATGAGAACAAAACTGATGACGCTGGCGGCGGAAAACGGGTTCTCCCACGCCGCGCCGGTGGACATGAACGCGCTGACGCCCCGGCGGGAGGTGCGGGAGATGTGCCGGGCGGACCGGTGCGGACAGTGGAACGCCAACTGGGCTTGTCCGCCCGGCTGCGGGACGCTGGAGGATGCCGCGGCGGCCATGGGATGCTTTGACGCCGGGGTGCTGGTGCAGACCACCGGTACACTGACGGACGACTTCGACTACGAGGGGATGGAGGCGATCCAGCGGCGGCACAAGCGGGCCTTTGCGGACTTTGCGCGGCAGGCGCGGCTGTTGCTGCCAGGCTGCCTGCCTCTGTCAGCGGGAGCATGCACCGTGTGCCGCCGGTGTACCTGCCCGGACCGGCCCTGCCGGTTCCCGGACAAGCGGATGTCCTCTATGGAGGCCTACGGACTGCTGGTGGGGGACGTGTGCCTGCGGTCCGGGCTGTCGTATAACTACGGACCGCGAACCATGACGTATACATCGTGCCTACTCTATACCGAAGAGGTGAAATGATATGATGACACCCAAGGAGAACTTTCTGGAGCTGCTGAAGCCCAATGGCCAGCCGGATCGCCAGCTGTGCCAGTACGAGGCGCTGCACATGTGCCTGAACGATCCCATCAACACCTATCTGCGGGGCAACCGGAAGCGGGGGACCGTCAGCAGGGATCGGTGGGGCACCACCATCAGCTTTCCTGCCGACGCGCCGGGGCCTATGCCCGTTACCACGGACGGCCTGGCGGTGTGCCCGGACATCATCCGCTGGCAGGAGACGGTGCACGCGCCGGATATCGCCGCCTGCACGGAGGGCTGGGAGACGTGCCGCGCCGCGGCACGGGTGGCCTGCGGGGAGGAGAAGCTGCTGGCGGGCTTTATGGGTACCGGTATCTTCGAGCAGTGCCACTTCCTGATGGGCTTTGAGGACACGCTGACGAACCTGTATGAGCACCCACAGGAGATGCACGCGCTCATTGACTACATCACCACGTATCGGCTGCTGTACGTGAAGCTGCTCATCGACAATTTGCAGCCGGACGTGATCTTCTCTCACGATGACTGGGGCACCAAGGATGCGCTGTTCATGAAGCCGGAAATGTGGCGGGAATTCTTCAAGGAGCCGTACCGGCGGTTTTACGGCTACATCCGGTCCCGGGGCGTGATCGCCATCCACCACGCGGACTCCTATTTGGTCCCGATCGTGGAGGATATGGCGGAGATCGGCATTCAGGTGTGGCAGGGTGTGCTGCCGGAGAACGATATACCGGCCCTCCAGCAGAAGCTGCACGGGCGGCTGGTGCTGATGGGCGGTATGGGCGCCGCCATCGACCGGGCGGATGCCGCGCCGGAGGAGATCTACGGCTATGCCATGGATACCCTGCGGCGGTGCTGCCCGGGTGGGCACTATATTCCCTCCATCACCTATGGCCTGCCGGGGGCGGTGTATCCCCATGTGGACGAGTACATCGACCGGGCCATAGCGGACTACAACCGGGCGCTGCACGTGCCGCGGTTCGATCTGCCGCCGGTGCCACGCCGGGTGCGGGCTGTCGCCGTGCGGCAGGCGGCGGGCACCGCTGTCGAGAACGGCGACGTACTGGCCCGCCTGGCCGCGGCGCTGGAAAAGGGACAGCAGAAAAAGGTGCTGGCGCTGTGCCGGGAGGCGCTGAAGCAGGGTCGGACGCCGCAGGAGATCCTGTCCGGTGGGCTGATCCGGGGTATGAACGACCTGGGCGAGGCCTTCTCCGCCAACCGGGCCTTCGTGCCGGAGATGCTGATGGCCGCCCGGTGCATGACGGCGGCGCTGGGGGAGCTGAAGCCGCTGATGACCGGCGGAAATGCCAAGACGGTGGGCCGGGCGTGTATCGGCACCGTCCGGGGCGATATGCACGACATCGGCAAGAACCTGGTGAAGATCATGCTGGAGGGCAGCGGCGTAGAGGTCATTGACCTGGGTGTGGACGTGACGCCGGAGCAGTTCGTGGAGACGGCGAAGCGGCAGCGCTGCGGCGTGATCGCCTGCTCATCCCTGCTGACCACCACCATGGGCGAGATGCGCCGGGTGGTGACGCTGGCCCGGGAGGCAGGTATCCGGGACCAGGTGAAGATATTTGTGGGCGGCGCACCTATCAGCCAGAGCTTCTGCGATGAGATCGGCGCGGACGTATACACCGAGGATGCGGCGGCAGCCGCACGGGCGGCGGTATCGGCGCTGAAGGGATAAATCGGCAGTCATAAAAAGCGGCAGACCCGCAGGCAATGCCTGCGGGTCTGCCGCTTTGTTGGTCGTAGTTGGGGAGAAAATAATATGGTACGGAACAGATATGTGCGGTAGGGGGGAGATCACATGGCTATGATGGACAGCTTCCTACATACGGTCCGGTTGACTGCCTGCTTTCAATAAACACAGTTGACTTGCGCCCTCTATGTCAAAACGCGCGACGCTGCATCAGCATCCGCACCAGCGTGACAACGGCGAGGACAGCGATGACAGCCGCCGACGCGATGCTCACGAAGGAGAGCAGCGCACCGTGGGCGGGCGGCATCAGGAATGCGGCCACAGCGGAGGCGAGGCACAGGATGACCAGAGAGGTGATGAGCTTCGTTCTATCCATAGTAGTTGTTCTCCTTTCATGGTGTGGGAATGTTCGTTTCCTTCTGTGCTTACAGCATACCATATATAGTGGTACGTATCTTTACAGAAAAGCTACGAACCGGTGGAAAGACGGATACAAAATGGTTACAAAGTGGTCGGAACGGTGACAATGGGTGTAGACTTTCCGGCCGGTTTCTGCTATAATGCAGGAAAGCTGTCATTTTATCTCTCGGAGGCGCTGCTGTTGCAATATTTGACAAATCTTTGGAACGCGCTGGACTTCGGCTCGCTGGAGAGCATACTGCTCCGCGTGGCGTCCGTGTTCCTGTGCCTGACCATACACGAGACGTGCCACGGCCTGGCAGCCTATGCGCTGGGTGACCCTACGGCCAAGCGGGCGCACCGGCTGAGCCTGAACCCACTGCGGCACATCGACTGGCTGGGTCTTATTATGATGGTGGCGGCTGGCTTTGGCTGGGCCAAGCCGGTGCCGGTGGACCCCAGCTATTTCAAGAAGCCCAAGCAGGGCATGGCGCTGACGGCGCTGGCCGGGCCGGTATCCAACTTTCTGCTGGCGCTTTTGCTGCTGCTGATCGCCCGGGGCGAGTTCCTGCGGGCGGTGACCACGGGGAGCTTCAGCGGCACATGGTTTTCCTTCCTGGTGGATACGGCATCGCTGTCGGTGGGCCTGGGGCTGTTCAACCTGGTGCCTATCCCACCGCTGGACGGCTCAAAGGTGCTGGCGGTGCTGCTGCCGGACCGGGCGTACAACTGGCTCATGCGCTATGAGCGCTTCGGTATGCTGGTGCTGCTGGTAGTTATCTCCGTGGGTGTCGGCAGCAACGCGCTGAACAGCGCCATACGCTGGACATTTACCCTGCTGTGCAGGCTGGTCGGTTTTGAGGTGTAAATTTGGACGATCCTATTTTTAAACTGGAAAAGGTGGTACAGACGCGGGGCGACGAGCCGCTGGAAGACTTCGAGGGGCCGCTGGATCTGATACTGTACCTGCTGGGGAAAAATAAGATAGAGATACAGGATATCCCCATCGCACTGATACTGGAGCAGTACCAGGATTATCTGGAAAAGCGCAAGCGGATGGATCTGGAGGTGGCCAGCGAGTTTATCACCATGGCTGCACAGCTGATGTTCATCAAGACCCGTATGCTGCTGAACCTGGAGGACGAGGAAGCCCAGAGTGAGATGGATGCCCTCATCAAGTCGCTGGAGGAGCGCAAGCGGGGCGAGGCCTATGCCCGGGTGCGTATGCTGTCGGAACGGCTGGCGCCCCTGAGCGAGTTCGGACGGAATATCCTGACCCGGCCGCCGGAGCCCATGGAGCGCGGAAAGATCTATGAGTACGACCAGGAGCCGGCGGATCTGGTGCTGACCATGCAGGAGGTCACGGACCGGCGGGGCGCGCCGGAGGCACCGCCCATCCGGGCCTTTGACGAGATCGTGAAGCGGGAGCCGTATCCTGTGGAGACAAAGGCGAAGGAGATCCTGCGGCGGCTGCGGGGTGTGGGCATTACGCGCTTTTTGCTGCTGTTCCGCGGCAGCAAGACACGCAGTGAGCTGGTGGCCACGTTCATGGCGGTTCTGGAGCTGTGCCGGAACAATCTGATCAAGCTGGCCGGCGCGGCCAGCGACTGCACCGTCACCGCAGAGGGCGACGCGCCCGAAGAACTGATGTAAGGGGAGACCTATGGATATACTGGAAATGAAGGATATCGAGGCTGCCGTAGAGGGCATACTGTTTGCCTCCGGTGAGCCTGTGGCGGTGGATCGCATCTGCGTGGCGCTGAACATGGACCGCCCCACGGTGGAGCTGGTACTGCAGCATTTGCAGGACTATTACAGCTATGAGCGACGGGGCGTGCGGCTGCTGCGGATGGAGGACAGCTGGCAGCTGTGCTCCGCGCCGGAGTACGGCGACCAGATCCGCAAGGCGTTTGAGATTCGTAAGCCCGCCAAGCTCAGCCAGCCGGCGCTGGAGGTGCTGACCATCATCGCGTACTATCAGCCCACCACCCGGGCCTATGTGGACCAGATACGGGGCGTGGACAGCTCGTACACGGTGGGCCTGCTGCTGGACCGTCACCTGATCGAGGAGTGCGGACGGCTGCAGGTGCCGGGGCGGCCGCGGCTGTACCGGACGACACAGGCATTTTTGCGGGCGTTTCATCTGAATTCGCTGGAGGAGCTGCCCCAGTTGCCGGGAATGGAGGCGGACGGACAGCTGCGGCTGGACGACGATACGGTACCGGCGGACGGGGAGAACGGCGCGGAGGCGCTGTAAGCATACAGGAGAGATAACGCGGGAGGAGGGAGCACGATGACGGCGGTGTACATCATACTGGGCATTCTGCTGTTTTTCTTCCTGCTATCACTGCTGCGTATCGGCGTGCGGGCAGACTTCGCGGGCGACCTTGCGGACACAAGCGTCACGGTGATTGCGGGGCCGGCGCGGATACAGATGCTTCCCAAACCGGATAAACCGGAGAAGCCCAAAAAGCCCAAGAAAGAAAAGAAGAAAAAGACGCCGCAGGAGGAGAACACCAAGGGGAAGGAAAAGAAGAAGCCATCTCTGTCGGCGCAGGATATCAAGACGCTTCTGCCGGCGGTGTGGGCGTCCCTGAAGGGCGGACTGCGAAAGACGCGGCAGCGGCTGCTGATCGACCCGCTGGAGCTGTCGGCGGTGCTGCCGGGGGCGATGGACCCGGCGGGGGCGGCGGAGCTGTACGGCTATATCAACGCCGGAATGTGGACGGTGATGCCGCAGCTGGAGCAGCTGACGAGGATACCGGACCCCGGCCTCCATGTGGAGGTGGACTTTGACAGCGAGCAGCTGCGGCTCACGGGCCGGCTGGGCGTGAGTTTGCAGATACGGGACCTGTTCGCCATCGGCTGGGCCTTCGCCAAGCCGGTGATACGGTGGCTCCTGGCCATGCGGAAGCGGCAGAGCGCCGCGGAGAAGGCGAAGGCGGCGCAGAACGCTGCAAAGCAGCGCGAAACAGTACACACAGCGCCGGACGGCGCGGGACATACGACCACATCAACTTCGACAAAGGAGAGCTGACAATGGAAATGACCGAAAAGAAAAATGACCTCAAGAGCATGATGGTGGAGTCTATGGAGAAGGTCAAGGAGATGGTGGACGCCAACAATATCGTGGGCGAACCTATCACCACGCCGGACGGCGTGACGCTGATCCCTATCTCCCGGCTGAGCTACGGCTTTGGCTGCGGCGGCGGTGACTACGGCAAGAACAAGGAGCGTTCCGGCGCCGGCTGCGGCGCGGGCGTGCGGGTGGAGCCCATGGCCTTCCTGGTGGTCAAGGGCGGTGTGACCCGTATGCTGCCGGTGGGTACGCCGGCCATCACTACCGTGGACCGGGTCATCGAGATGGTGCCGGAGCTGCTGGATCGGGTCGAGGGCTTCGTGGATAAGAAGCGGAACAAGGATTTCTGATACCAGACAAGAAGACAAGCAGCGCGGGAATAGACTGAGAGCATCCTGTGATGAGGGGGGCTTTCTGTGACCCGAGGGATCTTGGCGGCGCTGTGCGCCGCACTGGCCGTGCTGACGTGCATACCCGCTGTGGCGGAGGCTGTGGAGGTCTCCGCCACGGCTTGCGTCCTGATGGACGCGGACACGGGGCAGGTGCTGTATGAAAAGAACGGGGACAAGCGGATGCTCATCGCCAGCACCACCAAGCTGATGACGGCGCTGGTGGCCCTGGAGCAGGGGACGCCGTCGCAGGTCATCACCGTAACTGCCGCCCACATGGCGGAGGGGTCCTCCATGTACCTGCGGCCGGGGGAGAGGCTGACGCTGGAAGAGCTGCTGTACGGGCTGCTGCTGTGCTCGGGCAACGACGCGGCGCTGGCGCTGACGGAATGTGCCGGGGGTGTGGCGCCCTTTGTGGAACGGATGAACGAAAAGGCCGCCGCGCTGGGCATGAGGAACAGCCATTTTGCCAACACCAACGGACTGGACGACGAGGCACACTATTCCACCGCCTATGACATGGCGCTGCTGGGGTGCGCGGCGGTGAACGAGCCGACGCTGCGGCGGACGGCCTCCACACGGACGGCGGTCATCGGCGGACGGACGCTGACCAACCACAACAAGCTGCTGAGCCGCCTGGACGGGTGCGTGGGGCTGAAGACCGGGTACACGAAGGCAGCGGGGCGGACGCTGGTGTCCTGCGCGGAGCAGGCGGGACATCGGCTGGTGGCGGTGACACTGCGGGACGGGGACGATTGGAACGACCACGAGGCACTGTACCGCTGGGGGTTCCTGCTGACAGGCATACAGGAGACGCTGGAGACGCGCCTGCTCGGCGCACTGGGAAACGGGAGAGAGGTAACGCCATGACCGAGCGCATACAGAAGCTGCTGGCCGCCGCGGGGCTGTGCTCCCGCCGGACGGCGGAAGAGTGGATCGCCGCCGGACGCGTGACCGTCAACGGACGGCGGGTCCGTGTAGGCGACAAGGCGGATCCGGAGACGGACGATATCCGGGTGGATGGACGGCCCCTGCGGGGCGCGGCACAGCACGTGTATCTGATGCTGCACAAGCCGCGGGGCTATGTGACCACCCTCTCTGACGAACGGGGCCGCCCTACGGCGGCATCGCTGGTCAGGGGCTGCGGCGCACGGGTGTATCCCGTGGGACGGCTGGACCTGGACTCGGAGGGATTACTGCTGTTTACCAACGACGGGGCGCTGACCCATGCGCTGCTGCACCCCAGCCACCAGGTGGACAAGACGTATATCGTTACGGTCACTGGCGCGGCGGCGGACAGCGCACGGCAGCTGTCGGCGGTGGACAGACTGGACGGACAGCCCATCGTGCCGGCGGCGGTGACGGAGCTGTATCGGAAGGATGGTACGGCGAAATACCGGGTGGTGATCCACCAGGGTAAGAAGCGGCAGATCCGGCGGATGTGTGCCGCCGCAGGACTGACTGTGACCCGGCTGTGCCGGGTGGCGGAGGGCAGTATCGCCCTGGGTGACCTGCCGCCGGGAAAGTGGCGGTATCTGACAGCGGAGGAGCTGCAATCTATCAAAGGAAGCCATCAACATGAATGAAAACGTGCTACAGACCATCCGGGCCGGGATGGATACCTTTTCGAAGGGACAGAAGCGCATCGCAGCGTTTATACTGGACAATTATGACCGCGCGGCGTTTATGACCGCCGCGCGGCTGGGCGAGACGGCCTCCGTCAGTGAGTCCACGGTGGTGCGCTTTGCCGCGCAGCTGGGCTACGACGGCTATCCGGAGATGCAGAAGGCCCTGCAGGAGCTGATACGGGGTAAGCTGACCTCCATCCAGCGGATACAGGTATCGCGGGATCAGATGTCCGGCGCGGACATTCTGGGCAGTGTGATGCAGCGGGATATGAACAGCATACACAATGTCATCGAGCAGTTGGACCGGGATGCCTTCAGCCGGGCGGTGGACAAGCTGCTGGGGGCGGAGCACATCTATATCCTGGGTGTGCGGTCCTCCTCATTTCTGGCGGGGTATCTGAACTTCTACCTGCACCTGATCTTCAAGAACGTGACGCTGGTGCAGTCCAGCGCCGCTGGTGAGATCTATGAGCAGCTGGCCCACATCGGCAGGGGCGACGTGCTGGTGGGAATATCCTTCCCGCGGTACTCCAAGATGGCTATCCACGCGGTGGAGTTTGCCTGCCGGCGGGGCGCGGAGGTGGTGGCGATCACCGATTCGGCACTGTCTCCGCTGTACGGCATGGCGGCGGTATCGCTGCTGGCGCCCTGCGACATGATCTCCTTCGTGGACTCCATGGCTGCGCCGCTGAGCCTGCTGAACGCGCTGATCCTGGCGGTGGGGCAGCAGCGGCGGGATGACCTGTCCGCCACGCTGGCGGATATGGAGCAGGTGTGGTCCAGGTACAGTATTTTCGGGAAAGATGACGAGTGACATGGCGAAGGAGATCGTGGTGATCGGCGGCGGCGCCGCCGGTCTAATGGCGGCCATCACCGCAGCCCGGCAGGGCGCGGCGGTGACGCTGCTGGAGCCCAACGAACGGCTGGGCAAGAAGGTGAATATCACCGGCAAGGGCCGGTGCAATGTGACCAATGACTGTGACCGGGAGACGCTGCTTGCCAGCATTCCCGGTAATGGGCGATTTTTGTACGGTGCGCTGACACGGTTCACGCCGCGGGACACCATGGCGTTTTTCGAGGCGCTGGGCGTGTCGCTGAAGGTGGAACGGGGAAACCGGGTGTTTCCGGTGTCTGACAGTGCCTTCGACATCACCAACGCGCTGGAGCGAGAGCTGAAGCGCCGGAAGGTGCGGTGGGCCCGTGACCGGGCCGTATCAGTGGAGACGGCGGATGGCGCGGTATGCGCCGTGACCGGAGAGAAGGGGACGTACCCCGTGCAGGCGGTCATCCTGGCCACAGGCGGGATGTCCTATCCCGGCACCGGGTCCACGGGGGATGGCTACCGCATAGCGGAGGCACTGGGGCATACCATTGTGCCGCTGCGGGGCTCTCTGGTGCCGCTGGTGTGCGCGGGCGAGGACTGTCCGGCTATGCAGGGCCTGAGCCTGCGGAACGTGGCAGTGACGGTATACAACGGGAAGAAAAAGGCGGTGTTCCGGGATTTCGGCGAGCTGCTGTTTACCCACTTCGGGGTGTCCGGACCGCTGGTGCTGTCCGCCAGCGCCCATCTGCGGCGCTGGGAGGGGGAGCACTATACGATAGAGATCGACCTGAAGCCGGCGCTGGACGAGCAGAAGCTGGACGCGCGGGTGCTGCGGGACATCGGAGAAAATCCCAACCGGGAGATGGGGACCATCGCCGCGGGGCTGGTGCCCCACAGCATGGCGCCGGTGGTGCTGCGCCGGGCGGGGCTGACCGGAAGCGAAAAGGCCAACAGCCTGACAAAGGAACAGCGCCGGGCACTGGTGCAGGTGCTGAAGCACTTTACGCTGGAACTTACCGGGCCGCGGCCCGTCAGTGAGGCGATCGTCACCGCCGGCGGCGTGAAGGTGGGAGAGGTAACGCCAAGCACCATGGCGTCGAAGCTGGTGGGGGGATTGTTTTTTGCCGGCGAGGTGCTGGACGTGGACGCCTATACGGGGGGATTTAATTTACAGATCGCATGGGCGACGGGGTATCTGGCGGGGCTGAGCGCCGCAGAAAGCGAGGAGATGACATGACGGAGAGACAGTACGCAGTGGCCATCGATGGGCCGTCCGGCGCGGGGAAGAGCACGCTGGCCCGGGCGGCGGCGGAGGCGCTGCATATCTTATATGTGGACACCGGGGCCATCTATCGGACCATCGGCGTGTATATGTATCGGCACGACATCGCGCCAACGGACGCGCCGGCGGTGATCGCGGCGCTGCCGGAGATCACTGTGGCCCTGCGGTATGACGAGGAGGGTCTGCAGCGGATGTATCTCAACGGCGAGGACGTGACGAAGGAGATACGCCTGCCGATGATATCGAAGTACGCCTCAGACGTGTCGGCCATACCGGAGGTGCGGGCGTTCCTGATGGAGCTGCAGCGGTCTCTGGCGCGGGAGCACAGCGTCATCATGGACGGACGTGACATCGGGACCGTGGTGCTGCCGGACGCGGAGGTGAAGGTGTTTCTGTGCGCGGATGTGGAGACGCGGGCGCGGCGGCGGTTTTTGGAGCTGGAGCAGCGGGGCACGCCGAAGCCCTTTGACGAGGTGCTGCGGGATATGGAGCAGCGGGATTATAACGATACCCACCGGGCGGCGGCGCCGCTGCGGCCGGCGGATGATGCCATTATGATCGACAACACGGGCATGGACTTCGCGGCCAGCCTGGAGCTGCTGCTGGATGTGATACGGGGGCGTGTGGCATCGTGAGAAATAAGTTTTACGCGGCGGCGTGGCGGGTGCTGCGCCCGCTGGTGCTGTTTTTTCTGCCGGTGGACCTGCGGGGAACGGAGCATCTGGAGGGCGGAGAACCGGTGCTGCTGTGCGCCAATCACTCCAGCGCCTGGGACCCCATCCTATTCGTGCTGTCCATGCCCCAGCGGTTCAACGTGCGGATCATGGCTAAGAAGCAGTTGTTCTCCATCCCCATCGTGGGTGGATTCCTGCGGGCGATCGGTGTGTTTCCGGTGGATCGGGGCAACAGTGACATTGGGGCGGTGAAGACCGCCATACAGAGCCTGCGGGACGGGTGGAACCTGTTCCTGTTTCCGGAGGGAACACGGGTGAAGACACCGGGACAGGCGGATGTCAAGTCCGGCGCGGGCATGATGGCCATCCGTGCCGGCGTGAAACTGGCGCCGGTATATATCGGCACGAAGAAGCGCATATTCCGCAAGACGCCCATCATAATCGGCGAGCCCTTCGAGCCGGAGTACACCGGCCGCAAGGGTACGGCGGAGGAATATACTGCCAACGCCCATGAGGTCATGCGGCGGGCCTATGCCCTGGGAGGGATCGAATGCAGGTGATACTGGCGAAGACGGCGGGGTTCTGCTACGGCGTGGAACGGGCCGTGCACATGGCGGAGGTGGCTGCCCGGGAAGGCGGCTGCGTTATGCTGGGCAGTATCATACACAATGACCGGGTCATCACAGCGCTGGAGGCGTTGGGTGCGCGGCAGGCGGACAGCCCTCAGCAGGTGCGGCCGGGAGAGACGGTGATCATCCGTGCCCACGGCGAGACACGGGAGGCTTTGCGGCTGCTGGAGGAGCGGGGCGCACAGATCATGGATGCCACCTGTCCCCATGTGCTGCGGATCCACCGGCTGGTGGAACAGGCAGCCCGTGCGGGCCGGACACCCATCATTATCGGAGAAGCGCACCATCCGGAGGTGATGGCCGCCGCAAGCCGCTGTGAGCGCAGCGTGGTGCTGGAAAACACGGCAGAGCTGGCTGATTGGGTGGCGGCGGACCCGGCGCGGAAGGACATGGATTTGCTGGTTACCGCACAGACGACCTGTATTCGTTCGATATGGGAAGAGTGTGTAAAATTTTTAAAAAAACAGTGTACAAACGCCGAAATCTTTGATACAATATGTGATGCTACGCAAAAACGTCAATCCGAGGCGGCGAATATCGCCGGACGGGCGGACGTTATGGTCGTGGTCGGAGATCGTAAAAGTGCCAACACCAGACATTTAGCGGAGATCTGCAGCACACGCTGCGCCCGGGTCTATCAGATCGAAGGGCCGGAGGAGCTGCGGGTCGGGTCCCTTAACGGATGTTCTGTGGCGGGGCTTACAGCCGGCGCGTCCACGCCTGCGGGCATCATTAAGGAGGTATATGCAACGATGAGCGAAGAGATCAAGAACATGGAAGCTACGGAAGAGAGCTTCGAGGAAATGCTGGAAAAATCTTTTAAGACTTTGAATACAGGAGAGAAGGTAACCGGTATTGTAACGGCGATCGGCCCCACCGAGGTGCAGGTCGATCTGGGCTGCAAGCAGGCGGGCTATATCTCTGTGGACGAGCTGTCCGCAGATCCCAATGTGAAGCCTGAGGACGTCGTCAAGGTCGGCGACGAGATCGAGACCTATATCATCCGCGTCAACGACGTGGAGGGTTATGCCATGCTGTCCAAGAAGCGTCTGGACGCTGTCAAGGTCTGGGAGGATATCGAGAAGGCCCGCGAGGACAAGACCACTCTCGAAGGTAAAGTCACCGAGGAGAACAAGGGCGGTATCGTCGTTAATGTCAAGGGCGTGCGCGTGTTTGTGCCCGCTTCCCAGTCCGGTCTGCCCCGCGGCGCTGAACTGAGCACCATGATCGGCCAGACCGTTTCCCTGCGGATCACCGAGGTCAACCGTGCCCGCCGCCGCGTCGTCGGCTCCATCAAGGCCGTGACCTATGAGGCCCGTCAGGCCGCCCAGGCGGAGATCTGGAACAACATCGAGGTCGGCAAGCGCTACACCGGCACCGTGAAGTCCATGACTTCCTACGGTGTGTTCGTGGACATCGGCGGCGTGGATGGTATGGTACATATCTCCGAGCTGTCCTGGAGCCGTATCAAGAACCCCGCCGAGGTCGTCTCCGTGGGCGATACCCTGGACGTGTACGTTATCTCCTTCGATCCCGAGAAGCACAAGATCTCCCTGGGCGTGAAGGATCGCAGCATGAATCCCTGGGATAAGTTCATGGCTACCTACCATGTGGGCGATGTGGCCAACGTGCGTATCGTGAAGCTGATGACCTTCGGCGCGTTCGCCGAGGTCGTGCCCGGTGTGGACGGCCTGATCCACATCTCCCAGATCGCGGATCGCCGCATCGAGAAGCCCGGCGACGTGCTGACCGAGGGCGAGATGGTGGATGCCAAGATCACCGCCATCGACGAGGAGAAGCAGAAGATCTCCCTGTCCATCCGCGCGCTGCTGGCTCCCGCCGCTGACGAGGACGCCGACGAAGAGTAATTAGATCGTAAAACACCTCCGCTGCCCCACAGGCAGCGGAGGTGTTTTTGGTTGTTTTCACAATGGCGTGCAGGGGAAAATATCTTGCGACCTTGCGGAGAGGCATGGTACAATCGAGGTGGGCAAGAGAATTTAAGAGCATTGTGCTGAAGATAGAACGGATCAATTGGAATTTGACAGGGGGAGCGTGATTGTATGAAAAAGTTGATGGCATCAGTGTTAGCGTTGGTTTGCGTTGTTGCTATGGCGGGCTGCGGAAAGTCGAATGTTGGGGACTATCCTGCGACGATAATGGTAAATGGGATAAATTACTATTCGACCGATAATGCTGTTCCCGTTGAAGTAGACGAGAGTGTTATTCAGTACACCACGTCGTATGCGGAGGATGGCGTTCCCCGAAAAGATGGTGAGGCAAACTTCAACAGAGACCTGGGGACTCCGTATGCTGTTATTGAGGAAGACTTGGTAGTTGTCCTTATGGACAATGAGTGGATAGAGTTCAAGGCAAAGTAAGAGCGATCTCGGGTCGCGAAAGAGCGGGACGATGGGAGAAGCGTGCCGTACGAAAGGGACGGGGGATGAAGCAGGGGAAAAGAAAAATAATTTTGGGAGAGTTGCCTGTTTATGGGCAACTCTCCCGGTTTTTTGGCATAGGGGCAGAACCGGATCGCAGGAAGGGGGGAGCGCATATGAAAAGAGCAGACGTGAACTGGGGAGAGGTAAGGCGTAAGTATGAGTCGGGAATGTATACCTATCAGCGATTGGCAAGGGAGTACCATGTGTGTACGCAGACGGTGTGGCGACACGCGGTCAAGGGGCAGTGGCAGATCGGCCGGGAGGAGGCGGAAAAGCAGATACTCCGGCGATGCCTGATGGCCACGGCAAAGCTACTGGAGACGGCGGCTGCCGGGGCCACGGAACGGCTGGAAAGCGGCGAGGGCAGCCTGAAGGAGGTCAAGGAGCTGGGAGGTATCCTGCAGGCGCTGGTGGGGACAGCGGCAAAGATGTGTCAGAGCGAAAAGGACAACGACACGGCGGTCAACGAGATACGGGTGATCATGTCGGAGGAGGTAGAGGCGTTGAGCGGATGATATCCATGCCGGACCTGTTCATTTTTGCACAAGCATTCCCGGGAATTCTTGTGGGTTTCGTCAATTTCCCCGCGGGCTGCATTGTGGTAAAATTAACAATTAGAAAATTCAGCCTTCGTCGGAAGGGATAGGAAAGAACAGGGAGGAACAGGACATGGCTTTTGCTGATTTTCAGGCGCTGTACAAGCAGAAACTGACCACCGCGGACGAGGCGGTGAAGGTCATCAAGTCCGGTGATTGGGTGGACTATGGCTTCTGCGCCATTCATCCCCGGGTGCTGGACGAGGCGCTGGCCCGCCGTGCACCGGAGCTGGAGGATGTGAAGGTCCGGGGCGGCATCAGCCTGTGGAAGCCGGCGATCTTCGACATCGAGGATCCGGTGCATCACATCATCTTCAACTCCCACCACATGAGCAGCGTGGAGCGCCATCATATCGCCAGCGGCGCCGGGTTCCATGAGCCCATGCGGTACTCCGAGCTGCCGCGGTACTACTACGACCACATCACGCCGCCGGACGTGGCCATGTTCCAGGTGGCCCCGATGGACAAGCACGGGTACTTCAACTTCGGACTGTCGGCTTCGCATGTGAAGGCGGTGTGCGAGATGGCCAAGGTGGTCATCGTGGAGGTCAACGAAAATATGCCCCGGTGCCTGGGCGGCTTTGACAACTGCATCCATGTCAGCGAGGTGGACATGATCGTGGAGGGGCGCAACGACCCCATGGGCGTCCAGCCCAGCGGCACGGCTACGGAGGTGGACCGGGCGGTGGCGAAGCTGATCGTGGAGCAGATACCCGACGGGGCCTGTTTGCAGCTGGGCATCGGCGGTATGCCCAATACCGTGGGCGCCATGCTGTGCGAGTCCGACCTGAAGGATCTGGGCGTACACACGGAGATGTATGTGGACGCCTATGTGGATCTGGCTATGGCGGGGAAGGTCACGTGCATGAAGAAGAACATCGACCGGGGCCGGCAGGTGTTCGCCTTTGCCGCCGGTACCCAGAAGCTGTACGACTATCTGGACGACAACCCGGCATGCATGGCCGCGCCCATCAGCTACACCAACGACATCCGCACCATCGCGGCCATCGACAACTTTGTCTCCATCAACAACGCGGTGGATGTGGACCTGTACGGGCAGGTGAACGGTGAGACGGCGGGCACCAAGCAGATCAGCGGCGCCGGCGGACAGCAGGACTTTGTGCTGGGTGCGTATCTGTCCAAGGGCGGTAAGAGCTTTATCTGTCTCAGCTCCACCCACGCAGACAAGGACGGCACGCTGCATTCCCGCATACGGCCTACCCTGCAGAACGGTTCCGTGGTGACGGATACCCGCGTGAACACCATGTACGTGGTGACGGAGTACGGCTGCGTGTGCCTGAAGGGACTGACGGTGTGGGAGCGCGCGGAGAAGCTGATCTCCATCGCGCACCCGGACTTCCGGGAGGAGCTGATCCGCGAGGCGGAGAAGCAGAAGATCTGGTATCCCCACAACAGAAGATAACGAATAACGAAAAAGAGCGCCGGGAGGCGCTCTTTTTGCATGAAAGAGGCGGTATCCGCGCAAGCTACGGCAAAAAGGAGGCGCGGATATGAGCAACGACGAAAACCGGGAAAAGAACGAGGAAAAAGCGGCGGTGCCGGTACAGCCGATCATTGATATGGGCAGCACTGTGGTGAAAAACAGCCGGGGGACGATACACTGCCTGACCATCGTGGGGCAGGTGGAGGGACACACGCTGCTGCCGGACAATCTGAAGAGCACGAAGTACGAGCACGTGCTGCCGCTGCTGGCGGCGCTGGAGCAGAACGAACAGGTGGACGGGGTGCTGCTGCTTCTGAACACCGTGGGCGGCGACATCGAGGCGGGACTGGCCATCGCGGAACTGGCAGCGGGTATGACGAAGCCGGTGGTGACGCTGGTGTTGGGCGGCGGGCACTCCATCGGCGTACCGCTGGCGGTGTGCGGAAAGGAGACGTTCATCGCGCCCACGGCATCCATGACGGTGCACCCGGTGCGGATGTCCGGGACGGTCATTGCCGCGCCGGAGACGTACCGATACTTTGAACGCCTCCAGGAGCGCATCATTCAGTTCGTGGCGGCCAACAGCCGCGTGACCGCGGAACGGTTCCGGGAGCTGATGCTCTCCAGCGGCGACATGGCCAACGACGTGGGGACGGTGCTGTACGGCGAGCAGGCGGTGGCAGAGGGAATCATCGACCGGATCGGTACACTGGGCGATGCGCTGGAGGCACTGTACGGACAGATCGAACGGCGGCATGGATAGACATTGGCGGAGGGCGGGGGCTCTCCGCTTTTTTCATGCCGGCGCGTGGGTTTTTCTTGAAAAACGGGGACTTCCATAGTATACTATCTTAGTTAAGGTATGCCAAAGTATAAGAGGTGACGCAGTTGTACTTAAAAGCACTTGAGATACAGGGGTTCAAGAGTTTCCCCGACAAGACGGTATTGAATTTCGGCGAGGACATCACCGCTATCGTGGGACCAAACGGGTCCGGCAAGTCCAACATCTCCGACGCCATACGCTGGGTCATGGGCGAGCAGAACAGCCGCCAGCTCCGCGGCGCCAAGATGGAGGACGTGATCTTCGGCGGTACGGAGAAGCGGAACCAGATGGGCTTTGCCCAGGTGACGCTGGTCATCGACAACACCGAGCATATCTTCCCTACCCGGGAGGAGGCAGAGGTGGCCGTGACACGGCGGTATTACCGCAGCGGTGAGTCGGAGTACTATATCAATAAGCAGTCCGTGCGGTTGAAGGACGTGAACGAGCTGTTCATGGACACCGGCATGGGCCGGGAGGGCTACTCCATTATCGGACAGGGCAAGATCGACGAGATACTGTCTGTGAAAAGCGGCGAGCGCCGGGAGATCTTCGAGGAGGCCGCCGGTATCAGCAAATACCGGCACCGCAAGGAGGAGTCCGAGCGCAAGCTGGAGCGCACCGAGGAAAACCTGGTGCGTATCAACGACAAGATCGCCGAGCTGGAATTGCAGGTGGAGCCGCTGCGGGCGCAGGCGGAGACGGCGAAGAAGTATCTGGTGCTGCGGGATGAGCTGCGGGTGCTGGAGATCTCCGTGTGGCTGGAGCAGCTGCAAAACCTGCGGACCGCCAAGCTGAAGCTGGAGAGCGATACGGCTCAGGCCAAGGAGGCCTGTGACCAGGCCCAGGCGGCGCTGGACGAGGCCTACGCCCAGGGAGAGCGTTTTACCGAGGAGATGCGGCAGAACGACGTGGCGGCTGACGCGCTGCGCGGTCAGGTGACCGAGGCGGAGTCCGCCGCCGGCGAGGAGTCTGCGGCCATCGCGGTGCTGCAGACCTCTGTGGAGCACAACAACGAGTCTCTGCGCCGGCTGGAACAGGAACTGACCAGCACAGACCAGCGGCGGGAGAATTTACAGGGACAGATCGACGGACAGCTGGCGCGTATCGCGGACATCGACCGCGACGCGGCGGTATTGGAGACGGCGCTGAGTGAGCTGCTCTCTCGGGCGCAGGCGCTGGCTGACAGCGCAAAGGGCGCGGCGGACGAGGCCGAGGCTCTGCGGGCGCAGGAGGCCATTGCTGTGGCCGAGGCCGCAGACGGGCGCGCCGCGCTGTCCGCCCTGCAGGCGGGCCTGGACGAGGCCGGACAGCGGCGGATTACGGTGCGGCAGGAGCTGTCCGAGGCACAGCGTAAGCTGGAGGAGAGCGAAAAGGACGCAAAGACCAATCGCCGGGCGCTGAACGATGCCAGGGAGGAGGCCCAGGCGGCGGAGAATATCATTCAGGGTCACAGCCTGCGAATGGACAGCCGCCGCCAGAAGGCGCAGAGCGCCCAGGACGTAAAACAGGAGCTGACCCGGCAGGTGAACGCCCAGGAGGACCGTATCCGTCTGCTGACGGAGATGGAGAAGGAGTATGAGGGCTTCAACAAAGCGGTAAAGACCGTGATGCAGGCGGCGGAGAAAAACACGCTGCGGGGCATTCACGGGCCGGTGGCCGGACTGATGACCACAGAGCAGGCCTATGCCGTGGCGCTGGAGACGGCGCTGGGCGCGGCACTGCAGAACATCGTGGTGGAACGGGAGGAGGACGCCAAGGCGGCCATCCAGTTCCTGAAGCAGCGGGACGGCGGCCGCGCTACCTTCCTGCCGCTGACGGCCATCCGGGGCGACGAGCTGCGGGAGAACGCTGCGGGAGAGTATGGTTTTGTAGGTATCGCCAGCCGTCTGGTGCGGTACGACGCGCGATACGACCATATTTTTAAAAATCTGCTGGGCCGGACGGTGGTAGTGGAGGACCTGGACAGCGGTATCGCCATGGCGCGTAAGTTCCGCAATGCCTTCCGCATCGTGACGCTGGACGGACAGATCATCAACCGGGGCGGCTCCATGACCGGCGGCTCCGCCAGCCGATCCTCCGGCGTGCTGTCCCGGGCCAATGAGCTGGAACGGCTGAAGGCGGCACAGGGCGCCCTGCACGGTAAGCTGAACGAGGCCGCGCAGCAGGCCGAGGCGGCCCAGAGGGAGCTGCAGAAGGCTGAGTATGAATTGCAGGTAGCCAAGGACCAGCAGCGCAAGGCGGCGGACGAGGTGCTGACCTTACAGGGACGGCAGGACCACTATGACCTCCTGTTGGAAAGCCTGCGCCTGAGCTGCGAGACTATGGAGCAGGAGTTGTCCGGCCTGGACCGCCGGGAGACGGACGGCCGCGGGCGCATGGCCGGGATACAGGCGGACATCACTGCGGCAGAGGACCGCGCGGCCGCGCTGCGGCAGGAGATGCGGGACAAGCTGGCCGGCCAGACCGATCTGACGGAGCAGACCAACCAACTGGCCCAGGCCGTCAGCGACAAGAAGGCCGATCAGGCGGCACTGAGCGCGGAGAAGGACAGCGTTCTGCGGAGCGTGGAGGACCTGCGGGGCTTGCAGGCGGATATGGTATCCGACCGCGCTGAGCGCGACCGGCGGGTGCAGGAGTACCGGCAGGCCAACGAGAAGGCGCTGGCCGATATGGCGGGCCATCAGGCGGCGCTGGAGGAGAAGAACGCCCGTGTGATACAGCTGCGGCAGCGGCTGGAGGATCTGGCCCAGGCCAAACTGGCGCTGGAGCAGCAGCGTGACCAGAACGGCCGCGACAGCCGTGCCTGCAACGATACGCTTTTGCAGACCATGCAGGCGTACAACAAATTGCAGCAGAAGCTGGAAAACAGCGGCATGGAGGAGAGCCAGATCCTGGAGAAACTGTGGGAGCGCTACGAGCTGAGCCACAGCGACGCCATGGAGCAGCGTATCGAGCTGGAGAGCGTACCCAAGGCTACCCGGCGTATTGCCGAGCTGAACCGGGAGATCAAGGCGCTGGGTACGCCCAACATCGGCGCCATCGAGGAGTTCGACCGGGTGAACACCCGATATACCTACCTGTCCGAGCAGCGCAGCGATGTGGAGCAGGCCAAGGAGGAGCTGCTGGGCATTATCGACCAGATCACCCAGCAGATGACCAGCATTTTTGCCGAGCAGTTCCAGCTGCTGAACGAGAGCTTCCAGGAGACGTTTCTGGAGCTGTTCGGCGGCGGCAAGGCGCGGCTGGAGCTGGAGGACGAGAACGATATCCTCAACTGCGGCATCGAGATCAAGGTACAGCCCCCTGGCAAGCAGCTGAAGACCATCACGCTGCTGTCCGGCGGTGAGAAGGCCTTTGTGGCCATTGCGCTGTACTTCGCCATTCTGAAAGTACATCCCACGCCGTTCTGCGTGATGGACGAGATCGAGGCGGCGCTGGACGAGGCCAATGTGGTGCGCTACGCCCGGTATATGCGGCGGATCGCCGGAAAGACGCAGTTTATCGTCATTACCCACCGGCGGGGCACCATGGAGGAGGCGGACGTGCTGTATGGCGTGACCATGCAGGAAAAGGGCGTCAGCCGGATACTGACCATCAATCTCAACGATATGGCCAAGGAGCTGCACATCAAATAAGGAGGGCTTGTTATGGCAATGGGCTTATTTCAAATACTTAAGGAGGCGTTTACCGCCGTCCCCACCTTCGACGACCTGAATGACGAGTTCTACGACGGACTGGAGGAAGCGCTGATCCTGGCCGATGTAGGCGCTGATACCGCCGCTGATACCGTGGCCCAGCTGCGGAAGCGGGTGAAGGAACGCTTTATCGGCCGGATGGACGAGGTAAAGGACGCCCTGCGGGACATCCTGAAGAGCAAGCTGGAGGTGGGTGACAGCGCGTTGGTGCTGGAGGGCAAGCCCGCCGTGGTGCTGGTCATCGGCGTCAACGGCGTGGGCAAGACCACGTCTATCGGCAAGCTGGCCAAGCAGCTGAAGGACCAGGGCAAGAAGGTCCTGCTGTGCGCGGGCGATACGTTCCGTGCGGCGGCCGCCGACCAGCTGGAGATCTGGGCGGGCCGTGCCGGCGTGGATATCGTGCGGCAGCATGAGGGCGCGGATCCCGGCGCGGTGCTGTTTGACGCTTTGCAGGCGGCCAAGGCACGGAGCGTGGACGTGGTGCTGTGCGACACCGCCGGACGGCTGCACAACAAACAGAACCTGATGAATGAGCTGGCCAAGCTGCGGAAGATCATCGACCGGGAATGCCCCAATTCCAACTGCGAGACGCTGCTGGTGCTGGACGCCACCACCGGGCAGAACGGACTGATCCAGGCACGGACCTTCAAGGAGACGGCAGGGTTGACGGGTATTATCCTGACGAAGCTGGATGGTACCGCCAAGGGCGGCATCGTCATCGCCATCGCCCAGGAGCTGGGTGTGCCGGTAAAGTTCGTGGGTGTGGGCGAGGGCATCGACGACCTGAAGCCCTTTGACCCGACTGCCTTCGTGCGGGACATGATATAAGGAGGGCGCAGCATGACGAGAGCAGACGGACGGGCATTTGACCAGCTGCGCCCGGTGGAGATGACACCCGGCTTTACGAAATTCGCCGAGGGCAGCGTGCTGATCCGCTGCGGCGAGACGGTGGTGCTGTGCAACGCCTCGGTGGAGGAGAAGACACCGCCCCATGTGGCGGAGGGCTGCGGCTGGGTGACGGCGGAGTATTCCATGCTGCCCCGGGCCAACCGGGAGCGCAGCCGCCGGGACGTGGACAAGCTGAAGCTGTCCGGCCGCAGCGCAGAGATACAGCGGCTCATCGGCCGCAGCCTGCGTGCGGCGGTGGATATGGCAGCCCTGGGGCCCCGGACCATCACCGTGGACTGCGACGTATTGCAGGGCGACGGCGGAACGCGGACGGCATCCGTGACCGGCGGGTTCGCGGCGCTGGCGCTGGCCTGTAAAAAGCTGGTGGACGACGGTGTGATCGAGAGACTGCCGCTGCTGCACTATGTCACCGGTGTGTCGGCGGGCATTGTGGATGACACACCCCTGCTGGATCTGCAGTACAGCGAGGACAGCCGGGCGCAGGTGGACCTGAACTGCATGATGACGGAGCAGGGACAGTTGATCGAGATACAGGGCACAGGTGAGGGGCGGCCCTTTACCGTGGCCGAGCAGCAGGCACTGGTGGCGCTGTGCGCCAAGGGGTGCGGCGAGCTGCTGGCGAAGCAGAAGGAGATACTGGGAGAGATACTATGAGATTTGTACTGGCATCCCACAACAAGGGAAAGCTGGCCGAGATGCAGGCCATTCTGGGCGAGCTGGGCGTGGAGGTGGTCATGCCCTCCGACGTGGGCGTGGACGTCGACGTGGAGGAGACGGGGACCACCTTCGCGGAGAACGCAGCGCTGAAGGCCAACGCCATCATGGCGGCCAGCGGCCTGCCGGCTATCGCGGATGACTCGGGACTGTGCGTGGACTGGCTTCAGGGCGCGCCAGGGGTGTATTCCGCCCGCTACGGCGGGCTGGACAGTGACCCGGAGCGCTGCCGGCTGCTGCTGAGCAATATGCGCGGCGCCACGAATCGGGCGGCGCATTTCCACACGGCCATCGTCTGCGCCTTCCCCAACGGGGACACGCTGACGGCGGAGGGGGACTGCGCCGGGACCATTGCCTTTGCGCCTATGGGCGACGGCGGGTTCGGGTACGACCCTGTGTTCTTCGTGCCGTCCCTGCGAAAGACCTTCGCCCAGCTGACGGCGGAGGAGAAGAACGCCATTTCCCACCGGGGCAGTGCCCTGCGGGCCTTTGCCGCGGAACTGAAAACGTATTTGGAGAAGCAATGATATGGAACTGACAAGCAAGCAACGCGCGCAGCTGCGGTCCCTGGCCACCAATCTGGACACCATCGTCCACGTGGGCAAGGACGGCATCGGCGACAATCTGATCAAGCAGGTCAACGACGCGCTGGAGGCCCGGGAGCTCATCAAGGGCCGGGTGCTGGAGAATTCGCTGCTGACCGCCCGGGAGGCGGCGGAGGAACTGGCGGTGGCCGCCCGCTGCGAGGTGGTGCAGGTCATCGGCAGCAAGTTCGTGCTCTACCGGATGCAGCACGACAAGAGCAAGCGGAAGATCGAACTGGTCAAGGCGAAGAGAAGCGTATGAACATCGGTATTTACGGCGGTACCTTCGACCCGCCTCATGTGGGTCATGTAACGGCGGCCAGGGCCGCCATGGAGGTCCTGGGGCTGGACAAGCTGGTGCTGGTCCCGGACGCGCAGCCGCCCCACAAGGCGCTGCCGGAGGGCGGCGCCGCGCCGCGGCAGCGGTACGACATGGCGGTGTTGGCCACAGCGGCGCTGGGGAAGCGGGCGGAGGTCAGCGACATGGAGCTGCGGCGCAGCGGCGTCAGCTATACCGCGGACACGCTGGCGGCGCTGCGGGAGCAGTATCCGGACAACACGCTGTATCTGCTGATGGGTTCGGATATGTTTCTGAGCCTGCACAACTGGCGCAGGCCGGAGGCGATCATGGCACTGGCCCATATCGCACCCTTCAGCCGGGAGGCGGAGGATGAGTCCGCCGCCTTTGCCGCGCAGAGCGCGCGCCTGGAACGGGAGTTCGGCGCGCAGGTGACCGTGGTGCCCAATCCGCAGGTGGTGGAGCTTTCCTCCACCGAGGTCCGCGCCGCGCTGGCACAGGGCGGGGGAGAGGACCTGCTGCCGCCGCCGGTGTGGGGCTATATCCGGCGGGAGCACCTGTACGGTACCCATACGGACCTGACGCACCTGACGCCGGAGGAGCTGCGGCCCATCGCGCTGAGCTATCTCAAGCCCAAGCGTATGCCCCATGTGCTGGGCACGGAACAGGAGGCGGTGCGTTTGGCGGAGCGTTACGGCGCGGACGTGACAAAGGCGCGCATCGCCGCGCTGCTGCACGACTGCACCAAAAAGCTGGATATGGACGAGCAGCTGGCGCTGTGCAGACACTATGGCATCCCGCTGGATGAGCTGGAGCAGAAGGCACTGAAGCTGCTGCACAGTAAGACCGGCGCGGCCATCGCACGGGATGTGTTTGCCGTGGACGACGATGTGTATAACGCGATCATGTACCACACCACCGGTAAGCCGGATATGACGCTGCTGGAGAAGATCATCTATCTGGCGGATTATATCGAGCCCACCCGGGACTTTCCCGGGGTGGAGGCGCTGCGAAGGACGGTATACGAGGACCTGGACCGGGGCCTGCTCATGGGTCTGACCATGACCATTGATGAGATGGAGGAGATGGGTAACCCCGTCCACCACATGACCCGCGACGCGCGGGACTATCTGATGAAAAGAGGGATATCATGAAAACACCGAAAGAACTGGCGCTGCTGGCTGCCCGTGCCCTGTCCGACAAGAAGGGCAAGGAGATCCGCGTGATGGAGATCGCCGAGCTGACCACGCTGGCGGACTATTTCGTTCTGGCCACTGGCGCCAGCAATACCCAGATCAACGCACTGGTAGACAATGTGGAAAAGCTGCTGGCAGAGGAGGCTGGTGAGCAGCCCCTGCACCGGGAGGGCTATCGCGGCGGCACGTGGGTCCTGCTGGACTACGGCTGCATCGCCATCCATGTGTTCAATCAAGAGGCCCGGGCCTTCTACGGCCTGGAGCGTCTGTGGCAGGACGGCAAGAGCGTGGACATCAGCGGCATTGTGGAGGAGCACGACTGAGTTTCCGCGCCGAGTGGCGCGTACAGGTGTTTTTCCCGGAAAACGGGGTTGACATTCGGCAAAAATGCGCTAAAATAGACTTCGATATTGTCAGAAGCGATGAAGGGAAAAAGACAGAGATCATCCACCCGAAGAGAGCCGGCGTATGGTGCGAGCCGGCGGGGACGCTCTGTTGTACTGGTCCCGGAGCTTTCCGCCTGAACAGGGCGGGACGGGTGCGCGCCGTTACAGCGTCGTCTCTCGTAAGAAAGACACGGAGCGCCGCGGAGCGATCTGCGGCGGAAGCAGGGTGGTAACACGTCTATAACGTCCCTGGCTGCTGTAAGGCAGCCGGGGATTTTTATTTGCGAAAACAAAATTCACATACAAGGAGAAGCGAGCATGAATTACGATTTTGCGGCCATTGAAAAGAAGTGGCAAGCCAACTGGGAGAAGACAAAGCCCTATGCCGCCATCACCGGCGACAAACGACCCAAGTTCTACGGGCTGATCGAGTTTCCGTATCCCTCCGGCCAGGGCCTGCACGTGGGGCATCCCCGCCCCTTTACGGCTATGGATATCGTCACCCGCAAAAAGCGGATGCAGGGCTATAATGTATTGTTCCCCATCGGCTTCGATGCTTTCGGCCTGCCCACGGAGAACTATGCCATCAAGAACCACATCCACCCTGCCATCGTCACGAAGAACAACATCGAGAATTTCACCAAGCAGCTGAAGATGCTGGGATACGGCTTTGACTGGGACCGCTGCGTGGACACCACCGACCCCAAGTACTACAAGTGGACGCAGTGGATATTCCTGCAGATGTTCAAGCACGGCTTGGCCTACAAGTCCACCATGCCCGTCAACTGGTGCACAAGCTGCAAGTGCGTGCTGGCTAACGAGGAAGTGGTCAACGGCGTGTGCGAGCGCTGCGGCAGCGAGGTCATCCGCAAGGAGAAGAGCCAGTGGATGCTGAAGATCACCGAGTATGCCCAGCGGCTGATCGACGATCTGGATGATGTGGACTATATTGAGCGCGTGAAGATCCAGCAGCGCAACTGGATCGGCCGTTCCACCGGCGCAGAGATCACCTTCGACACCAATGTGGGCGACCAGGTGACGGTTTATACCACTCGTGCCGACACCCTGTTCGGCACCACGTATATGGTCATCTCCCCGGAGCATCCCCTGCTGAAGAAGTGGCAGCCCCTTATCAAGAACTGGGACGCCGTGGCGGCGTATCAGGACGAGGCGGCACACAAGTCCGACTTTGAGCGCGGCGAGCTGAACAAGGAAAAAACCGGCGTGCGGCTGGAGGGTATCGAGGTCATGAACCCGGTGACCCACAAGCCCCTGCCCATGTTCGTCTCCGACTATGTCCTCATGGGCTACGGCACCGGCATCGTCATGGGCGTGCCCGGCCACGACCAGCGCGACTGGGAGTTCGCCAAGAAGTTCGGCCTCCCCATCATCGAGGTGGTGGCCGGCGGCGACGTGACCAAGGAGGCCTTTGTGGCCAAGGATGACAGCGCTGTCATGGTCAACTCCGGCTTCCTGAACGGCCTGACCGTCAAGGAGGCCATCCCTGCCATGAAGAAATATGTGGTGGAGCAGGGCTTTGGCAAGGAGAAGGTCAACTACAAGCTGCGCGACTGGGTGTTCTCCCGCCAGCGCTACTGGGGCGAGCCTATCCCCCTGGTGAACTGCGAGAAGTGCGGCTGGGTGGCCCTGCCGGAGGAGCAGCTGCCCCTGGTGCTGCCCCAGGTGGAGAGCTATGAGCCCACCGATGACGGTGAGAGCCCCCTGAGCAAGATGACAGACTGGGTCAACACCACCTGCCCCTGCTGCGGCGGCCCGGCCAAGCGCGAGACGGACACCATGCCCCAGTGGGCCGGCTCCAGCTGGTACTTCCTGCGGTATATGGATCCCCACAACGACAAGGCACTGGCCAGCAAGGAGGCGTTGGACTACTGGTCCCCCGTGGACTGGTACAACGGCGGCATGGAGCACACCACGCTGCACCTGCTGTACTCCCGCTTCTGGCATAAGTTCCTGTACGACATCGGCGTGGTGCCCACCAAGGAGCCCTACGCCAAGCGCACCAGCCACGGCATGATCCTGGGCGAGGGCGGCGAGAAGATGTCCAAGTCCCGCGGCAACGTGGTCAACCCCAACGACATCGTAGCCCAGTACGGCGCGGACACCATGCGCCTGCACATCATGTTCATCGGCGACTTCGAGAAGGCCGTCAGCTGGAGCAACGAGGCTGTCAAGGGCAGCAAGCGCTTCCTGGACCGCTGCTTCAATCTGCAGGATATCGCCACCGCTGAGGAGTCCATCTCCGCCAAGAACGAGTCCATCGTCCACAAGACCATCAAGAAGGTCAGCCAGGATATCGACGAGCTGAAGATGAACACCGCTATCGCCGCCATGATGACCATGGTCAACGAGTTCTACGCCAATGGCTGCTCCAAGGGCGATGTGGAGATGCTCTGCCTGCTGCTCAGCCCCTTTGCCCCCCACATGGTGGAGGAGATGTGGGAGAACATGGGCTTTGCCGCCAAGTACGGCAAGATGGCCATGCAGATGGATTGGCCCGAGCACGACGAGGCCAAGACTGTGGACAGCCACGTGGAGATGGCCGTGCAGGTCAACGGCAAGCTGAAGGGTACCGTCACCGTCCCCGTGGACAGCGACGAGGCTGCTGTGGTGGCCGCCGCTATGGAGAGCGACAAGGTGAAAAAGGCCACGGAGGGCATGAGTGTTGTCAAGACCATTTTGGTCAGGAACAAGCTGGTGAACCTGATCGTGAAGCCCGCGAAATAAAGCGTTGTATCCCCCGGTGCAGCCGGGGGATACTTTTTCTGGAGGGCGGACCGCCGGGACGCACACTTTTTTGCCGTTTTTGTAAAAAAACGACTTGACAAGCTGTGTTATCCCCGGTATAATACACCCGTTAGTCATGTAAATGGCTCTTAAAGAGCACCCAGGATCGAGCCGGGTGTATCGGAGGGAGGGAAACATAAATGTCCGAAGTCCATGTTAAGGAAGGCGAGTCCCTGGACAGCGCTCTGAAGCGTTTTAAGAGAAGCTGCGCCAAGGCGGGCGTCCTGGCCGAGGTGCGCCGCAGAGAGTGCTACGAAAGCCCCAGCGTTAAGCGCCGCAAGAAGTCCGAGGCTGCGCGCAAGAACCGCAACAAGCGTTACTATTAAGTGACAAAGAAGCCTGAGAACATAGGTTCTCAGGCTTCTCTTTTATCTATCCTGTCAGGTCCCGCAGTATGTCGGCGCACTCCGGCAGGGTCAGCAGACCCCGGTGTATGCCCAGGCGCTCTCCCAGAGCGATTTTTCTATGCAGGGTGTCACCGTCGTCCAGCAGGACGAACCGTGTCTCGCCGCCCCGGCGGTACGTGAAATACCGGGCGCCCAGCTCCCGGGAAAAGAATATCTGGCGGCCTGTTTGCAGGGCGGCTAGCTGTTCATCTGTCAGCGGTATGCCCTCACCAGTGGGACAGGGGAGAGGGAAGTCCATCCGCAGGCGCTGGAGGTCCAGCACGATACGGTCCGGCCCGAAGGCACGGCAGCAGGCGGACAACCGGTTTTCGATATCCCCGCCGGACAGGGCGGTGCATACCAGTACCCGCGCGCCGGGAGCCGTGTGGGCGCATTTCTCGTGGACCCACAGGGCGATGCCGGACCGGTGCAGGGGCTGGGCCAGCGCCTCCGTCAGTTCTGCGGCGGGGAAGGGGACGATCACTGTGCCGTATCTCCGGCGGCGGCACTCCTGCACCACGCCGGCTGCCGTTTCCGGGCTGAAGGGTCCCGCCGCGCCGGTGAGCAGCATGGCACCGCCCCGCAGGGCAGGCGGCATGGGCAGGGCACACAGCACTCCGTTTTCTATCCGGTAGGCCGCGTTGGCGATGGGCAGCTGTGTGCCGCAGGCCATCTGGCGAAGCGGCGGTGCGGCGGCGATCATCAGCTGCATAGGCGTACCCCCTTGCGAGACCACGATGTCCGTGGTACAATACTGCTGTACTTTATGAGAGGAGTCGGATACCTATGCCCATTTCCATGACGCCCTACCGGGTGTTTGACAGCTACCGCAGCATCACGCCCGCGTTTTTTATGCGGCACGGCATCCGGCTGCTGCTGTGCGATCTGGACTATACCCTGGCGCCCAAGTCCCAGCCGGAGCCGGACGCGGACCTGCGCCGCTGGCTCTCCGATGTGCGGGCGACGGGTGTGGAGGTCATGATCCTGTCCAACAACCGCAGCCCCGTGCGAGTGGAGCGATTCTGCCGCGATCTGGGGATCACCTACGAGGGCCATGCGGGCAAGCCGTCCGTAAAGGGCTTTCGCCGGGCCATGGTGCGCTGCGGCGTCACCCCGCGGGAGACAGCCATGCTGGGCGACAAACTGCTGACGGATATGCTGGGTGCCAACCGGGCTGGAGTGCTGCCGCTGATGGTGGAGCCGCTGGGCGGGCCGCGCGGCGCGTGGAATAAGGTGCTGCATGGCCTGCAGAGGCCGTGGAAGGCCGCCAGTTTGAAAAAACATCCGGAACGGTGACTTTTTTACACGGAAACACTTGCCAAACAGCAGGTTATCATGTAAAATATATAAGGCCGATTTTGGCTGGTATTATTTATTCAGAGGGAATGGAGATATTCCCTCATACACAATGGGAGGAATATCAATATGGCAACTATTACCGCCGGTGATTTCAGAAACGGCAAGACCTTCGAGATGGACGGCAAGGTCATGCAGGTCGTGGAGTTCCAGCACGTCAAGCCCGGCAAGGGCGCGGCTTTCGTCCGCACCAAGATGCGTAACGTGGTGACCGGTGCTGTGACCGAGACGTCCTTCAACCCCACCGCCAAGTTTGAAGAGGCCTTTGTGGACCGCCGCGATATGGCCTATAGCTACAACGACGGTGATTTGTACTACTTCATGGATCAGGAGACCTTTGACATGGTACCCCTGAACAAGGAGCTGCTGGGCGATGCGTTCCGCTTCATCACTGAGAACACCGTGTGCAAGGTGCTGAGCTATAAGGGCAGCGTCTTTGGCCTGGAGTGCCCCAACTTCATGGATCTGGAGGTCACCGAGACTGAGCCCGGTCTGGCCGGCAATACCGCCACCAACACCCTGAAGCCCGCCACCGTGGAGACCGGTGCCGAGGTGAAGGTGCCCCTGTTCATCAACATCGGCGACAAGATCACTATTGACACTCGTACCGGTGAGTATCTGAGCCGCTGCAAGTAATTTGACAACCAACCGACCGTACAGAAAGGAGCCGAACATGGAGATTTCTGAAAAGGTAGCGTATCTGAAGGGTCTGGCCGAGGGCCTGAACCTGGACACCGACAGCAAGGAAGGCAAGCTGATCGCCGCCATCATCGATGTGCTGGACGACATGGCCGAGAAGTTCGCGGAAGTGGACGATGAGCTGTGCGATGTGGAGGACGGCCTGGATGCCGTCAGCGACGACCTGAGCGATGTGGAGGAGACGCTGTACTTTGCTCTTGACGACGATGAGGATGACGACGAAGACGACGAGGAAGAGGAGTGCTTCGTGACCACCTGCCCCGAGTGCGAGGAGGAGGTCTACTTCGACGAGACTGTTCTGGAGGACGGCGAGGTCGTCTGCCCCAACTGCGGCGCCAAGCTGGAGTTTGATCTGAGCGATCTGGCCGCCGCCGCTGAGGACGGCGAGGACGAGGAGTAATTCCCATATATAAGCATATCCCCCGGCATTGCCGGGGGATATTTCTTTCTATTTACGCATTTGCTCAAAAATGCCGGGAAATGGCGGCGGGGCTTGCCTTAACGGGAGAAAAGCGGTATAATAAAAAATACTACACTTTGCGCCACGCGCAAAGACCGATTTGAGGTATACGAATGAAAACTCAGGAAAAGCTGAACATGACCATGCTCTGTGACTTCTATGAGCTGACCATGGGCAACGGCTACTTTGAGGCCGGCTGCAAGGAGCGCATCACCTATTTCGACGTGTTTTTCCGCAAGGTGCCCGATGGCGGCGGCTTCGCCATCGCGGCAGGTCTGGAGCAGCTGATCGACTACATCGAGAACCTGCACTTCACCGAGGAGGACATCGCCTATCTCCGTGGCCGAAACCTGTTCTGCGAGGAGTTTCTGGACTATCTGCGGGACTTCCGCTTCACCGGCGATATCTACGCCATTCCGGAGGGTACGCCTGTGTTCCCCAAGGAGCCGCTGGTGGTGGTCCGCGCACCGGCCATCGAGGCGCAGCTGATCGAGACGTTCACCCTGCTGACCATTAACCACCAAAGTCTGATCGCCACCAAGGCCAACCGTATCGTCCGGGCCGCCAAGGGCCGCACGGTGCTGGAGTTCGGCTCCCGCCGTGCCCAGGGGGCCGACGCGGCCATTGTCGGTGCGCGGGCGGCCTATATCGGCGGCTGTGCCGGTACGGCCTGCACCATCTCTGACGAGGTGTACGGCGTGCCCGCCGGCGGCACCATGGCCCACGCCTGGGTGCAGATGTTCGACAGCGAGTATGATGCCTTCAAGACCTACTGCCAGACATATCCCACCAACGCGACCCTGCTGGTGGACACCTATAACACGCTGAAGTCCGGTATCCCCAACGCCATCAAAGCGTTCAACGAGGTGCTCAAGCCTCTGGGTATCACCAAATGCGGTATCCGTCTGGACTCCGGCGACCTGGCGTATCTGACCCGCAAGGCGCGGGAGATGCTGGATGAGGCCGGCTGGACCGAGTGCAAGATCTCCGTGTCCAACTCGCTGGACGAGTACCTCATTCAGGACATGCTGCTGCAGGGCGCGCAGATCGACCTGTTCGGTGTGGGCGAGCGCATGATCACCGCCAAGTCCGAGCCGGTGTTCGGCGGCGTGTACAAGCTGGTGGCCATCGAGGAGCCGGACGGCACCGTGATCCCCAAGATCAAGGTCAGCGAGAATGTGGAGAAGATCACTATTCCCCACTTCAAGAAGGTGTATCGCCTTTTCGGACGGGACACTGGCAAGGCCATCGCGGACTACATCACCGTGCATGACGAGACGGTGGACGACACGAAGGGCCTGACCATCTTTGACCCCATGGCCACCTGGAAGCGAAAGGCCGTGTATAACTTCGAGGCCCGGGAGCTGCTGGTGCCGATCTTCAAGAACGGCAAGCGGGTGTACGATTGCCCGCCGCTGGAGGAGATCAAGGCATACTGCGCCCAGCAGGTGGATACCCTGTGGGACGAGGTCAAGCGCTTTGACTATCCCCACAAGTACTATGTGGACCTGTCGGACAAGCTGTGGGATATCCAGCAGTGCCTGCTGCGGACCTCGCAGCTGTGATGACCATCTGAAATAAAAGAAAAGGGAGGAGGATCAACAGTGAAAAAGCCGAGAGTCCAGCAGCGGACAGAGCGACGGATATCCGCTGCGCTGCGGCTGGTGATGGTGGCGGTGCTGCTTTTGGCGCAGATCGCGCTGGTGGTCGGCCTCAGCGACCTTCTGAAGCAGCGCATGGCGCTGGCCTACACCGCGCTGCAGCTGCTGGCCGGTGTGGTGGCCATGCGTATCTGGTCCCGCCCCGGGGCCACCAGCTACAAAATGGGCTGGATCATTCTGGTGCTGTTCGTGCCGGTGGTGGGGCTGATCCTCTACCTGCTGTGGAACGGCGACCGGCCGTCCAAGCGCCTGAGCCTGAAGAAGCCGGTGCCCATACAGGAGCCGCTGGCTCAGCAGGAGATCGCCCGCACCAATCTGGAAAAGCTGCGCCAGACCGCGCCCCAGTGGTATCCGCTGGCAGCGTATCTCAGCGGCAAGGGCTTTGACCTGTACCGCAACACGGCGCTGCGCTATCTGCCCACCGGCGAGGCGTATCTGGAGGATATGCTCACCACACTGGATACGGCCCAGCGGTTCATCTTCCTGGAGTACTTTATCATGGCCGAAGGCGAGATATGGGATCGGTTGTCTGATATCCTCTGCCGCAAGAGCCGTCAGGGCGTAGAGGTCAAGCTGATCTTTGACGATTTCGGCAGCATGATGCGTATGCCCAACGAAAAAATAGACGCGCTGCAGGACGCCGGGGTGGAGGTCAGGGTATTCAACCCCGTGCACCACTACGTCAACCGGCTGTACTTCAACTACCGCGACCACCGGAAGATCACCTGCGTGGATGGCGATATTGCCTACACCGGCGGCGCCAATATCGCCGACGAGTACGCCAACCTGATCGAACGCTTCGGCTATTGGAAGGACTGCGGTCTCCGGCTGGAGGGCGAGGGCGCCTGGGGCCTGACCCGGGAGTTCCTGCAGATGTGGCAGCGGATGGACGGTCAGCTGTACCATGAGTACGACTACTACCGGCCCCTGCACCACCCCCTGGAGCAGGGCTTCTGCCAGACTGTGGTGGACGGTCCCGATGACAACCCTAACAACGCGGCGGAGGATCTATTCCTCCAGATGATCGGCCGCGCCCGGCGGGAGGTGTATATCACCACACCCTACCTGGCTATCGACGAGCCCATGCTCAAGGCGCTGTGTCTGGCCGCGGAAAGCGGTGTGGATGTCCGCCTCATCATGCCCGGCATCCCGGACCACAAGTTTGCCTATCTGGTGGCGGAGAGCTACTTCGACCAGCTCATGGCGCATGATGTTAAGATATATACCTTTACACCTGGCCTTGTCCATGGAAAAACCGTCCTGACTGACCGCGAGACGGCCTTTGTAGGCTCCGTCAATATGGACTACCGCAGCTTCCAGCTGCACTTCGAATGCGGCGAGGTGTTCTATGGCACGCCCGCCATCGAGACGCTGCTGGAGGATATGGACACCACCATGGCCCGCTGTGCGCCCATGACGCCGGAGCGTATGGCGGAGCGCCCGTTTTGGCGGCGGGCGATGGGGACGGTATTACGGCTCTTCGCCATGTGGATGTGACCCCCGTCTGGTATATTTTCGCCCCGGCTGCGTCGAATATCCAAGAAAGGAATTACCCATGGCCTGTTTTATCATCGGCGCGGGCAGCTTTTACGGCCTGCCTGTGTCTGTTCAAAGGACCGATATGGTCATCGCCGCCGACGGCGGCTGGTATACCTGCCGGGAAAATGGCATAACACCCACGCTGCTGGTGGCGGATTTCGACTCGCTGGACACCGCGCCGGCGTTTGACCACATCCTCCGCTTGCCGGTGGAGAAGGATGACACCGACATGATCCGGGCAGTCAAGGAGGGCTTCGACCGTGGTGAGAGGGAGTTTCATCTCCTGGGCGGCATGGGCGGCCACCGGACAGACCACACGGTGGCCAATATGCAAACGCTGGCCTACATTGCCCGCCGGGGCGGGCAGGGCTGGCTGTACGGAAACGGTGAGCGCTTCACCGCCATCTGCGACGGGGGCGAGATCACACTCACCGCAGGGCAGAACAGCGTTTTCTCCGTGTTCTGCCTGGGCGCAGACGCGGAGGGCGTTACCATCGAGAACGCCAAGTATCCGCTGACCGACGCCGTGCTGACGGCGGATTTCCCTCTGGGGGTCAGCAATCATTTTATAGGACAGGCGGTGCGCGTCGCGGTGCGGCGTGGCTACCTGCTTATAGGGATAACAGATAAGGAGTAACGAAACATGAAAAACACCATGAAAAAGCTGCTGGCGCTGTTGTTGGCACTGGTGCTGACCCTGGCCCTGGCGGCCTGCGGCCAGAAGGAGGAAAACAAAACTGATGACCAGACCAACGACCCCGCGATCACCGATCAGGACAACGCCGCTGATGAAAAGGTGACGCTGCCTGTGGCGGACGGCGCGGTCATCGGTCAGGGTGCCGTGGCCTTCACTGTGGAGGTGCAGGGTGCGGACGGCAAGACCGTCACCTTTACCGTCAACACCGATGAGGAGACGGTGGGCGCAGCGCTGCTGAAGCTGGGCGTTATCGCCGGCGATGACTCCGAGTACGGCCTGTACGTCAAGACCGTCAACGGCGAGACTGCCGACTACGATGCCGATGGCACCTACTGGGGCCTCTACATCAACGGCGAGTACGCCATGACCGGTGTGGACGCCACTACGCTGGAGGCCGGCGCGACCTACGCTTTCCGTGTGGAGAAGGTCGAGGGCTGACAGGTATAAAAAGAGACGGCGCAGCCGTCTCTTTTTTATACCTTTTCCAGTGACTGCACCACATCGCCCAGCAGATACAGGGAGCCGCAGCAGACGGCTGTGCCATCGGGCGGCGTGTCCGCCAGCATTCGGGACACACCCTCCCGGATGGTGCCGCAGGCCGTTACCGGCTTGCCATATCGCCGCAGGAAGGCCGCCAGCTCTCCGGCGTCCAGCGCACGGGGATTGTGGGGGGTTACAGTGATAAACCGCGCGGCCAGCGGAGCCAGCTGGTCGTACATTTTTCCATAGTCCTTGTCCGCCAGCACACCGGTCAGCACCGTTACCGGCTGGCCCGGCAGATACTCCCGGATGGCCGCCGCCAGCGAGACCATGCACTGGGGGTTGTGCCCTCCGTCCAGAATGATCGTGGGCTGCCGCCGCACCACCTGAAACCGTCCCGGCCACGCGGTCTGGGCCAAGCCCTGACGGACGGCACTTTCATCAATGTGCCAGCCACGCTGCCGCAGAACATCAATGGTCGTCAGCGCAACGGCGGCGTTTCGCAGCTGGTGGCCGCCCAGCAGGGGCAGCCGCAGGCCCTTATATGGGCCGTAGTTGAATATCTGCCCCTCCAGCGTGTCGCAGACTGAGGAGAGGGCATCGAAGTCCGCCACAGTCAGCGGTGCGCCTGCCGCGCGGCAGCGCGCGGCCACCACCTCCTGCACGGAGGGGGCACAGGGGTACAGGACGGCATGACAGCCGGACTTGATGATGCCCGCCTTGGTGGCGGCGATGGTCTCCACCGTATTCCCCAGCACTTTGGTGTGGTCCAGACCGATGTTGGTGAGCACGGCCACCTCCGGCGCGGGGATCACGTTGGTGGCGTCGAATTCGCCGCCCATGCCTACCTCGCATACCACAATATCGCACGCCTCCCGGGCAAACCAGGTCAGACCGATGGCTGTCACCAGCTCAAACTCCGTGGGGGGATCCGCCATGCGGTCAGCCAGCGGGCGCAGTTCCTCCACCAAGGCGCACAGGGTATCGTCCGGGATAGGTGCGCCGTTGATCTGCATACGTTCATTGAAGCGGAAGATGTACGGCGAGGTGTACAGCCCTGTCTTATACCCGGCGGCACGCAGCACGGAGGCCAGCATGGCGCAGGTGCTGCCCTTGCCGTTGGTGCCGGTGACGTGGACATACTTTACGTGCCGCTCCGGATGGCCAAGCAGGCCCAGCAGCGTATCGATGCGGCTGAGCCCGGGCACACTGCCCCGCCAGTCCACCTTGTGGATGTACGCCAGCACCTCATCCAGCGTCATGGCTGTCACCGCCCTTCGTCTTTATCCGCCGCAGCACCGGGGAGAGTGCGTTCCGCCGCATCAGCAGCCACACCAGCAGCGCGTCGATACAGCCGGTGATGGCGAACTGCACGCTGCGGGCCGCCAGCCGGGTGAGGAAATAGGGCCATTTGGCTGCACCACCGTACACCAGCGCCAGAGCCATGCTCTGCCAGAGCACGGAGCCGCATACCGCCGCAGGAAATACCGCCAGCGCCGCCCGCCAGAGGGTAGGCCTGCGCCAGACATACCGGCGCACCAGCCCCGCCCACAGGCCGTACAGAATGGGCGGCAGGCAAAAGATCGGGTTGTAGCCAAAGGGAGAAAACAGGCAGCCGATAAAGTCGGCGGCAAAGCCCACTGCCGCGCCGGGCAGCGGCCCGAACAGCAGTCCGGCCAGGAGAATGGGCACCGCCTCCAGAGAGAAGCGGCTCACTTCGCTGGGAATGATGGTCAGCAATCGGGCCAGCACCACGCTCAGCGCGGTCAGCAGAGCGCAGACCGTCAGGGCATAGGTGTCGAGGACCGGTACGGGGACGACGTAAAGTTCTTTTTTCTGCATAAAAAAATACCTCCTTATCCTTGGGATGGGAGGTATCACCATATAGATAACGACACAAACTGCCCGTGGAAGCTGGAATGGTATCGCGGCGCAGATGCACCTTCGTCCGGCGGCAGCCTCCCATCCGTCCGGCACTTAACGCACCATCCCTACACGGAACTGCTCACAGTATATACGCATTCCCGCGAAAATGCAAGAAAAATAATCCCACAAGATATGGGAGCGACGGTTGACTACATTCCACAGGATGATGTATAATGGTCGTGAATACATACCGAGATGCGGCAAGGAGGGCACAGCATGGCTTTTGACTTTGAAAACGGTTCCTACACCGACGCTGCCGGGCGCACGGTCCTTGATCCTGCCGTTTACAAGGACTGGCAGATCGGTGCGGCGGCGGAGCAGGCCCTGCCCCCGGTGGACTGGTTCCGCCGGAAGCTGGGTCTGCTGCCAGAGGAGCTGCTGCCCTATGGCAAGACCCCCAAGCTGGACTTTCTGCGGATCATGGAGCGCCTGAAGGACCGGCCGGACGGCAAGTATATTGAGGTAACGGCCATTACCCCAACGCCCCTGGGCGAGGGGAAGTCTACTACGTCTTTGGGCCTGATCGAAGGACTGGGACGTCTGGGCGCCAACGTGGGCGGCTGTCTGCGCCAGCCTTCCGGCGGCCCCACTATGAACGTCAAGGGCACCGCCGCCGGCGGCGGGAACGCCCTGCTCATTCCCATGACGGAGTTCTCCCTGGGCCTGACCGGCGATATCAACGACATCATGAACGCCCACAATCTGGCTATGACCGCCCTGAATGCCCGTATGCAGCATGAGCGCAATTATGACGACGAGACGTTGGCCAAACGCGGCCTGCGGCGGCTGGATATCGATCCGGAGCGCGTGCAGTGGAGCTTTGTGCTGGATTTCTGCTGCCAGGCCCTGCGAAAGATGCGTATCGGCCTTGGTGAGGGGAAGATGGACGGCTATCCCATGGACACCTGCGCCAATATCGCCGTCAGCTCTGAGCTGATGGCTATCCTGTCCGTGGCCCGGGACCTGGAGGACCTGCGTCGGCGCATCGGCAGCATCGTGCTGGCCTATGACAAGCAGGGAAGACCCGTTACCACCGAGGACCTGGAGGTGGCCGGGGCCATGACTGCCTGGATGCGGAACACCATCAACCCCACGCTGTGCTACACGGTGGAGCATCAGCCGGTGCTGGTCCACGCGGGGCCCTTTGCCAACATCGCCATCGGCCAGTCCTCGGTCATCGGCGACCGCCTGGGGCTGAAGCTGTTTGATTACCATGTCACCGAGTCCGGCTTCGCCGCCGACATCGGCTTCGAAAAGTTCTGGAATGTCAAGTGCCGCCTGTCCGGGCTGAAGCCGGACGTGTCGGTGCTGGTGGCCACCGTCCGCGCCCTGAAGATGCACGGCGGCGGCCCGGAGGTCGTCCCCGGACGACCTCTGCCGGAGGCGTATACACGGGAGGATCTCGCCCTGCTGGAGGCAGGCTGCGCCAATCTGCTGCACCACGCGGCCACCATCCGCAAATCCGGCGTCACCCCTGTGGTGTGCATCAACAAGTTCTATACCGATACCGACGCGGAGCTGGAGCTGGTGCGCCGTATCTGCGCGGAGAACGGCCTGCGCTGCGCCGTGTCCGATCACTGGCGCTATGGCGGTGCTGGCGCCGAAGAGCTGGCCCGCGCGGTCATGGCTGCCTGCGACGAGCCCTCGGCGCTGCAATTCCTCTACCCGGACGATATGCCTCTGCGTGAGAGGGTGGAGCGCATCGCCCGGGAGGTCTATGGCGCCGACGGGGTGGACTGGTCGCCGCTGGCGCTGGAGAAGGCGCAGCGGTTCGAGTCCGACCCCAGGTACGCCGACTACTGCACCATGATGGTCAAGACGCACCTGTCCCTGTCCCACGACCCGGCCCGAAAGGGCGTGCCTACCGGCTGGCGTCTGCCGGTGCGGGATGTGCTGGAGTACAGCGGCGCACGGTTTTTGTGCCCCGTGGCCGGCAGCATCTCTATGATGCCCGGTACAGGGTCCGACCCGGCCTACCGCCGCATCGACGTGGACACCGCCACCGGCGCGGTCCGCGGCCTGTTTTAAGGAGGGCGCTATGGACGATACCAACAAGACCTGCCGCGAATTTGTGGCCGCGCTTGCCTCGTCAGCACCGACGCCCGGCGGCGGCGGTGCCGCCGCGCTGTGCGGCGCTGTCGGCGCGGCCCTGTGCGGCATGGTAGCCAGCCTGACCACCGGAAAAAAGAAGTACGCCTCTGTGGAACGTGAGATACAGCAGCTGCTGAAAAGTACAAACGCTTTACATGATAAACTGCTGGATCAGGTCCGCGCGGACGCGGAGGGCTTTCAGCCTCTCAGCCGCGCCTACGCCATTCCCAGGGAGGATCCCACCCGTGCGGCGGTGCTGCAAAGCGCTGCTGAGACGGCCTGCACCGCGCCGCTGGAGATCATGGCTCTGTGTGCCGCGGCCCTGTCCGCCGCCGGACGTCTGGCGGAGATCGGATCCCGGCTGGCGGTGTCCGATGCCGGCTGTGCCGCCGCCATACTGCGCGGTGCGCTGGAGGCTGCGGCCCTGAACGTGCTGGTCAATACAAAGACTATGACTGATCGGCCGGCGGCCGACCATCTGAACGCTCGGTGCTTCGCCCTGCTGGATCAGGGCAGGACCGACGGCGAACGTATTTTCTGCGCGGTGCGCGATCAACTTGTCTGATAAGGAGGGACGTGCATGGCCGTTCTGCTGACCGGAAAGCCTGTGGCGGATGCGCTGTCCGCCGACACCCGCACCCGTGCCGAGGCGCTGCTGTCAAAGGGTGTCCAGCCCCGTTTGGTCCTCCTGCGCTGCGGCGATAACGAGGCCGACGGTGCGTACATACGCGGCGCCGTGAAGCGCGCTGCGCTTTGCGGTGTGGCCGCGGAGCTGCGCACCCTGCCCGCGGATGCCTCCGCCGATGTGGTGGCGGCAGCTATCGACGCCGTCAACCGTGACCCTGCCGTTCACGGCTGCCTGCTGCTGCGGCCTCTGCCGCCCCATCTGCGAGGGGAGGAGAGCGATCTCTGCGCCCGCCTGGCGACGGACAAGGACGTGGACGGTATGACGCCCGAGAGCGCTGCCGCCGTGTTCACCGGACAGGGGAGAGGTTTCGCCCCCTGCACCGCCGAGGCCTGTATGGCGCTGCTGCGCCACTACGGCATTGCCCCCTGCGGCAGGCACGCAGTGGTCATCGGCCGTTCCCCGGTGGTGGGACGTCCGGTGTCCATGCTGCTCCTGCGGGAGAACGCCACCGTCACCGTTTGCCATACAAAGACGCCGGATACGGCGGCGCTGACCCGCCAGGCGGATATTATCATCACCGCCGCCGGCGCGGTCAACAGCCTGACCGCCGCCCATGTCCGACCCGGCCAGATCGTGCTGGATGTGTCCATGAACTGGAACGGTACCGGCCTCTGCGGCGACGCGGACTTTCCGGCGGTGTCGTCCATCGTGGATGCCATCACCCCTGTGCCCGGCGGCGTAGGGGCTGTTACCTCCGCGGTGCTGATGGCCCATACCGTCCGCGCGGCGGAATATCTGACAGGGGAGGGCGGCGCATGAACGTCTTTACTCCCGCCGAGACAGCGGCCAACTATGCTGCCGCCGGTGTCCTCAAGACCCGGCAGCCCTTTTTGAAGCTACTGCTTTTGGGCATTGCCGCCGGAGCGCTGATCGGGTTTCCGGTCTGCGTCACCAACATGGCTACCTATGCCATCACCAACGCCAGCGCGGTCCGTATCATCGCCGGCGTCCTGTTTGCCTTCGGCCTGGGTATCGTGGTGCTCACCGGTGCCGAGCTGTTTACCGGCAATACCCTCCTGGTCATCAGCCTGCTGGACAGGCGTGTGACCTGGGGTGCCATGCTCCGTAACTGGGGCATTGTGTATCTGGGCAATTTCCTCGGCGCGCTGGCCCTGAGCTGGATTTGCGCCCGCTTCGGCTGGCTGGACGCGGGAGACGGCGCGCTGGGCGCTTATACCATGCAACTGGCGGTGGGGAAGATGACCATGCCCTTCGGCAAGGCCTTCTTCATGGGCGTGCTGTGCAACATTCTCGTCACGGTCGCCGTGCTGGCGAGCCTGTCCGCAAAGGATGCCGCCGGCCGTATTCTGGGCGCGTGGGCGCCAGTGATGTTCTTTGTGGTGGCCGGCTTCAGCCACTCCATCGCCGACATGACCTACTGTGCGCTGGCCCTGTTCGGCAAGTCCGCACCGGCCTGCGCCGCAGTGGCGCAGGCCGCCGGCGCGGACCTGTCCGTCCTGACCTGGAGCCGCTATTTCCTGGGGAATATGCTCCCCGTCACGCTGGGAAACACGGCGGGCGGCGGGCTGGTGGGCCTTGCGGCCTGGTACTGCTATCTCCGCAAGAAAGGATAACGTTCCATGAATATGTTTTTGACCCTGGCATATCTGTTCTTCATCGGCTCCACCCTGGGATGGGTGGCTGAGCTGCTGTACCGCCGGTTTCTCTCCGGCGCAAACCCGGAGCGCAAGTGGATCAATCACGGCTTCTGCGTGGGTCCCTATGTGCCCCTGTACGGTTCGGGCCTCTGTATTCTTTATCTGTTGGCCTCCATCGGTGAAAAAAACGGTGTGGATACGGTGGGGAAGAAGCTGCTGCTCTTTGCGGGCATGGCCCTGAGCATGACAGCTATCGAATACATCGCCGGTATCGTCAGCCTGAAGTTCATGCACATCCGCCTTTGGGATTACAGCAAGCAGTGGGGCAATATCCAGGGCCTGATCTGCCCGGGCTTTTCCGTCCTTTGGGCGGCGGTCAGTGCCGTGTACTACTTCTGCGTCCATCCTTATATCCTGGACGCGCTGGATTGGCTGTCCCGCAACCTGGCCTTCTCATTTGTCATCGGCTTTTTCTTTGGCGTGTTTACCATCGATCTGGTCTATTCCGCCAAGCTGGTGTCCCGCATCCGCAAGTTTGCCGACGAGCATGATGTGGTCATCAAGGTGGAGAACCTGAAGGCCCACATCCGTCAGCGGCAGGAGGAGCGCCGCGAGAAGTACAGCTTCCTCTTTGCCTACCGTTCCCGCAGCGAGCTGCTGGAGCATCTGCGCGAGGCGCAGGAGACTTGGGAGGAAAGACGCCGCAAGTGATATTGCTTTACAGGAGGCTGCCGTATGCACATGACTGTCTTGTTTGCAAGTCCCCGTGCGGCGCATAGCAACACCCGCGCCCTGCTGGTGCCTTTTCTGGAGACGTGGCGTGCCGCCGGCCACACGGCGGAGGTGTTTTCGCTCTTTGATCTGCACATTGAGCCCTGCCGCGCCTGCCGTGGCTGTCAGATGGACTGGGAGCATCCCGCCTGCGTTCTGGCGGATGATATGCCCGCCATATTTGACGCCGCCCTCCGCAGCGATATCCTGCTGCTGGCCGCGCCCATCCACTCCTGGTTCTGCCCCGCGCCCATGAAGGCCGCGCTGGACCGCTTCGTCTATGCGCTGGATAAGTACTACGGTCCCCGCGGCCGCGGTCCCTCTCTGCTCTCCGGCAAGTCTCTGGCCATTCTGACCACCTGCGGCTACCGGCCGGAGAAGGGCGCAGACCTGTTCATCGAGGGGATGCGCCGCTGGTGCAGGCACACCGATATGCGCTATGTAGACGCATTGACCGAGCGCCACCTGGGCTACGATCACACGTTCATGGACGCGGAAAAGGAAGCCTGTGCCCGCGCCTTTGCCCGGTCGCTCATGCAGGCATAAAAAACGACCTTCGGTACAATACCGAAGGTCGTTTTTTGCGTCAATGCAGGTCCTGCTGCTTCATCCATACATCCATGACCACGCTGTGGGGCAGCAGCTTCGTCAGCCCTGCCTGTACCCGCGCCACAAAGCCGTACTTGCACACGTCCTTGCCCCGCTTGGCGTCCCGCCAGGTGCGTGCTACAATGTCGTCCGGATCGTACATGGCCGCGTATTTCTTCACAATGGGCGTCTCATCCGACTTGATGGCCCGGTCAAAGAACGCCGTCTTTGTCCAGAAGGGGCACACCGCCATGACGCCGATGCCGCGGCTTTTCAGCTCCCGGTTCAGCGCCCGGCTGAAGCTCAGCACAAAGGCCTTTGTGGCGCCGTAGATATCGATATAGGGGATGGGCTGAAAGGCCGCCACGGAGGCGATGTTGATGATCTGGCTGCCCCGGGGCATATAGGGTACGGTGATCTGGCACATGGCCACCACCGCCTGGCAGTTCAGGTCCGTCATGTTCAGATTCACCGCCAGCGGCGTGTCCAGCACGGCGCTGAACTTGCCGTAGCCGCTGCAATTCATCAGCAGGCCCACCTCCACCGGTGTCTCGGCCAGTGCCGCGGCATATACATCGAAGCTGCCGCGGTCCGTCAGGTCCAGCGCCAGCACGCGGACGGGGAAGGGGACCGTGGCGCGCAGGGACTCCAGCTGAGCCTCATGCCGCGCGATGACCCACACCTCGTCAAAGGTGCCGTACCGGTCCACCGTCTCGGCGAACCGTTTGCCCATGCCGCTGGACGCGCCTGTGATCACTGCGATCTTCTTCATACGATAGCCCTCCCGGTCTTGTTATATCCCTACTGTATCCCATTTTTGGGCTGCCGTCAACCGGTTTTCCCCGCCCGCGGCACAAAAAAAGAACACGCCGTAAGGCGTGTTCTCTCGGCGCTTTCGGTTAGGCGGCGGCGTGTGCGGGCTTGTTCTCGTGCTTCTCCTCGCGGCTGCGCTCCAGCAGCAGCGCGCGGGTGGTGGAAGCGGTGAACACCACAGCCCAGAACAGGGTGACATACTCGCCGATCAGGCGCATACCCGCCTCGGGAGCCGTCATCAAAAAGGCGGACGCGATGACCAGCACCAGGGAAACAACGGCGATAGCGACGTGCGTAGAAATGTTTTTCATGGTAACATCCTCCTTGAAAAATTTTATGTGAGTTTTGTTGTTTTTTTGGTTTCAGGCTCTTGCCTTCCTGTTGATGCTATAGTAGAATATTTCACAGGAAAAGTAAAGCTGTACTTTGTTATAGTGCTTGTTAGAAATACTAATAGCTTGGGAGGAGGAAAAACCATGGAGACCGCCCGCTGCCGCGCCTTTCTGGCCGCTGCCGAGACCGGCAGCTTTTCCCGTGCCGCCGAGATGCTGCGCTACACGCCCTCCGGCGTCAACCAACTGGTCACCGCACTGGAGAAGGAGATCGGATTCTCTCTGTTCAGCCGCAGCACCAAGGGCGTGGCGCTCACGGCCAACGGCCAACTGCTGCTGCCCGTTATCCGCGAGATACTTCACCAGGAGGATAAGCTTTTCGAGCTGTCCGCCCAGATGAACGGCCTGCTGATCGGCACCGTCACCATCGCCGCCTATTCCAGCATCGCCACCCATTGGCTGCCCGCTGTCATCCGGGATTTTCAGGAGAACTACCCCCACGTGGAGATCAAGCTGATGGAGGGCATTTGGCAGGAGGTGTCCCAGTGGCTGGAGGAGCGCACCGCTGACATCGGCTTCCTAAGCTACCAGGAGAATATGCCCTTCGAGTGGATCCCACTGGCCGAGGACCCCATGCTGGCCCTGCTGCCCCGGAATCATCCTCTGGCCGGTGCCGACTGCTACCCGCTGAAGCGGTGCGAGCAGGATAGCTTCATCATGCCCGCCCTGGGCTGTGATGACGACGTGGAGGCGCTGTTTGCACGCAATCACGTTGATCCCAACATCCGCTATACCACCATCGAGAACTTTTCCGCCATGTCCATGGTGGAGCAGGGCCTGGGTGTCAGCGTGATGAACAAGCTCATCACCGAAAAGCGTATCTGCGATGTCGCCATGATCCCCATCGACCCGCCGGCCAGCATCACGTTGGGCGCGGCACTCCACTCCCGGGCGGACGCCTCGCCGGCCGTAAAGATGTTCCTGAAATACGCCGTCCGTATGCTGACAAAGAGCGCCGTCTGAGCCTATCGGAAAATCTTATATCCATTCAGTGTTCCCCGCTTGCGGATACCCTGTGGAATAGGGTATACTTACTTTAAATAACAAAAGGGAAGGAGTGCCCCTATGGATAAGCGCATTCTCGTCATCAACCCCGGCTCCACCTCTACCAAGCTGGCCCTCTTTCAGGGTGAGCAAAAGCTGTTTGACGCCGCCGTGCGCCACAGCAAAGAGGACCTGAGCCCCTTCTCCTGGGTCATGGAACAGGCGGATTTCCGCCAGACCGCCATTGAAAAGGAACTGTCCGCCCACAATGTGGACCTGACCACGCTGGACGCCGTCTGTGCCCGGGGCGGTCAGCTGCCCTACTGTGCCGCCGGTACCTACCTGGTGGATCAGGACATGGTGGACTTCATGTACACGGTCCGCGATGCGGCCCATGCCTCCAATCTGGGCTGCGTGCTGGCCCTGCGTATCGCCCGTTCGCTGGGTATCCCCGCCTTCATCTGCGACCCCGTCACCGTGGACGAGATGACCGACGAGGCCCGGATATCCGGACACCCGGTGCTGCCGCGTATGATGACCGGCCACGCCCTCAACTGCCGCGCCATGGCCCTGCGCTGCGCCGAGACCGTCCTCCACAAGCCCCTGGCCGATTGCCGCCTGATCGTCCTGCACCTGGGCGGCGGCGGGTCCGCCCGCCTGTTTATCGGCGGCAAGATGGTGGACGGCGTCCGCGATGACGAGTGGATGTTCGCCCCGGAGCGCATGGGCGGCGTCAGCCTTCAGCCCCTGGTGGCTATGTGCTATTCCGGCGCGTACACCAAGCAGAACATCATGGACCTCATCCGCGGCAAGGGCGGCCTAATGGCCCACTTGGGCACCGCCAATGCCCAGGAGGTGGAGCAGCGCATCGCCGACGGCGACGCGCACGCCAAGCTGGTCTATGACGGTATGCTGTACAGCTGCGCCCGGGCCATCGGCGGCCTGGCCGCCGCGGCGGATGGCCGCGTGGACCGCATTATCCTCACCGGCGGACTGGCCCACTCCCACTATGTGACCGGCTACCTGACGCAAAAGCTCTCCTTCATCGCCCCGGTGGAGGTCATGGCCGGCGAGTTTGAGCTGGAGGCTCTGGCCGCCGGCGCAAGCCGTGTCCTCAATGGGCAGGAGCAGCCACGCCGCTTCGCCGACATCCCGCAGGCATAAAAAAACAGCCCCGGCCGTCGCCGGGACTGTTTTTTTATGCTCTTTTTCTTCCGCAGACCTGGTACATCTCCCCATTGGAGATCACCGTGTCCACGTCCAGATACGGCGCCATCAGCGCCCGGACTTCGTCCTCGTGCAGCAGACCCAGAGACACGGGCTTCGCGCTGCCGCTGTGGTGGGCGTCCAGCGCCGCCCGGCTCATGCCGTGGGCGATGGACAGCCGCCCGCCGGGACGGACCAGCCCCGCCAGCGTCCGGATCAGCCCCGCCGGATCGGGAAAGTGCGGGAAGGCGTTATAGACCATCACCACGTCATAGGGCCCGCTGTCCCGCACGGCGGCGCTGTCCTCCACATCGCCGCATACCAGCGTGATCTGCGTCCCGGCGGCCTTTTCCGCCGCCCGCGCCGCCATCTCCGGCGACAGGTCGACAGCCGTTACCCGCGCCGCGCCGCGCTTTACATAGTCGCCGAACAGCACGCCGGTGCCGCAGGCCACGTCCAGCACCGTGCAGCCCTCGCATACCCCGGCGTTATCCAGTATCCGGGCGATGACCGCCTCATTCCGCACCATGCCCGCGTCCCAGCCCGGTGCCAGCCGGTCAAAGAACGCCTGTACATCCCGCTTGTCGATCATGCCGCCGCCCTCACGCGAAGAACGTGGCCGTGTCGATCTGCTGATAGCCGCCGAAGCTGTTGGGCATCCGATAGATCTCCTCCGCAATGCCCTTGCCCAGGAAAGCGCCGGTGATCTCGTTGAGCTTCTCGGTCATGTCAATGTCCGTGAACTGCTCCGGATAGACGCACTTGGCGGAGAACCAGGCATTGGCCAGCGCGATCTCATAGTTGGTGTAGTAGGCGTTGTACGCCATCTGCAGATACACCTTGCCCTCCTGCCACGCCTTGCAGCTGTCAAACAGGCCGTTGTCCTCCGCGTACAGGGGCTTGATGTTTTTCACCGCCGCCGCGTCGATGAGCATGATGTCCATGTCCGGTCCCAGTGCCGTGAACTTCTCGGCTTCGATGGGCTGTACGCCCTTGGCGCTCAGCCCGCTGACGGTGTTCTTGATGTTCGCCACGGTAAACGTGCTGTAGCTCTCTATGGTCATCAGGTGGTTGGTGGTGCCCCAGTTGCCCAGCCCGCAGATGTACACCGCCGGCTTGCTGTCCTCGGCGATACCCGCCGTCCGGGCCTGAATGTCCGCGGTCTCCGCGCTGACAAAGGCCAGCAGCTCCGAAGCGCGGGTCTCCTTGCCGAACACCTGACCCAGCAGGGTGATGGAGCCGCTGAAATCCTCGCTGAACACGCCGTCCACGCCGGTCCGCAGGGTGATGACCGGCACACCCACCTGCTGCTGCAGGGCTTCGGCCTTATCTGTGTCCTCATACTCGGAGACAATGATATCCGGCGTACAGGACAGGATCTTCTCCGCCTCCGCCGCCTGGGCGTTGGGGCCGCCCACGCCGCAGGAGGGCAGGGCGGCGAAGGTATCGCCGTACACCATCACATAGGGACGCGCCACACCGTCGAACATCTTGGGACGCTCCTCCAGCGTGGTGTTGTCGATGTCCTCTACACCGCACAGCAGGCTCACGTCACCCACATAGCTGTATAGCCGCAGCGCGCCCGCGCCGATGCACACCACCCGCTGGTAGCTGCCCGGCACGATCTCCACCTGGCGGCCGATCATATCCGTTATCGTCACGGTTTTCAGTGCGTCATCTGTGCCATCCTCCGCGGGCTTCTCGCCGCAGCCGAACAGCGTCAGGGTCATCATCAGCGCCAGCACCAGGGCCAAAACTCTCTTAGTATTCATCTTCGTTTACTCCTATCAGTATTTTCTGTCCGTCGATCTCCGCCGCGCGCACCCGCGCACCGAATATATCCCACACCGTCTCCGGGGTCAGTATGTCCCCGTTTCCGGCGTATCGTACCTGTCCGTCCCGCATGAGGAACAGCCTGTCACCATAGGCCATGGCCTGGTTCAGGTCGTGCAGGGTGCACAGCACCGTCATGCCCCGTGTCCGGGCCAGCCGCCGCGCCTGCCGCAGGATCCGCTGCTCGTTGGCCACGTCCAGGTTGCCTGTGGGCTCGTCGAATACCAGCAGCTTCGGCTCCTGGGCCAGCGCCCGGGCAATGGCCACCTTCTGCCTCTCGCCGCCGGACAGCGTCTGCACATTCCGTTCCGCCAGCGCCGTCAGGTCCATGTCCGCCAGCGCGGCCTCCGCTGCCGTACGGTCCGCCGTACCGGGCTGTATGCCGAAGCGGCTCACCCGCCCGGCCAGCACCGCGTCGTATACCCGCAGCGCGCCGAATTGCAGCTCCTGGGGCACGTAGGCCGCCACCTGGGCCCGCTGCTGCCGTTTCATGGCGCCCAGCGCCTGTCCGTCAAAGAGGATCTGCCCCTGCTCCGGTGTACACAGCCCCAGCGTTGTTTTCAGCAATGTGGTTTTGCCGCAGCCGTTGCGGCCCAGCAGCACACCTACCTGTCCTGTTTCCAGTGACAGACTGGCGTCCCGCAGTACCGGTGCGCCCCGCCGTTCATAGCGGAAGGTCACGTGTTCCACCTTCAGCATACACCGCCCTCCTTTTTTCCAAAGATCAGCGTCAGGAAAAACGGCGCGCCCAACAGGGAGGTGATGGCCCCCACCGGCAGGGCGGAGCCGCTGCCGATACTGCGGCTCATCGCGTCCGCCGCCAGCAGCAGCGCGCCGCCGCACAGGGTCGCCGCCGGCAGCGCCCACCGGTGGTCGTGGCCCACCAGTCGCTTGACCGCGTGGGGACAGATGATACCCACAAAGCCGATCATCCCCAGGAATGACACGCACACCGCCGTGATGAGCGATGCCAGCAGCAGGGATACCCACCGCAGCAGCGCCACGTTCACGCCCATGCTGCCCGCGGCATCCCCACCGCTGAGCAGCGCGTTGTACCGCCAGGCCAGCGCCGCAAAGACCGCAATCCCCGCCGCCGTCACCGCCAGCATGATCCAGTCGGCCCGATACGTGGCGCGGCCCAGGTCGCCGAAGCTCCAGATCACCGCGGCGGAAAGTCCCACATCCGTGGCGTAGAACTGCAAGATCGTGGTGGCCGCCGTCCACACGGAGCCAAGTGCGATACCCGCCAGCACCACCACGTTGGGGGAGAAGTCCCGCAGCCGGCACAGCGCCAGCACCACCAGCACAGAGCCCGCCGCAAACACGAAGGCCAGCGCCGACGTGGCAAAGGGGTCTGCCCCCGCCGTATAGCTGGTCAGGTTGTTGCCGGTGGACAGAAATCCGCCCGAGAGCGCGATGATGGACAGGTTCGCGCCGAACACCGCCGCGTTGGACACGCCCAGCGTGGCGGGGGAGGCCATAGGATTACCCAGCACCGTCTGCATGATAAGTCCGGATACGGATAATCCCGCCCCGGCAATAACAGCGGCCAGCAGCCGCGGCAGACGGATGTGCTGCATGATCCGCACCGCCGCGCTGTCCCCGCTGCCGAACAGCGCCGAAACGCACTGCCGCACCGACATCCCGGAGGACCCCACCAGCAGCTCCAGCAGGGCCAGCAGCAACACCGCCGCAGCCAGCGCCGCGATCACCGCTATTTTTCTTTTCCGTGCCCCGTCAGCGCCCATGTCCTGCCTCCCTCGTTTATATATGGTGTATCATACCTCAATTTTCTCCACGGCGCAACCCGGGTAGGGGGTTCTGATCATGCCGATATCTCATATTTTCCACAGAATTTGTCCACCCAAACCGTGCGGTCCCTCTTGACAAACCACCTGCCCTGCGCCATAGTATACCTATCAGTTTTCTTTATAGGTGGTGCCGCCATGGATATCCAAAAATTACAGGCCCTGGCCGTCATTCAGGAGGCCGGCAGCTTCTCCCGCGCCGCAGAGACGCTGGGCTATTCCCAGGCGGGATTGACCTACATGATGAACAGCCTGGAAAACGAGATCGGCCTGCGTCTGCTGGACCGCAGCTACAGCGGCGTCCGCCTCAGCGAGACAGGCAAGACCCTCATGCCAAAGATCCACCGGCTGCTACAGGTCTACGATGCCCTGAACGGCGAGATCAACGCCTGCAAGTGTGCCCAGCAGGCTACACTGCGCCTGGCGGCGCTGGACACCGTCTCCACCCGCTGGGTGCCCCGTGCCGTGGCGGCGCTGAAGTCCGAGTATCCCCAGATCACCGTCAGCGTCATCTCCGGCAGCCCCATGCAGGTGGACAACTGGCTCCGCGACGGCAGTGTGGAGCTGGGTGTCACCGACAAGCGCTTCACCGGCACGGATATGGACTGGATCAGGCTCTGCGATGATCCCTTCCTGGCCGTTCTGCCGCCGGACAGCGATGTACCGGACCCCGTGCCCGTGATCTGGTTTGCCGGCCGTGCTGTTATCATCCCCGACTACGGCACCAACACCGACACCACCCGCGTGTTCACCCGTGCCGGCGTGGAGCCTGTCTACACCGACGATCGTATGAACAACCGTTCTGTCCTGGCCGCCGTGGCCGCCGGATTGGGCAGCACCGTTTTTTCCCGGCTGGAGCTGGACTATTACGCCCGCCAGGATCTGACCGTCCGCGCCATGGACCCGCCCTGCTGCCGCGAACTGGGCGTGGCCCTGCGCCCCGGCGTCAAGGGCGACGCGGTGGTCCGTTCCTTCCTCCGTGCCCTTCGTGCCGCCGCCGACGCGGACAAATAAGCAAAAAAAGAAACGCCCATAGGCGTTTCTTTTTTGCTTATTTGAAGAATTCGAACCGCGGCTGCTCCTTCGTTACGGTGCCGGTCTCGATCTCCAGCCCCTCGCCGAAGTATTTTTTCAGCAGTGCCACCAGCTCGTCCGCCGCCGCCTGCACCTCCGCCGCGTTCACATCGGAGAAACCGTCGATGGGGAACAGGATGGCCTTGGTGTTCTCGGTGATCTTGCCGCGTTCGGACTGCCGCCAGGTCCACCGCCGGGTCCGTATCTCGTGGCCGCAGGCGTATACCGCCTCGCCTACGTCCGGAGCCTCCTCCTCGGTGGAGCCGAAGGGAATGAACGTGTCGCCCTCCTCCGCCAGCCGGACGTCCAGCCCGTCTGCGATGGTGTCCAGATCGTGGGCGCCCATGGGCAGCCTGTGCTTGATGGACACCGCGTTGCCCAGGTCCACCGCCGCATTGATGTGGGGGAAGCCCTTGCCCTTGGCGATACGGGTCAGCAGTGCCTCGATGGAGCACATAAACTTATTGGGGTTGATGCCCAGGGCGGTGAACGCCGCCCGGTAGGGCAGGATATCCTCCGTCTCCTTGGGCTTTTTGCCGGTGAAATAGGCCTCGCACTCCGCCACATTCCCGGCCAGCATTTTCTCCAGCTCCGGAATGTCATGGGTGTTGTCCAGCCCGCGCACCGCCACCGCGCCGAAGCAGGCGTTGGGCAGCTTATCGAAAAATTCCTTTGATACCTGGTAGTACACAGCGTTTCCTCCTTGTCTGAAGTATGTGTCCGCGGCCTCCCCGGCAGGGAGACCGCCTGTTTTTGCCGATGGCATATTCTAACGCTTTAAAGGGTAAAAAGCAAGCCCTTTTTATCGCTGTTCGCGACCCAGCTTCAATCCCAACTCAAAGGCCTGCCGGTTCAGCGGCAGCAGCGCCGGCTTTTTGCCCAGCTTGTGTTCTATGGTGCGCCACACCACGTCCTCCGGAACCACCTGGGTATAGCCCACGTACACACCCAGCATGATGATGTTCAGCACCTTGGCACTGCCCATCTCCAGCGCCAGCTCCGTCACCGGAGCCTTTACCACCTTGATGTCCGTGCGCGTGATCTCGCTCTTGACGATGGAGCTGTTGATGTACAGCGTTCCGCCCGGCACCAGCTTGTACAGGAACTTGCTCAGGCTGGGGTCGTTCATGACGATCAGGTCGTCCATCTGATCGCCCAGCGGCGCGCCGATATCGTCGTCGGAGATGACCACATAGCAGTTGGCGGTGCCGCCCCGCTGCTCCGCGCCGTAGGAGGGGAAGAACGTCACATTTTTGTCGGTGCTCTCACAGGTGGCCTCCGCCAGGAACTTGCCCAGCGTCATCACGCCCTGTCCGCCGAACCCGGCGACCATCAGATTTCGTTCCATCACGCGCCCTCCTTATCCTTGTCCCGGATGACCCCCAGGGGGAACTCCTTGAACATTTTTTCCTCCAGAAAGCCCAGCGCCTCCAGCGGCTCCAGTCCCCAGTTGGTGGGACAGCTGGTGACGATCTCCACCAGCGAGAAGCCCTTGCCGTCCAGCTGGTTCTGAAATGCCTTTCGGATGGCCGCCTTCGTCCTGGCCACATTGGCGGGGTTGTTGCAGCTGGTGCGCTCCAGATAGTAGGGTGCCGTCAGCTGGTTCAGTATCTCGCACACATGCATGGGGTAGCCGTGCTCCCTGGGATCACGCCCCTTAGGCGCGGTGGTGGCCTTCATCCCCACCAGCGTGGTGGGCGCCAGTTGTCCGCCGGTCATGCCGTAGATGCCGTTGTTCACAAAGATCACGGAGATATTCTCACCCCGGTTGGCGGCGGACATGGTCTCAGCCAGACCGATGGAGGCCAGGTCGCCGTCGCCCTGATAGGTGAACACCAGCGTGTCGGGGTTGCTGCGTTTGGCACCGGTGGCCACGGCGCAGGCCCGCCCGTGGGCGGCCAGCAGATAATCGTAGGTGAAGTATCCCATGCCCAGACCGCAGCAGCCTACGCCGATGGCACAGGTGCACTTGTCCAGCATATCCATCTCCTCCAGAACCTCGCCGATGAGCTTGAAGAGGGTGCTGTGCATACAGCCGGGGCAGAAGCCGTCCACCATGTCGGGCTGAATGCCTTTTGTTCTCGTATATACCTTTTCCATGTCCGACGCCTCCTTATCGTTCCAGCAGTTTCCTGACCGCGTCCATGACCTCGCCGCGTCCCATGATCTCGCCGCCTGCGTGCAGGCACGTCTCGATGGGGCAGCGGTCGTTGATGGCCAGCCGGATGTCGTCCACCATCTGGGCGGGGATGCACATCTCCACGTCCAGAATGGCCTTGACCCTGTCAGAGTCCAGCCCCGCGTACACGTCGGCAGGGAAGGGGTACAGTGTTTTCGGGCGGATGAAGCCCACCTTGTGCCCCTTGGCCCGCAGCAGCTTTACCGCCGAGCGTGCAATACGCCCGCAGATGCCGTAGCCGGTGACCACGATCTCCGCGTCGTCCAGATACATGGTCTCCGCCTCGCTGGGCCAGCTCTTGTACAGTGCCTCCGCCTTCATGCAGCTGCGCTCCTGTTCCTTGGTGTCCCAGCGTCCGGCGTCGACAGTGGCCCGCGGCTCCTTGTAGGAATCGTGACCCACCGCCGCCCAGGGGCGGCACTGGTCCTTCAGTGCCTTGACCTCCTCGGCGGAGCGCTCCGGCGGCAGCGCCACCGGCTCCATGATGGTGCCCATCACGCCGTCGGTGAGGATCAGCACCGGGTTCCGGTCCTGCTGTGCGTAGTCAAAGGCCGCGTAGGTCATGTCCACTGCCTCCTGCACGGTAGAAGGGGAGAACACCCGCATTCTGAACCCGCCGTTGCCGCTGGCCTTGGTGGCCTGGGTGTAGTCCTGCTGTGCCGGCTGGATGGTGCCGATACCGGGGCCGCCCCGCTGTACATTCACATATACGATGGGCACCCGTGCGCTGGCGCAGAAGCTGACGCCCTCGCTCATCAGGCTGATGCCGCAGGAGGAGGAGCTGGTCATGGCCCGTGTGCCGGTACCGGCGGCGCCGTACACCATATTGATGGACGCGACCTCGCTCTCGCCCTGTACAAAGCTGCCGCCTACCTCCGGCAGCCGCCGCGCCAGATACTCCGGTATCTCGTTTTGCGGCGTGATGGGATAGCCGGCAAAGAACCGGCAGCCTGCCCGCACCGCTGCCTCAGCGATGGCCTCAGTGCCCTTCATAAATACTCTTGCCATGCTCCCGCCTCCTTATTTATACACTTCGATGGCCGCGTCCGGACACATACGTCCGCAGATGGCACAGCCGATGCAGTTTTCCGGGTGTGCGGCCACCACAAAGGGGTAGCCCTTGGAGTTGACCTCGTGTCCCACGGCCAGCACGCCCTTGGGACAGAACTTCACGCAGTAGCCGCAGCTCTTGCAGCTCTCTGCGCGGATGGTGACTTGCGCCATTTCAATGCCTCCTTATCCTTCATCAAGTCCCGTCTCCGGGACGGTCATACGCGGTGTGAGGGGCAGCAGCGGCAGCTCCGTCCGGCCCTCGACCTCCGGCAGCAGCGTTTCCGACACCGCCGCCGCCTCCACCTTTACATAGGGCGTCAGCAGCCGGAGCCCCTGCTCCACACCCACTAAGAATTCCTCCGCCGTGGTGCCGATGCCCAGCGTGGGGTTCAGCAAAAAACGCGGCAGGCCCAGCCGCGCCGCCTTCAGCACGGCGCTCAGAGTCCCGTCGATGTGCTCCACCGTCCCCGACCAGGGCCGGTACGGGTTTACCACGAAGTATGCGTCCGCACTCTTCAGCAGGTGTGCGTATCCGCCGATGAGCCTTGCCCCCGTGTCGTTGCCGCCCACGTCCAGAATGACGCTCTTGCTCTTGTCCAGCAGCAGCGGCACCAGTCCGCCCACCTGCGTGGGCGCGTCGGCACACTGCTGCTCGAAGTGCACCGTCACCCCCGCGCCCTCCAAAAGGGCCGCCGCGTCCCTTGACCGCAGCAGTGGCTTTGTCTGGTCCAGATCGAAGAAATGCACATCCCGTCTACGCTCCGCCGCCGTCAGCGCCCACTGCACCGCCAGCTCAGATTTGCCGCACCCGGCCTCGCCCAGAAATACCGTCACCCGCTGCGCCGGGTCCGGCGCATACCGTGCCATACCATCCCTCCTTTAGCCCTTCAAAGTGCTGTATAGTTACGAATACCATTATACCCGCCCGCTTTGCCCCTGCGAAGCGTAAATGCCCGTTATCCTATAAAGTTTTCTTATATCTGACGGCGTAAAAAAAGACCGGCACCCGCCGGTCTTTTTTCATATGCTTATCCGCCCAGATACGCCTTCTTGATGGCATCGCTCTCCAGCAGTGCCGCGCCGGTGCCCTCCGTGACGATGCGCCCCGTTTCCAGCACATAGCCCCGGTCGGCCACTGCCAGCGCCGCCTGTGCGTTCTGCTCCACCAGAAGAATAGTGGTGCCGTCGGCGTGCAGCTGTCGAATGATGTCGAATATCTGCTCCACCAGCAGCGGCGCCAGACCCATGGACGGCTCGTCCAGCATCAGCAGCTTGGGATGGCTCATCAGCGCCCGGCCCATGGCCAGCATCTGCTGCTCGCCGCCGGACAGCGTCCCGGCCACTTGCTTCCGCCGTTCCTTCAGCCGCGGGAAGCGCTCGTACACGCTCTCGATGTCTGCGTTCAGGTCGCCGCCCCGGCAATAGCCGCCCATGTCCAGGTTTTCCTGCACCGTCATGTGCTGGAAAATGCGCCGTCCCTCCGGCACAAGAGCCATGCCGCGCCCCACCAGCTTGTGGCTGGGCACGTGCCGCAGCTCCTCGTCCATGAAGCGCACGCTTCCCGTGCGGCTGCGGAGCAGCCCTGCCACGGTGTTCAGCGTGGTGGATTTGCCCGCGCCGTTGGCGCCGATCAGCGTCACCACCTCGCCCTGCTCCACGTGGAAGGACACGTCCTTCACCGCGTGGATGCTGCCGTAGTACACATTGATGTTCTCCACCTGCAGCACGCTGCTCATGCGCTCGCCTCCTTCTTCCGTCCCAGATACGCTTCAATGACCGCCGGGTCCGCCTGGATGTCCGCCGGTGTGCCCTTGGCGATGATGTGCCCGAAGTTCAGCACGCAGATACCCTCGCAGATGTTCATCACCAGGTTCATGTCGTGCTCGATCAGCAGCACCGCGATCTGGAACGTATCCCGTATCTTTCGGATGTTCTCCATCAGCTCCGCCGTCTCCGACGGGTTCATGCCCGCCGCCGGCTCGTCCAGCAGCAGCAGACACGGGTTCGATGCCAGCGCCCGCAGGATCTCCAGCCGCCGCTGCGCGCCGTAGGGCAGCGAGCCCGCCCGTTCATCGGCATGACTCTCCATGTGGAAGATGCTCAGCAGCTCCTCCGTCCGTTCCCGGGCGATGTGCTCCTCCCGCGCATACCTGGGGAAATGCAGGATACTGCCCGCCAGCCCGTAGCGCACCGAGTCGTTCATGGCCACCATCAGGTTCTCCGCCACCGTCAGATCATTGAACAGCCGGATGTTCTGGAACGTCCGGGCGATACCGGCCTTGTTTACCTGTGCGGTGGTCATGCTGTGGGTGTCCTTGCCATCCAGCAGGATAGCGCCCGCTGTGGGCTGATACACCTTCGTCAGCAGGTTGAACACCGTGGTCTTGCCCGCGCCATTGGGGCCGATCAGCCCCGCGATCTCCGTCCGGCCGATGGTCAGATCGAAGTCCTCCACCGCCTTCAGCCCGCCGAAGGTCACGCCCAGCCCCACGCACTCCAGCACCGGGGACTTGTCGATGTCCCGTTCCGGCAGCAGCACGGAGGACTGGCGCTTCACCAATTTCGTTTTCGTCGTCACAGCGCCGCACGCTCCTTTCGCCCGGGGGTCAGTTTTTCCTTAGCAGAGGCAAAAAACCGCTTCATCGTGGGGTTGTTCGTGGCCTGCATCACCAGGATCAGCACGATGGCATACACCAGCATACGGTAGTCCGCCACCTCGCGCAGCGCCTCCGGCAGCACCGTCAGCACGATGGCCGAGATCACGGAGCCCGGCACGCTGCCCATGCCGCCCAGCACCACGATGACCAGGATCTCGATGGACATATTGTAATCAAAGGCAGCCGCCTTGATGTTGGCCAGTGAGTGGCCGTACAGCACGCCGGCACAGCCTGCGAAAAAAGCTGCGATGACGAACACCGCCAGCTTGTACCATGTGACGTTCAATCCCACGGACTCCGCCGCGATGCGGTTGTCCCGGATGGCCATGATGGCCCGGCCGTACTTGGACCGCTTCAGGTTCAGCATCACCGCCACCGTCAGCAGCACCAGCACCGCGCCGTAGGGGAGAAGGTCCTTCGCCCCGGCGTAGATGGAGGAGGTGTCCAGACCCAGCGCGCCGCCGGTGATGTTCAGGTTTGTGATGATGTTCTTGATGATCTCGCCGCAGGCCAGCGTCACGATAGCCAGATAGTCGCCCCGCAGCCGCAGGGCCGGCAGTCCCACCAGCAGTCCGAAGACCGCCGCCATCAGGCCGCCCGCCAGCATACTCACCGGCAGGCGCACGCCCAGCGGCAGGGCGGTGGTGTGCAGCGCGATCGCCACCAGACACCCGGAGAACAGTCCCACGGACATGAAGCCCGCGTGGCCCAGGCTCAGCTCGCCCAGCAGGCCCACCACCAGGTTCAGCGACACCGCCATCACGATGTACACCGCAACGGGCACCAGCATATTCGTTACCTGCCGGGTCAGGTGCCCGGTATACAGCAGCGCCGCCATTACCACAAACAGTGCGGCCACCGCCGCCACGGTCAGCAGGTCCGTGCGCTGTCTTTTTTTCTGTGTCAGCTGCATTTCCTTCACCTCACACCTTCTCCTGCATGGGCTTGCCCAGCAGACCGGTGGGCTTCACCACCAGCACCACCACCAGCACGGCGAACACGATGGCGTCCGCCCACAGGGTGGAGATATACGTCTTGGACATCTGCTCGATCAGCCCCAGCAGAATACCGCCCAGCATAGCGCCGGGGATAGAGCCGATGCCGCCGAACACCGCCGCCGTGAATGCCTTGATACCGGGCATGGCGCCGGTGGTGGGCTTGATATACACATAGGTCATCCCATAGAACATACTGGCAAAGGCCGCCAGCGCCGAGCCTATGGCGAACGTCAGGGTGATGGTCCTGTCCACACTGATACCCATCAGGGTGGCGGCGTTCTTATCCTCGGACACGGCGCGCATGGCCTTGCCCAGCTTCGTTTTGTCGATGAACAGCGTCAGCGCTATCATCAGCGCCGCCGTCACCGCCAGCGTCAGCACGGTAATGCCGTCCACATGCACGCCGCCCACGGTGAAGCCGGGCAGCTTTACCAGCGTGGGGTAGGCCATCTGCTGCGACCCGAAGATCAGCAGCGCCGCATTCTGCAAAAGGTAGCTGACGCCAATGGCCGTGATGAGCACGCTCAGCGGCGCCGCCTGGCGCAGGGGCTTATAGGCGCAGAACTCGATGACCACGCCCAGCACCGCGCATACCGCGATGCTGACGATCACCGTTATCCACGGGGACAATCCCATCTGCGCCACCGCCACAATGCCGCTGTATGCGCCCACCATGATCACGTCGCCGTGGGCGAAGTTCAGCATTTTGGCGATACCGTAGACCATGGTGTAGCCCAGCGCGATCAGCGCGTAGATGCTCCCCAGGCTCAGCCCGCTTATTAAGGTTTGTATCAGATTCGTCATAGTCGTCATTCCTTTGCGTCGCCCCCGGCTCGTCCTCCCGGCGCGAAGCCGGGAGGACGGAGAGGCTTATGTGAGGTAGGTAGAATAAAGCGTTTTATTCCGCGGTATCGGTGTTCTCGGTGCTTTCGGTGCTCTCAGCGGCGTCCTGGCCGAACAGAGCGCCCACACCGTTCTTGTAGAGGATGGCGCTGGCGGCCTTGTTGGTGTTGCCGTCGGCGTTCCACGTCATGGTGCCGGTGACGCCCTCCACGGTCAGAGAGGTCATCACAGCGGCCAGATCCGCGCCGGAGGTGCTGCCGTTAGCGGCTTCCACAGCGGCCTTGACGGTGTACACGGCATCGTAGGCATCGGCGGCGAACTGGTCAGGAGTAGCGCCGTAGGCCTCCTCATACGCCTTGACAAAGGCCTGTACCTTGGGATCGGCGGAATCCGCCGCGAAGGGGGTCATCATCAGCACGTTGTCCGCGATGGTCACATCCTGGCTCACCTTGCCCAGGATGCCGTCCAGACCGTCAGCGCCGAAGAAGTACACATCCTCTGCGAACTTGCCCTTGGCCTGGGTCAGGAAGGTGGAGGCCTCCTCTGCGTAGATGGGGATAAACACCACCTTGACGCCGGAATTGACCAGCGCGTTCACCTGCGTAGAGAAATCGGTGGCGGTGGCGGCGGTGAAGGTCTGCGTCTCCTTGATGGTCACGCCGGTCTTTTCGCACTCGGCGGTAAAGGCGCTGTACAGGCCGGCGGAGTAGTCGTTATCGCTCTGATAGAACACGCCTACCTCATCGGCCAGCGCGTTGTCCTTCAGATAGTCCGCCGCAGCCGTGCCCTGATAGGAATCGTAGAAGCAGATGCGGAACGCCTTGTCGTTGCCGTCGATGCACTTGTCGGCGGAGCCGGTGGTCTCCATGATGAACATGTCGTCGGCCTTGGCCGCCGCCACCACGGAGGCCGTCTCACCGGACAGCACCGCCGCCCAGACACACATTCATGCCCCAGTCCATCAGCTTGCCGTAGGCCGCCACAGCACTCTCCGGGTCACCCTGAGAATCCTGGAAGTTGACCTCCAGCTGCTTACCGTTGACGCCGCCGGCAGCGTTGATCTCCTTGGCAGCCAGCTCCGCGCCGTGCTGCACGGACAGTCCGTAGTTGGCGTAGCCGCCGGTCAGGGGGCCCACGCCGCCCAGCTTGATCGTCTCGGCGGTATCGGCGGCATCGCCGCCGCCGTTATCGGTCTTGTTGCCGCAGGCCACGAGGCTGAACGCCATCACAGCGGCCATCAACATAGCGAATACTCTCTTTTTCATGTTTTTGTTCTCCTTTTCGTTGGTTTGGTAAAGAACTCTCCGTCGCCGGAGGTATACAAAAAAGCGGCTCCACCAATGGCGGAGCCGCTTCGCTGTATCAGGTGTCAGCGTGTCATGCGGTGATCCGTGCCAATGGCGTATGTGCGGAGGCGGCCAGTACCAGCAGTACCAGCGCCAGAGCGCAAATAATAATGGACGCCATAATAATGGCGCCCAGCACGGACAGGATGACAGTATGAGAAGCGGCGCAGGCGCAGCAGAAAGCAGCACCGGCGCAGGCGGCGGTCATCATGGTATTCATGGCTTTCTTCGTGGTCTTGGTCATCACGGCCGCCTCCTTTCGCTTCGGAAATGTTGGGCCTATTGTAGCAAAGCAAAATTCCAAAGTCAACGGTGTTTTCACAAAAAATGCCATCATATCGCACAATCAGCCACAATATGCATTATGCAATATGCATAAAAACGAACCACTTTCTCCCAGAAACTGGAAATTCCACGGCCGCAGCCGGTCTGCCGCTCCGAACACAAAAAACGATATAGACGGACAAACATACGACAATACCGAACAATGCCCCTTGCATTTTCTGCGTTATCCTGTAAAATAGACAGCGAACCTCCGCGCGGTACGCGCGGAAGCGGAACAGACTGAAAAGGGAGGCCCGTCCATGCATACGCCCCGCCACCCCACACGCAGCATAACGATCATGGCGTCAGCGCTGCTGGCGCTGTTTCTGCTGTCCTTCGTGCTGGGCCGCTACGGCGTCCCTCTGGGCGAGGTGGTAAAGATACTCCTCTCCCGCGTATTTCCCATTGAACAGACCTGGACGGACAACATGGCCATCGCCGTGTGGAATGTCCGCCTGCCCCGCATCCTGCTGGCCTGCCTGGTGGGCTGCGGCCTCTCCGCCGCCGGCACCGCCTACCAGACCGTGTTCCAGAACCCCATGGCCGCGCCGGATATCCTGGGCGCGTCCTCCGGTGCCTGCTTCGGTGCGGCGCTGGCGATCCTGACGGGCCAGAGCACCGTGATGGTCACCGTTTTCGCCTTCCTGGCCAGCCTGCTGTCCGTGGCCCTGGTCTATCTGGTGGGCCGCCGATCCCGGGGCAGCCGTGTGGTGAGCCTCCTGCTGGCCGGTATCATGGTAGGCTCGCTGTTCTCGGCCTGTACCTCCTATATCAAGCTGGTGGCCGATCCCACCAACCAACTGCCCCAGATCACCTACTGGCTCATGGGCAGCCTCTCCGGCACCCGTATGCACACCGTCGCCTTTGCCGCCGTCTGTATGGCGGCAGGGCTGACGCCCCTGCTGCTGCTCCGCTGGCGCATGAACCTGCTGACCCTCTCGCCGGATGAAGCCCGCGCCATGGGCGTCCACACGGACCGCCTGCGTCTGGCGGTGATCCTCTGCGCCACGGTGCTGACGGCCTCCGCCGTCTCCGTCTCCGGCATGATCGGCTGGGTGGGTCTGGTGATCCCCCATCTCAGCCGCCGCCTCGTGGGTAACGACTGCCGCAGGCTCCTGCCCATGGCCTGCCTGTTCGGCGCGGCCTTTCTTCTGCTGGTGGACGACCTGGCCCGCACCCTTGCGGCGGCGGAGATCCCCATCGGTATCCTGACGGCCTTCGTGGGCGCGCCGTTCTTTATCTACCTCATGGTGAAGGGAGGCGACCGCCTGTGACCCTCACGGTATCGCACCTGACCTTCGCTTATCCCAAGGCCCCGCCGGTGCTGGAGGATGTCTCCTTCACCGTGCCCGCCGGTGATTTCCTCTCCGTGCTGGGCGCCAACGGCGCCGGCAAGAGCACCCTCTTCCGCTGCCTGCTGGGCGGCCTGGAGGGCTACACCGGCGCCATCTCACTGGACGGCCGCGACGTGCGGACCTTCTCCCGCCGGGAGCTGGCGGCCCGCATCGCCTACATCCCGCAGATACACCGTCCCACCTTCGGCTATTCCGTGCTGGACACCGCCCTCATGGGCCTGACCCGGCACTTGTCCCCGTTCCAGAGCCCCTCCAAGGCCCTGGAGCAGCAGGCTCTGACCGCCCTGGAGCAGCTGGGTGTGGCCCACCTGGCGCAGCGGAACTTCGCCGCCCTCTCCGGCGGCGAGCAGCAGCTGGTGCTCATTGCCCGCGCCCTGTGCCAGCAGTCGGATCTCCTCATCATGGACGAGCCCACCGCCTCTCTGGATTACGGCAACCAGCTCCGTGTGCTGGAGCAGGTGCGTTTCCTGTCGGAGCAGGGCTACACCGTCCTGCTCTCCACCCACGATCCCCAGCACGCCCTGCGTTTTTCCCGCCGCGTCCTGGCCCTGCAAGGGGGCCGCGTGGCGGCGGAGGGCGATACCCGGAGCGTGCTGACGCCGGACCTGATCTGGCAGCTCTACGGTGTGGAGTCCGTGCTGCTGGATACGCCCGATGGCGCGGCCCTGCTGCCGGTGCGGGGAGGTGACCGCCATGTTTAGCTGGTCGGCGGACGCCGTGCGCTTCATGGCCGATGCCTGCCGCCGCACCGACTTCCACGAAAAGCTGACGGCTCTGCTGCTGCCGTACCTGAAGCCCACGGATCATATCTGCGACGCCGGCTGCGGCCTGGGATACCTGTCCCTGGCCCTGTCATCCCATGCGGCCCATATCACGGCGGCGGAGCGCGACGCTGCGGCCCTGTCCGTCCTGCGGCAGGAGCTGGACGCCCGGGGCATTACGAATGTGACGCCCCTGTGCGCCGATGTGCTGGCCTATACGCCGCCGGTGCCCTTCGACGCCATGGTGTTCTGCTTTTTCGGCAGTATGGAGGAGATACTGGCCGCTGCCCTCCGCCAATGCCGTGGCACGGTGCTGGCCGTGGTGCGTGACGACGTGTGCCACCGCTTTTCCGGGGCACCCCGTGCGCCGGGCCGCCATAGCTTCGATACCGCCTGCGGTGTGCTGGACGCCCACGGTATCCCCTATACGGCGCAGCGTGCGGCGCTGGACTTTCCCCAGCCCTTCCGCACCCTGGAGGATGCCAGGACGTTCCTGGCCCTCTACGGCGGGGGAGCGCCTGCGGAGGACGATCTCCGCGCCAAACTTATTTCCACCGGCGATCCGGACTTCCCGTGGCAGCTGCCCGGCGTCCGCCGCTTTGGAATGATTGCATTTTCAACAGAAGAAGGAGAACACATATGAACAAGACAAAACGATTGCTGGCGCTGGTCCTGGCGCTGGTGATGAGCCTGACCCTGTTTGCCTGCGGCCGGAAGGTCCAGGACGATAAGATCGACGACAGCACCCGGACGGAGGACACCACCCGCGTGTTCACCGACTCCTGCGGCCGCGAGGTCACCGTCCCCACCGATATCCAGAAGGTGGCCGTGTCCGGCCCGCTGGCCCAGATGGTGGTCTTTGCCATCGCCCCGGACAAGATGGTGGGTGTGGCCAATGCCTGGGACGAGACCGCTGAGAACTACTTTGACCAGAAGTATCTGGACCTGCCCCTACTGGGCCAGCTGTACGGCGGCAAGGGCGAACTGAACCTGGAGACGCTGCTGACGGCCGATCCCGACGTGGTCATCGATGTGGGCGAGCCCAAGAGCACCATGGCGGAGGATCTGGACGGCCTGCAGGAACAGACCGGAATCCCCTTTGTCCACATTGACGCCTACCTGGCCTCCATGGACGATACCTATGCCATGCTCAGCGACCTGCTGGCTATGCCCAACGAGGGTCAGGCCCTGGCCGACTACTGCCGCAATGCCTATGACACCGTCAAGGCCATCGTGGACGGCGTGGAGAAGGCCGATGTCCTGTATATCACCGGTGAAGAGGGCCTGAACGTCATCGCCAGGGACTCCTATCACGCCGAGGTCGTCGATATGCTGTGCAATAATCTGGCTGTGGTGGACGAGCCCTCCTCCAAGGGTACCGGCAACGAGGTGGACATGGAGCAGATCCTGAACTGGGATCCCTCTATCGTGTTCTTCGCCCCCGGCAGCATTTACAGCACCGTGGCCGATAACGAGAACTGGCAGACCATACCTGCCATCAAGGACGGCAAGTATTACGAGGTGCCCTTCGGCCCCTACAACTGGATGGGCTTCCCCCCCAGCGTCCAGCGCATTCTGGGTATGCAGTGGATGGCCAAGGTCCTGTACCCCGAGGCCGCTGACTACGATATGTATGAGGTCACCCAGACCTATTTCCAACTGTTCTACCACTGCGACCTGACCATCGACCAGTACAACGCGCTGGTGGCAAATTCTCTCCCCGCTGTGGAGGCCGCCGGCTGAATAAACGAACAGGGATCGGCACCGCCGCTCCCTATGGCCCTTGAAAGGAGACGCGTATGAACAACATCTTCCAGACCCTGCTCTACCAGCGGGAAAAGCAGAAGGACACCGTGCTGGCCACCATCGTGTGGGATGACGGCTCCGCCCCCCGCGGCGCGGGCAGCCAGATGCTGGTGGGGGCGGAGGGTCTGCTCTCCGGCACCATCGGCGGCGGCGCGGTGGAGCTGCGGTCCATTCAGCTGGCCCGGGCGCTGCTGGCCGGTCAGTACGTGGATGCCCTGTATGACTTCAAGCTTTCCCGTGACGGTGAGCTGGGCATGGCCTGCGGCGGCGATGTGACGGTGCTGTTCACTCCCGCCCGGTTGTCGGATCGCGTCTGGGACGCGCTGGCGGCGGAGGTGCTGCGCTGTGTGCGTGACCGTGTGCCCGGCTGGCTGGTGCTGCCGCTGGACGGCGCCGCACCCCATATCGACGAGACGGCGGAGACAGGCGAGGGCGTGTTCTCCCTGCCGCTGCCGGTGGGGGAGCGCGCGGTCATTTTCGGCGCGGGACATATCGCTCGTGCGCTGACGCCTCTGCTGCGGACGGTTGGCTTCCGTCCCGTGGTGGTGGATGATCGGCCGGGCTTTGCCACGGCGGAGCATTTTCCCCAGGCGGACCGGACCATCTGCGGCGACTTTGACCGCATCAGCGACTACCTGACGCTGACGCCGGAGGACTATGTGGTCATCATGACCAACGGCCATGAGCACGACTTTCAGGCGGAGGTGCAGGTGCTGCGGGGCGAGACGGCCTATGTGGGCGTCATCGGCTCCCGGAAGAAAACGGCCTTCGTGAACCAGCGCCTGCGGGAGGCGGGCATTCCCGAGGAGAAGATCGCCTTTGTCCACACGCCGGTGGGCACACCCATCAAGGCCGTGACGCCGGAGGAGATCGCCGTGTCCATCGCCGGTGAGATGATCTGTGTCCGTGCCGCGCGGCGCGAAGCGGCAGGGGAGGTATACCATGGCTGCCCCATGCACTGACCACCTGTTCCTCACCGGTGACAAGGGCGTGGGCAAGTCCACGCTGGCGCGCTGCCTGCTGGCCGGGCATACACCCTGCGGCTTCCGCACGGTGCGGGTAACAGGCGTGCTGGACCGGCCCTCTGTGCATCTGCTGCCCGCGGCAGGCGGAACGCCCTCGGCGGAGAATTTGCTGTTCTACTGCGGCGCTTATTCCTGCGATAGGTTCGACACGCTGGGCACGGCGGCCCTGCGTGACCGTGACGGGGATGTCCTGCTGATGGACGAGCTGGGCCCGGCGGAGTCCGGTGCCAAAAAATTCTGCGAAGCGGTGCTCGCGGCCCTGGACGGTGACCTTCCCGTTCTGGGCGTCCTGCAAAAGGCGGACACGGAATTTCTCCGGGCGGTGGCCGGTCATCCCCGGGTGCGTCTGGTGACCGTCACCGTGGAAAACCGGGACGAGCTGCGCCGTACCATGACCCTTTAACAAACGCTGCGCTATGGTGTACCACAGGTGACAAAAAGGTATAAATAAGAGCGCAGGAGAGCGCCAACAAAAGCAGTATAAAGTAAACGAAAGTGACATGCACCGTCAAAGGGCGCGGGAAGATCCCGCGTCCTTTTTTCGACTTTTACTTCCCATAAGGGACGGTTTGCGGTATACTATGGGGGAGAAAACAGGGGAGGTGACGCGGTGAAGCTGCGTATCATCACCGGCCGCGCCGGTGCGGGAAAAAGTAAGCTGGTGCTCGAAACCATTGCGGCACAACGGTTTGAGCGCCAGCAAATTTTGCTGGTACCGGAGCACGCCACCCACGAGGCGGAGCTGGATCTCTGCCGCGCGCTGGGGGATACCGCCAGCCGTGACGGGGAGGTGCTGAGCTTCCAGAGCCTTGCCACCCGCGTACTGTCACAAACCGGAGGTATATCCGATATAACGTTAGATAATGGTGGTAAAATACTGATAATGCGCCGCGCCTTGCAGGAAGTTTCATCATATTTGACGGTGTTTTCCAAGCCGTCACAGCGCCCGGCCTTTCTGCGGGAGCTGGTGGCCCTGGCCGATGAGTTGTACGCCTATAAAATCGCGCCGTCCCTTCTGCTGCAACAGGTTCAGGACATTCCGGGCGCCGCCGGAGATAAGCTGCGCTCTACGGCGCTGCTGTTCGGCGCTTATGACGCGCGACTCCACGGCGGCGACTTTGATGCCCGGTCAAAAGTGCAGAAACTCTGCGATAAACTGCCGAATTCGGGCTATTTATGCGGAAAAGATATCTACATTGATGGGTTTTCCTATTTCAACCGAACGGAGGAGGATATCATTGCCGCCGCGTTGAAACAGGCCAACTCTGTTACAGTGACTCTGCTGGGCGATGACAGTGACCCGCAGCTCTTCCGCAACGGCATACAGCAGCGGGAACGCCTGCGCAGACTGGCAAAGGACGCCGGTTGTAGTTGTGAAGTAGAAAACCTTGTCAGGAACAGTGACACAGCGTTTTCGCACCTGGAGCGATACTTCCTCGGCGCGGAAAAAGCGTGGACGGGCAGTGCGCCGTCCATCACCTTGTACCAGGCCAATACCGCCTATTCTGAGGTGGAATATGTGTCTGCGCAGCTGCGGGCGCTGGCACAAAAGGGCGTTCGCTGGCGTGAGATGGCCGTGGCGGCGCGGAATATGGAGGTATATGGCCCGTTGCTGGAGGCCGTGTTCCGCCGGGACGATGTTCCCGCCTATATCAGCCGCCGGAGCGACATTTTGGAGCAGCCGGTCCTGACGCTGCTGCTGTCCGCCGTCGACGCAGTGACAGGCGGCTTCGAGTATGAGGATGTGTTTCGCTGCCTGAAGACCGGCATGACGGCACTGACAGCGGCGGAATGCGATCTTTTGGAAAACTACGTGATCCGTTGGGAAATTCGGGGTAATATGTGGCTGCGGGACGCCGACTGGACGGCGGATCCGGATGGATACAGCGGAGAGATAACTGATTATCGCCGGGAACAGCTGGCCGAGATAAACGCGGTCAGAAGGAAAGTCAGAAAACTGTTTCTTACCCTGAGTGATGGGATGAAAGTCAATAAAACGGTAAGAGGTAAAGCTGAAACGCTTTATAAATTTGCGGAGGACGCCGGTACACCGGCCGTGTTGGAACAGCGGGAGAAAGAATTGCTGGAGCAGGGGCAGATGCAGGCGGCAGAGGAGTATGCCCAGCTGTGGCGGATATTCTGCGATGTACTGGACCAGTTCGTGTCGCTTTTGGGTGACACGGAGGTGGACGGCGATGAGTTTGCGCGGCTGCTGCGGCTGACGCTGAGCCAGTATGCCGTGGCCACCATACCCGCTGCGCTGGACCAGGTAAAGGTAAGCCCCTTGACGCGCAATGACCGCCATACAGTGCAGCATCTTTTCTTGCTGGGCGCCAATGACCATGTGCTGCCCACGGTGGAGAAGGGCGGCGGTATATTGGACGAACAGGAGCGTGAGCTTTTGCAGCAGCAGGGGATACTGCTGTCCGACGCCACGTTCGACCCGCTGAGCAATGAGCTGCAGAATATCTATGCCGCCCTGGCCCAGCCAACGGAGACACTGACCGTGTCCTGGTGCGCCGGCGATGAGTCGGGGGCGAAGCTGCTGCCGTCCTTTGTGGTAGAGCGTATCCGCAAGCTGTTCCCTCAAGTGGAAATACAACGGGAAGACGGCGCGTACCGCCGCGGACTGCCTGCGGCAGCGCTGGCACTGGCGGGACAGCGGCCCGGCGGTGCGCTGTGGCGTTATTTTGAGATGCATGGACAGGGCGGTACGCTGGAGAAGATGGCAGCGGCCCGGGCTATGGGCCGGGGAAGGCTGTCGCCCGGGGCGGTACGCAGCCTGTACGGCAGTACGCTGGCCATGTCCGCCTCGCGGCTGGACCAGGTGAAGAGCTGTCACTTCGGCTATTTCATGGAGTACGGCCTGCGGGCCAGGGAACGGACAAAGGCGGATTTCCAGGCGCCGGAGGTGGGGACGTTTATCCACTATCTGCTGGAGAATGTCCTGCGGGAGGTGGAGCAGCAGGGGAAGCGGCCGGAAAGACCGGCGCTGGCGGCGTTGGTGCGGCGGTATACGGATGAGTATGTCCGGACGGTCATCGACGGCTACGGCGAGAAGAGCGCACGGTTCCGGTATCTGTTTTCCCGGCTGCGGGAGACGGCGTTGGTCATTGTTGAGAACGTGCTGGATGAGCTGGAGCATTCGGATTTCCGGCCTGTGGCCTTTGAATTGGGCTTCGGCGGCAAAAACGGACAGCTGCCTGCCGTCACGGTGACGGCGGGAGATACCACGCTGTCCGTCACCGGTAAGGTGGATCGGGTGGACGGCTGGCTGAAGAACGGGAAGCTATATCTGCGAGTAGTGGACTACAAAACCGGGAAAAAGGCTTTTGATCTGGCGGATGTGCGCTACGGCCTGGGTATTCAGATGCTGCTGTATCTTTTCGCACTGCAGCGGTACGGCGGGGACTATTTTGGGGCGGCGGTGGAGCCGGCGGGAGTGCTGTACCTGCCGGCGAGGGACGTCGTTAAAAAGGCGGATCGGGCCATCGCGCCGGACAAGCTGGCCGCGCTGCTGCGGGGCGAGCTGCGTCGGACGGGCATGGTGCTGTCCGACCCAGAGGTGCTGACAGCCATGGAGCACAGCGCGCTGGAGTCACCCTGCTATTTGCCTATTGCAGTGAAAAAGGACGGTTCGGTCAGCGGTTTGGCGTCCAGTGTGTTGGCGGATGCAGCTCAGATGGGCAAAATGGGTCGGTATGTGGACGAGCTGCTGCGGAAGGTAGCCCGGGAGCTGGGCGATGGCAATATTGACGCAGATCCATGCCGCAGGGGGCCTCAGGAAAGTGCCTGCGACTGGTGTCCCTTCGCGTCGGCTTGCTGGTTTGACGAGAAACGGGACAAGCCCCATTATCTGCAAAAGACCACGCAGGAAGAATTCTGGCAGCTGGTGGACGAGGAGGTGACGCGCCGTGGCTGACATCCAACTGACGGCACAGCAGCGTGGGGCAGTGGAGGACCGGGGCGGCAGCCTGCTGGTGTCCGCCGCCGCCGGATCCGGCAAGACGAAGGTGCTGATAGAGCGTGTGTTCGCTTATCTGACGGAGGAACACTGCCACATAGACGATTTCCTTATTATCACATTTACCCGCGCCGCTGCCGCCGAACTGCGGACAAAGCTGGCCGCAGAGCTGGCGAAGCGGGTGGCACAGGACCCGGAGAACAGTCACCTGCGGCAGCAGATGTTCCGGGTGTATCAGGCGGACATCAAGACGGTGGACGGCTTCTGTGCAGGGCTGCTGCGGGAGCATATCCATCTGCTGGAGCCGGTGGATGGGCGGAGTCTGACGCCGGACTTCCGTATCCTGGATGAGACGGAGGCCGGCGTGCTGAAGCAGCGGGCACTGGAGGATGCACTGGAGGCGTTCTATCAGCGGATCGAGCAGGGGGACGAGGGCTGCCGGGCGTTGGCAGAGACGCTGGGCTTCGGCCGGGATGACCGGGCGTTGGCGGCGCTGGTGCCGGAGCTGCACGGAAAATTGCAGAGCCATCCCTACCCGGACAAGTGGTTGGAGAAGGCTGCGGAGAGCTGGGCGAACCTGCCGGAACGGCTGGGCGACAGCGTGTACGGCCGGACGATCATGGAGGACACGGTGCGCCGCGGCAGTTACTGGGCGGGGCGGCTGGAACGCGCCGTGAAGGATATGGAAGACTGCGAGAGCGTGTATAACGCCTATGGAGATCGGTTTTTGGAAACGGCGGCGCAGCTGCGGGAATACGCGGCCACGGCCCGGGAGGGCTGGGATGCCATGGGCCGTGTGCAGCCGGCCTTCCGGCGGATGGGCGTGGTGAAGGGGGACGAGTGCGCCGGGGCGAAGGACGCGGCGCGGGCGGTGCTGGAAAAGTGCCGTGACGCATTGAAGAAGCTGTCCGCACCGTATCAGACGGCGGAGACGGAGTTGCTGGGCGATCTGCAGGTCATCGCGCCCGCTATGCGGGCGCTGCTGGCACTGACAGGGGACTTCGACAAGCGGTTCCGGGCAGAGAAGGTGCGGCGGAACGCTATGGATTTCTCTGACCAGGAACACTACGCCGTGCAGATGCTGTGCCGCCAGGACGGAACGCCCACGGAGCTTGGCGAGCAGGTGTCCCGGCGGTACCGGGAGATCATGGTGGACGAGTATCAGGACACTAATGAAGTGCAGAACTGTATCTTCCGGGCGGTATCGCGGCAGGGAGAGAATATCTTTGCCGTGGGCGATGTGAAGCAGAGCATCTACCGGTTCCGGCTGGCGGAACCGGGGATATTCCTGGAAAAATACAGGACCTATGCCGATGCGGACCACGCTGCGCCGGGTGCGCCGCGGCGGCGGGTACTGAGCCGGAACTTCCGGTCACGCCGGGAGGTGCTGGCGGCTGCGAACTTTGTGTTTGCGGCGCTGATGTCCCGGGAAATGGGCGAGCTGGATTATACAGAGGAGCAGCATCTTCACTTTGGGGCGGAATACTATCCGGAGGTGCCGCGGGAGACGGAGTTCCACTATCTGGCTGTGGAGGACACACCGGAGCAGCGGTTCGACCGGGCGGAGGCCGAGGCGCGGTTCGTGGCAAAGCGTATTCGCCGTATGCTGGACGAAGGGTTCACTGTCCGGGGTGAGGACGGCACCATGCGTCCGGCAGTACCGGAGGATATCGTGATACTGATGCGCTCACCCAGCGCCCGGCAGACGGTATTCGCCGCCGCCTTGGCACGGGAGGGGATCCCCTGCGACGGCGGGGAAAGTGAGGATTTCTTCTCGGCGATGGAGGTCGCAGTGGTATTGTCACTGCTGGAGGTGGTGGATAACCCACGGCAGGATGTGCCGCTGATCGCGGTGCTGCGTTCGCCACTGGTAGGCATGAGCGCCGACCGGCTGGCGGAGATACGGGCCGTACAGCGTGAGGGGGATTATTACGAGGCGCTGCGGCAGGATGAGGGTGAGGACGCGCAGGCGTTCCTGTCGCTGCTGCATGAGCTGCGGCAGGTGGCGCGGGAACTGTCCGCCGATAAGCTGCTGTGGTATATCTATGACCGCTGCCGGGTGCAGGCGATCTTCGGTGCCATGGAGGACGGTACAGCCCGCCAGGCGCGTCTGAGGGCACTGTATGACTATATACGGCGGCTTGTGCAGGGCGGCAGAACGAGCCTGTTCGACTGTGTGCGGCAGGTACGGCAGCTGCTGGAAAGCGGCGATGCGCCGGCCATTACCGCTGCAGGTGCGGCGGGCGGTGTGCGCTTGATGAGCGTGCATAAGTCCAAAGGCCTGGAGTTTCCGGTGGTGTTTCTGGCTGACTTGAACAGGAGCTTCAACCGACAGGACCTGGATCGACCGGTGCTGGTCCATCCCCAGCTGGGCGTTGGTGCGGAGCGCGTGGAGGTGGAACGCCGGCTGAGATACGACACCGTCTCCAAAACGGCGCTGGCGCTGACGCTGGAACGGGAAGCCAAGGCGGAGGAGCTGCGGATACTGTATGTAGCCATGACCCGTGCGCAGGAGAAGCTCATCATGGTATGCTCGCGGAAAAACCCGGAGAAGCACCTCAAGGAGCTGTGTGCACTGGCAGAACTGCCGGCGCCGCCGGAGGCGGTGGCCGCGGTAAACTGCCCGGGCGATTGGCTGCTGCTGGCGCTGCTGAGCACATATCAGGCAGGGGTGTTCCACGATTACACCGGGGTACGTCCCGCGGTACTGTGCGATGGGCCGGAGGGCTTGGCGCTGCGGCTGCACCGCATCAGCGGTGAGGAGGACGGCGGTTCGGCGATGCCGGCGGAGGAGCCGGAAGCGCGGGCACCGGATCCGCAGCCGGACGAGGCGGCGCTGGCGTTCCGGTACAGCCACAGAGCGGCGACAGTGACGCCCTCCAAGGTGACGGCTACCCAGTTGAAGGGGCGGGCCATTGACCAGGAGATCGCCGAGGGGACACTGCCGGCGCGGCGGACCGCCGCACCGGAGAAGCCGCGGTTTTTGCAGGAAAAGCGCGGACTGACCGGGGCAGAGCGCGGCACAGCCATGCACCTGGCGATGCAGTTTCTGCCGCTGGATACTCCTGCGGTACCAGAGGCAGTGACGGCTTTTGCGGAAAGACTGACGGCCCGACGGCTGCTGACGCCGGAGCAGGCTGCGGCGCTGGATATCCCGGCGCTGGCGCGGTTTTTGGCGTCGTCGCTGGCAGAGAGGATACGGACTGCGCCGCAGGTGTGGCGGGAGTACCGCTTCGCGTTGCTCACCGATGCGGGTATTTATGACGTCGCGGCAGCAGGGGAGGAGATACTCCTGCAGGGCGTGGCAGACTGCGTGTTTGAGACGACGGCGGGTTTGACGGTGGTGGATTTCAAGACCGACCGGGTGACAGCGGCAGAGGCGTCCCAGCGGGCGGAGGCCTATCGGCCGCAGCTGGACGCTTACGCCGGAGCGCTGTCGCGGATACTGGAAAAGCCGGTGACGGAGCGCATTCTGTATTTCTTCGCCTGCGGAGAAGAAATTTCTTTGTGAAAATAGCGAAAAATGCTTGCATTTGCGGGAAGAGTGTGCTATTATCACAGTTGCGTTTGCGGCGATGCCGCGGCGACGAGTGAACCAGAAAGGGGTGAACAAGAGCAATGAAGGAAGGAATCCATCCCAATTATCAGCAGACTACTATCAAATGCGCCTGCGGTAATGTGATTGAGACAGGTTCTACGAAGAAGGATATTCGCGTGGAAGTCTGCTCTAAGTGTCACCCCTTCTTCACCGGCAAGCAGAAGCTGGTGGATACCGGCGGACGCGTTGCCAAGTTCAACAAGCGTTTCGGCCTGGACAAGTAAGGATACACCACTTTGCAAGACCCGTACCAATGGTGCGGGTCTTGTTTTTTATTTTACTTTTGCGCCGGGATGGGGTATAATCGTGGAAAATCATCATAACGAGGACGACTATGGAACGAAAAACCATTGAAGAAAACAAAAACGGTGCGCGGGACTACGCGGTGCTGGTGGGGCTGCGGTCCCCGGTACTTGGTGCGGACAGCGCCGACGAGGAAAGTCTGGCGGAACTGGCGGCTTTGGTGGAGACGGCGGGCGGTGAGTCCGTGGGTATGATCCTGCAGAGCCGGGAGAAACCAGACCCCCATAGCTTCATCGGCGAGGGAAAAGTGGAGGAGGTCAAGCGCATGGTGGAGAACAGTGAGGCCACCATGGTGATCTTTGACAACGATCTGTCCCCGTCGCAGGTGCGGGTGCTCACGGAGCTGTGCGGTGTGCAGGTGCTGGACCGCAGCGGCCTGATCTTGGATATCTTCGCCCAGCGAGCCCGGACAAAGGAGGGCTGCCTACAGGTAGAGCTGGCGCAGTATCAGTATCTGCTGCCCCGGCTGATCGGTATGTGGTCTCATCTGGAACGGCAGGGCGGCACCGGCGGCTCGCCCATCGGCACGAAGGGCCCCGGTGAGACGCAGCTGGAGACGGACCGGCGGCACATCCGGCGGAAGATCGACAAGCTGAAGGAGGAACTGGAGGAGGTGCGGCGCGTCCGCGCCACCCAACGTCAGCGGCGGCGGAAGAACGAGATACCCGTGGTGGCCATCGTGGGCTATACCAACGCGGGCAAGTCCACACTGCTCAACGCCATCACCGGATCGGACATACCGGCTAACAACCGGCTTTTCGACACGCTGGACACCACCACGCGGCTGCTGACCGTCAGCGATACGCTGGATGTGGTCATCTCCGACACGGTGGGATTTATCCGTAAGCTGCCCCATCAGCTGGTCGAGGCCTTCAAGGCCACGCTGGAGGAATTGGAGTACGCCGATCTGCTGCTGCACGTCATCGATGCCAGCAATCCGGAGTGGCAGGAACAGGCGCGGATCGTGGATGATCTGATCCGGGAGCTGGGGGCGGAGAATATCCCCTGCATTCGGGTGTACAATAAGTCCGATTTGGCGTTTGCCTTCCAGCGGGACAAGGAGGGGGATGCGGTCTCCGTGTCCGCCAAGACCGGCGAGGGGTTGGACAGACTGCTCTCCGCCATTGACAAAAAGTTGGACAAGGGTACGAAACGGGTGACGCTGCACCTGCCCTATGACAAGGCCGGAGCGCTGGACAGCCTGTACCGGGAGGCCAAGGTGGAGTCCGTGGAGTACGGCGAGACGGTGGACGTGGTGGCGGTGTGTACGCCCCGAATCATCGGCCAGCTGAAGGACTATATCGAGGGTTGGACGGAGCCGAAGGAGGAGTGGGAATGAGCGATTTCCGCGTACCCTTTGGCCCGTCAGAGACGGAGTTCACCGAAAAACGATCCCGTTTTATCGGCCATCTGCTGCCGGTGGAGACGGAGGAGCAGGCGCGGGAATTTATCACGCAGATGAAGAAAAAATACTATGATGCGCGGCACAACTGCTGGTGTTATCTCATCGGCGGCGATACGATGCGCTACGGTGACGATGGCGAGCCTCAGGGTACAGCGGGACAGCCTATGCTGAACGTGTTTCAGCGGGAAAACGTCACCAACGTGGTGTGCGTGGTCACGCGGTACTTCGGCGGGATCTTGCTGGGGGCCGGCGGGTTGACACGGGCGTATTCCAAAAGCGCCCGCGATGCGCTGGTGGCGGCAGGCGTGTCGGAGATGGGCCTGTGGGCTATGGCGGACATTCCGTGCCCCTACGCGCTGTTCGAGCGTGTGCGTGGTGAGGTAACAGCCCTGGGCGGCACGGTGGACAGCGCCGATTACGGCGCGGACATTCGGCTGACGGTTTCGCTGCCGGCAGAGAACACTGCGGCGCTGCGGGAACGGCTAACGGAGCTGTCAGCAGGCGGCATCGTGCTGACGGTAACGGCGGAGGCATACCGTCCGGGACCAAAGGTGGAAATATAAAGACAGCGACCCCCGGAGGCAGGGACCTCCGGGGTCTTTCACGTTTTGCGCTGGGGTATCATACGATGGCATGAGTACAAAGGAGGTGCCAGCATGGAGGAATATCTCATCACCGCCCGGTCCGTGACCCAGGCGCAGCGTATGGCGCAGCTGCTGGAGCGCCGGGGTGTGCGTGCCGTGGTGGGCCGTGTGCCCATGGGCCTGACCGGCAAGGGGTGCGGCTATGTGCTGCGGCTGCGGGGACAGACCCGCACGGTAGCGGCTCTGCGGCTGCTGCGGGAGGCGGGCTTTGCACCCGCGCAGGTATTTGTTCGTCAGGACGATGTGTATAGTGAGGTTGAGTTATGATCTATTTTGATGCGGGGGCCACGACGCTGCAAAAGCCGGAGACGGTGGCACGGGCTATGTACCGGGCGGTGGGGCAGCTATCCTCGCCGGGGCGGGGGAGTTATCCGGCCACGCGGGCGGCGGAGGAAACAGACCTGCAATGCCGCACACTGGCGGCAAGGCTGTTCGGCGTGGCTGATCCGGCGCGTGTGGTGTTCACCTCCTGCGCTACACATGGGCTGAACATTGCCGTGCATACGCTGGTGAAACCCGGCGGACGTGTGATCATTTCGGGATATGAGCACAACGCTGTTACCCGGCCGCTGCACGCCATACCGGGTGTGGAGATCACGGTAGCGGATGGGCCGTTGTTTGACGGGGAGGAGATGGTACGGCAGTTCGCCGCTGCGCTGGCGTGTCCGGCGGACGCGGTGATCTGCACACACGTGTCCAACGTGTTTGGCTTCCGACTGCCGGTAGAGCGCATCGCGGCGCTGTGTCGGGAGAAGGGTGTGCCATTCGTGCTGGATGCGTCGCAGTCCGCGGGGATGCTGCCGGTGGACATGGATGCGCTGGGCGCGGCGTTTATCGCCATGCCGGGGCATAAAGGACTGTACGGGCCGCAGGGCACGGGGCTGCTGCTGTGCGGCGCGGAGCCGGAGCCGCTGCTGCGGGGCGGCACGGGGTCGCAGTCGATCCTGCAGGAGATGCCGGAGGACCTGCCGGACCGGCTGGAGGCCGGGACGCACAATATGCCGGGGATTGCAGGACTTCTGGAGGGCCTGCGATTTGTGGAGCAGCAGGGCGTGGGACGTATTGCAGGGCACGAGAGACACCTGACGCGACATATGGCGGCACTGCTGCGGGATATTCCAGGTGCGGAGGTGTTCTATACCCCGGAGGATGGGGCACAGACAGGTGTGCTGAGCTTTCGCCTGGACGGTTGGGACTGCGAGGCGCTGGGCGAAGCTCTTGCGGCGCAGGGCGCGGCGGTGCGGGCGGGACTCCACTGTGCGCCTCTGGCGCACCGCACGGCGGGAACGCTGGAGACGGGCACTGTGCGGTGCAGCTTTTCGGCCTTTAGCACCACCGCACAGGTAGAGCACTTTGCCCATATTTTGCGGCAAATCGTTCGTTAAACTGCAAAACTGTTCACATAATTTTTTGTTGCATTTTCCCAATATTTTTTATATAATGTTAGTATCTATTTTTATGCCCGTAACAGGAAGGGTGGTAACGTGGATAAGGTACTTTCGTTATTAGAAAATATTGGGAATTACTTATTGCTGATACGGATATCGGATATACTGGACATCGCCATTATCGCGTTTCTGGTATACAACCTGCTCCGTATGGTCAAAAGCACCCGCGCCGAGAATATCCTCAAGGGCGTGGTGGCGTTTCTGCTGGTGCTTTGGCTGGTTGATATATTGCAGCTGAACGCCATATCGTACCTTATGCGGAACCTGGTACAGGTGGGGATCCTGTCCATTATCGTCCTGTTCCAGCCGGAGATCCGCCAGATACTGGAGAAGGTGGGCAGCCGGAACATCAAACTGCTGCGGGCCTTCAACGATCCCAAGCAGCAGTCGGAGCTGGAGGCGGCCATCGATCAGACCGTGATGGCCTGCAAGGAGATGTCCCTGAGCAAGACCGGCGTGCTGATCGTCTTTGAGCGCGACATCCATCTGGATGACATGGTGCGAAGCGGTACGACGCTGGACGCCGCCGTGTCCTCCGAGCTGCTGAAAAACATCTTTTTCGTCAAGGCGCCCATGCACGACGGCGCGGTCATCATCCGCCGCGGACGGATCTTGGGCGCGGGCTGCATGCTGCCTTTGAGCAAAAACGTGAACCTGAGCCGCGACCTGGGTATGCGGCACCGGGCCGGTATCGGCATGAGTGAGAACTCCGACGCGGTGGTGGTCATCGTTTCGGAGGAAACGGGTTCCATCTCCGTGGCTATCGGCGGTATGCTCAAGCGGCACCTGAAGCCGGAGACGCTGGGCAAGCTGCTGCGTAATGAGCTGATACCGCCGGAGGAGGAAACGGAGGACAAGTCCCGCCGTACACTGGCAGAGCTGCTGGGACTGAACAGAAAGGGGGCGGACGACCATGTCGGAACGGATCTCTGATACAAACAACGGGACGGCCAACAGCGAGGTGCGCACGCCCCGCTTTAACCGCAGCAAGACCGTGCAGGTCATCATCTCCATCCTGGTGGCCCTGGCGCTGTGGGTATATGTAGATGTGGAGAAGGCGCCGGAGAGGACGAAGACCATCCGGGATGTCCCGGTGGAGTTCTCCGGCGAGAACACCACGTTGGCAGACAAAAATCTGATGCTGCTGTCCGGATATGACACCACCATTGATTTGACGATACGCGGTCCTAAGCGGGAGCTGGTAAAGATGAGCCGGGATAATGTGCGGGTCATTGCCAGTACATCCAGCATCGATTCCGTGGGCGTACACCAGTTGGATTGGACCGTCAGCTTCCCTGATGGAGTGGTACGCACGAATGTCAGCGTGGAGAAGGCCAGCCTGAGCCAGATTACGGTGACGGTGGGCGAGTTGTATACGAAGGAAGTGCCGGTGGAGTGTCAGGTCATCGGCGAGGTGGCTGAGGGATATTTTACCGGCGATGTAGTGCTGGATCCCGAGGTGCTGACGCTGCGCGCCCAACGGGACGATCTGCTGAATGTCAGCTGCGCCAAGCTGACGGTGGATATCAGCGGCGCGACCCGATCGGTGGTGCAGACGGTGGACGTACAGCTGTACGACTACGACGGCAATCTGGTGGAGAACAGCAACATACGCACTAGCGCCAGCCTGATACAGGCCAAGGTGCCGGTGCTGACCACCAAGGAGGTGGCCCTGGCCATAGAGTTCGAGGGCGTGCCCGGTGCGGCGGCAGACAGCATCGTCTGTGATATCGCGCCCAAGACGGTGCGGCTGAACGGAGAGGCCGACGTGTTGGCGTCTATTGACAAGCTCGTGCTTGCCACGCTGCATGTGGACGATCTGGGGCTGCACCAGCAGAATAGCTACGTGGTCACGCCGCCGGACGGCACCTGGCTGGTCAACGGCAACGAGGTGGCCACGGCGGACATCACCCTGGACGGTATCAGCGAGACGACGCTGACGGTGACGGATCTGTCCTTCACCGATCTGCCGGCGGGGCTGTATGCCGTCGTGCCAGAGGGCGGATTGACGGTGCGGCTGTGGGGGCTTAGCGAGGAGATCGAGGCCATTACCGCCGAGAACCTGCGGGCCACGGCGGACATGAGCACCGTGACCGGACAGGGGAGCTTCACCGTGCCGGTGACCGTGACGGTCAGCGGGTTCAGCGATGTGACGGTGCGCGGCACCTATGAGCTGACGCTGACCATTACCGACACGCCGCCGCAGACGGAGCCGGCGGTACCTGCCGGCGGAGAGGACCAGACGGTCCCCGAGGTGCCGGAGACATGAGTATTCCCGAGAGGTGAGATAATGACACAGATCGCAACGGTTGAAAAGCTATTGCCCGGCGGGTATGCGGAGATATCCGTACCGCGGAAGACCGCCTGCGGCCACGACTGCGAGGAATGCGCCGGCTGCGGCATGACCGGCGCGGCTATCAAGGCCCGTGCCAAGAACGATCCCAATGCGCAGCCGGGAGAAAAGGTCGTGGTGGAAAGCAGCACGAAAAAGCTGCTGGGCGTAGTGGCGCTGGTGTATGTGCTGCCTGTGGTCGGGTTCCTGCTGGGGTATTTCCTCAGCGAAGGGCTGCTCGAGGGCTGGCGGTACGGGATCGCCGTGGCTGCGGCGGTGCTGGCATTTTTGCCCAGCGTGGCCTATGACCGCTACGCACGGCGGAAAGAGCTGCTGACCTACACCATATTACGGGTGTTCTGAGAGATGTTCGGCTATGTGCGGCCTTCGGATGACCGGCTGACGCCGGCGGACCGTGAGACGTTCCGCGCCGCCTACTGTGGGCTGTGCCACGCGCTGGGTGCGCGGTACGGCTTGGTGGGGCGGATGATCCTGAACTATGATCTGACTTTTTTGGCGATGGTGCTGTCGGACGGAGCAGGGGAGATGTGCGCCAAGCGCTGCGCGGTGCATCCGATTCGGAGACGCTGCTGCGTTGCGGGCGATCCGGCGCTGGACGCGGCGGCGGACATGAGCGTGATACTGACCTACTGGCAGCTGCGGGACGGCGTGGCCGACCACGGCTTCTGGGGCGGGCTGAAGTACCGCATTGCGTCGGTGCTGTTGCGTCCGGCGTACCGAAAGGCACGGGAACGGCGGCTTCAGTTTGATGCGGGGACCAAGGCACATCTGGCGGATCTGGCGGCGCTGGAATGGGAGAGATGTTCCTCCCTGGATGCGCCGGCGGATGCCTTTGCAAAGCTGCTGGCACTGGCGGCGGAGGAGGTCAACGATCCGGTGCGGCGGCGGGTGACAGCACAGCTGCTCTACCATCTGGGCCGGTGGGTCTATCTGGTAGACGCGGCGGACGACCTGCGGGCAGATATTAAAAGCGGCGGGTACAACCCGCTGGCCCTGCGCTTTACGCCGAAGGACGGCGCGCTGGCACCGGCCGACAGTGAAGTGCTGGCCCTGACGCTGGATGGTTCTGTCCGGGCCATGGCGGCGGCCTTTGAACTGTTGCCGGAGACAAAGTACACACCGGTCCTGCGTGCTGCGGTGTACGAGGGACTGTATGCCGTGGGGGCGGCCGTGCTGCACGGTACGTTCCGTAAGCGGCAGAGACGAGAAGAACCTATACGAAAGGCGGACACGGACTATGCGTGATCCCTATCAAGTGTTGGGGGTGCCCAGCACCGCCACAGACGAAGAGGTGAAGAAGGCTTACCGCGACCTGGCGCGGAAGTATCACCCGGACAATTATCACGACAACCCGCTGGCTGATCTGGCGCAGGAGCGCATGAAGGAGATCAACGAGGCCTATGAGGCGGTGCAGTCCCAGCGGAAGGCCCAGCGCAGCGGCGGGTATTCTGCCTCCGGTGCGGGCTACGGCACCGGATACGGCGGGTATCAGTCGGCATATCAAGGGTCCTATCAGGGCAGCAGCCGCTATCAGCGGGTGCGTATGGCCATCAGCAGCGGCGATCTGAACCTGGCGGAAGAGCTGCTGAACGCCCAGACCAACCACGACGCCGAGTGGAATTTCCTCAAGGGCGCGATCTGTTATCGCCGGGGCTGGCTGGACGAGGCGCGGCGGTATTATCAGACCGCCGTTACTATGGCACCGGACAACCCGGAGTACCAGCGGGCGCTGGATATTCTGGAGGGACGTGGTGCGGCCTACCGGCCCGATGGCTATGGCAGTGTGACCACCGGCACCTGCGGAAACAGCGACTGTCTGCGCCTGTGCGGTGCCACGCTGTGCTGCAACGCGCTGGGCGTGCCCGTTTGCTTCTGCTGAATTTGTACACAACAGGGGAGGGTTTCCCTGTTCTACTAAAATGAAGGAGTTGATCCCGTGGTCAAGAGTATGACCGGTTACGGCCGCGCCCGCGAGATGCGAAGCGGCAGAGATATCACCGTGGAGGTGCGGTCCGTCAACAACCGCTATCTGGACTGCACTGTGAAGCTGCCCCGCGCCTATATTTTTGCGGAGGACGCCATCAAGACACGCGTACAGAAGGCGATCTCCCGCGGCAAGGTGGATGTGTTCGTCACCATTGACACCTCTGCGGCGGATGTGGCGGTGGTGCAGGTGAACGAAGGGCTGGCGAAGGGGTACTATGACGCGCTGATGCATCTGAAGAACAGCTTTGCGCTGTCCGGCGATGTGACGCCGGAGGTGCTGGCCAGGTTCCCAGATGTACTGACGGTCACCAAGGCGGAGGAGGATGTGGAGGCTATCGCCGCCGATATCTGCGCCGTGCTGGATGATGCGCTGGCGGCCTATAACGCCATGCGTGCCGTGGAGGGTGAAAAGCTGGCGTTGGACGTTTCCTCCCGGGTGGATACCATTGAGGAGACCGTGAGTAAGGTGGAGGCGCAGTCGCCCCAGACGGTGGCGGCCTATCGCCAGCGGCTGGAAGCCAAGATGCAGGAGGTACTGCAGTCCACCACCATCGATGAGAGTCGTATCCTTACCGAGGCGGCTATCTTCGCTGATAAGGTGGCTGTGGACGAAGAAACGGTGCGCCTGCGAAGCCATATCGCCCAGTTGCGGGACATGCTGCAAAGCGGCGAGCCCGTGGGCCGAAAGCTGGATTTCCTGATCCAGGAGGTCAACCGCGAGTGCAACACCATCGGCTCCAAGTGCAACGATCTGACTGTGGCACGGGATGTGGTGAACATGAAGGCCGAGGTAGAGAAGATCCGCGAGCAGGTACAGAATATGGAGTAAGGAGGCCGGTATGCAGTTTATCAACATCGGCTTCGGCAACCTGGTGTCCGTCCAGCGGCTCATCGCCGTGGTCAGCCCGGACTCTGCCCCGGTAAAGCGCCTGGTGCAGGAATCCCGTGACCGTGGGATGCTTATCGACGCTACCTACGGCCGCAAGACGGCCTCGGTGCTCATTATGGACAGCGACCATGTGGTGCTGTCCGCCCTGGCGGCGGAGCGTCTGGCACCGCGCCTGGGATTGTCGGTAGAAGAATTGACAGAGGAGGATGAATGACCCTTGCATAAGATAGGAAAGACCTTTATTGTCTCCGGGCCCTCCGGTGTGGGTAAAAGCACCGTGCTGCACGCCCTGTTCCAGGGCCGTGATGACCTGTATTTCTCCGTATCCGCCACTACCCGCGCGCCCCGCGAGGGTGAGCAGGACGGCGTGGACTATCACTTCATCCAGGCGGATGCCTTCCGCGATATGATCGCCGCCGATGCCTTTCTGGAGTATGCCGAGTATGTGGGCAACTTCTATGGCACGCCCAAGATGTACGTGGACGACGCCATGGCCCGGGGCAAGGACGTGATATTGGATATCGAGCGCCAGGGCGCCGTGCAGGTGTGTGCCAAGCGGCCGGAGACGGTGCGTATTTTCATCGCTCCGCCCAGCTGGGATGAACTGGAGCGCCGCCTGACCGCCCGGGGGACCGATACGCCGGAGAAAATACAGAAGCGTCTGATCCGCGCCCAGGTGGAACTGGAGATGGCCGGCGACTATGACTATTTTGTGGTCAACGATACGGTAGAGAATGCCGTGAATGAGCTGCGGGCCATTATGTGCGCTGAGCACTGTAAACCAGCTGAGCGTATGTGCGCCATCCTCAGCGAAAAGTAAGTGTGTGAACCGACGCGGCCTGTCCGCGTATTTGGGCCGCCCCGCCTGGGCGCAGCCATACAAAACGAAAGGAATTGATCGTTATGTCTATGCTTTATCCCGCTATGAACAAGCTGACCGAGTACATCCCCAATCGCTACATGATGGTGAACGTGGTGGCACGCCGCGCCCGTCAGATCGCCGCCGAGGCCGAGGTCACCGGCGAGCCTCTGCCGGAGAAACCCGTGACGATGGCCATCGGCGAGGTGGCCGAGGGCAAGTACGTCAGCGACCCCGTTATCGAGGAAGACGAGGCCTGAGGTGGCGGTGATCGCCAAGGTGGCCGTACAGGCGGCTACCTACGCCATTGACAAGGTCTATGACTACCTGCTGCCGGAGGAAGTCGGCGGACAGGCGGGCTGCCGGGTGCTGGTGCCCTTCGGCCGCGGCAACCGGCTCACAGAGGCGATGATCCTCTCCCTGCATCAGGCGGTGCCGGACAAGCCGCTGAAGGCGGTCCGATCCCTGCTGGATGAAGAGCCGGTCATCACGGAAAGGGAGCTGCGGCTGGCGCTGTGGATGACACGCCGGTACTTCTGCACATTTTATGACGCGCTGCGTACCGTGCTGCCTGCCGCCGTATGGTACCATTACCGGGAGACTTGGTCCCTGGCACAGCCGCCGCTGGTGCCCACACGACAGGAGGCAGCGGTATGCCACCTTTTGCAGGATGGCCCGCTGACCACGGATAAGCTGCGTCAGGCGCTGGGCGACGATGTTGAGCCGCTGCTGCGCCGCATGGCCAAATCGGGTGCACTGCACTGCAAAAAGGAGCAGAGCCGCAAGGTACGCGACAAGGTGGTGCTGTTCGCCCGTCTCGCTGTTCCCGCTGAAGAGGCGTTGGCTCTGGCCGGTAAGTCCCAGCGGCGGCGCGAGGCAGTGACATTCCTTGCCCAGAACGGCGAGACAGCACTGCACGATGTGACGTATTTCACCGGCGTATCCCGCCAGACACTGAACGCCTTGGAGAAGTTGGGGGCGGTGGCGTACCGGGAGCAAGAGGAATACCGAATATCTGAAAAACAATACACTGTAAAGGCGGAAGAATTGACGCTGAACGACCAGCAGCAGCACGTCTGTGACACGCTGCTGGCCCAGGTGCGGACGGAGACGCCCGGCGTCACGCTGTTGCGCGGCGTAACCGGCAGCGGCAAGACGGTGGTGTATATCCGGCTGGCGCAGGAGTTGCTGAAAATAGGCAGATCTGTGATGATCCTGGTGCCGGAGATCGCCCTGACGCCCCAGATGATGGCGCGGTTCACCGCGTATTTCGGCTGCGAGGTGGCGCTGCTGCACAGCAGTTTGCGGATGACGGAACGCTATGATCAGTTCAAGCGGCTGCGCCGGGGCGAGGCCCATATCGTGCTGGGTACCCGGTCGGCGGTGTTTGCACCGCTGGAAAATCTGGGCCTCATCATCATGGATGAGGAGCAGGAGGGCTCCTATCAATCGGAAAACGCCCCTTGTTATCATGCACGGGATGTGGCAAAATACCGCTGCGCCGCCGAGGGTGCGCGGCTGCTGCTGGGCTCTGCCACGCCCACGGTGGAGACGTTTTACCACGCGCAGCAGGGTGAGTACGATCTGCTGGAGTTGACGGAGCGCTACAACCGCCGCGCTCTGCCCGAGGTCCGCATCGCCGATCTGCGGCAGGAGCTGCGTGCCGGAAACAGCACCGTTATCAGCCGCCCACTGCAGGAGGAACTGGCAAAAAACATCGCTGCGGGGGAGCAGAGCATCCTATTCCTGAACCGCAGGGGAAGCAGCCGCCAGTTGCTGTGTCCCCAGTGCGGCTATGTGCCGGAGTGCCCGCGGTGCAGCGTATACCTGACATACCACAGCGCCAATGACCGGCTGATGTGCCACTACTGCGGTTATTCACACGCTGCGCCGACGGTGTGCCCGGAGTGCGGCGGCACACTGAAGCATATCGGCTTTGGTACCCAGCGGGTAGAGGAGGAGCTGCATGAGCTGTTCCCGGGAGTCGAGGTGCTGCGGATGGATGCGGACACCGTATCCGTGGGACATGAGGCACTGCTGAAGGAATTTGAGGAGAGGCAGATCCCCATTCTGCTGGGCACCCAGATGGTGGCCAAGGGGCTGGATTTTGCCAATGTGACGCTGGTGGGTGTGCTCAGCGCCGACCTGTCCCTATATGTGGATCACTACCGGGCGGCGGAGAGGACCTTCAATCTGTTGACACAGGTGGTTGGCCGTGCGGGCCGAGGCGACAAGGCCGGGCGGGCTGTGATACAGACCTACACACCGGAGAATGATGTGATACAGGCGGCGGCCGCCCAGGACTATCAAGGGTTTTACGACGCCGAGATCACGCTGCGCCGCCTGCGGCAGGACCCGCCCTTTGCAGATCAGTTCACCGTTACGGTGACGGGACCGGAGGAGGCGCCGGTACGTCGGGCTATCGAGCTGCTGCGGCAGGGGATCGGGAATACGGCGAAGAAGCCGCCCTACGACACGCTGGGGATACAGGTCATCGGGCCTGCGCCGGCGCCGGTGGTGAAGGTCAACGGCGTATACCGTTACCGCCTGCTGGTGCTGGGGCAGAATATCGCGCCGATTCGGGAGCTGCTGGCGGGGTTCATGCGAGCCTTTGTGCAGCGGCCCGAAAACCGAAGACTGCATATTTATACGGACTGCGATAAAATGGATTAGATCCAGGAAATACGAGGTAAGATTATGGCTTTACGAAAGATCGCGTTGGAGGGCGAGGCGTGCCTGAGCAAGGTGTGCCGCCCGGTTACAGATTTTAACAGCCGGCTGCATACGCTGCTGGACGATCTGGCCGATACGCTGGCCGACTCCGGCGGCGTGGGTCTGGCTGCGCCCCAGGTGGGCGTACTGCGCCGGGTGTGCGTGGTGCTGGACGAGGAGGATCAGCTGATCGAGCTGGTGAACCCGGAGATCATCTACACCGAGGGTGAACAGACCGGGCTGGAGGGCTGCTTGAGCGTTCCCGGGAAATACGGCGTGGTAACGCGGCCTGAGGTGGTGCGTGTCCGTGCCCAGGACCGGGACGGTCAGTGGTTCGAGGTCGAAGACGAGGGCCTGACGGCCCGATGCTTCTGCCATGAGATCGAGCACCTGGATGGTCATCTGTTCGTGGAGCATACCGACCGGCTCATGGAGGGCGAGGAGCTGCAGAAGTGGCTGGAGGCGCACGCCGACGAGTACGAGATCGAGGAAGAAGAGGACAAGTAATGCGTATTCTGTTTATGGGAACGCCGGATTTTGCCGTGGCGTCCCTCAAACGGCTGGTGGCCGACGGACACGACATCTGCGGCGTGTTCACCCAGCCGGACAAGCCGAAGAACCGCGGCATGAAATTGATCGCGCCGCCGGTGAAGGAATATGCTCTGACGCAGGGGCTGCACGTATACCAGCCGCTGAAAATGAAGGACGGTACGGCGTTGGAGCTGGTGCGGTCTCTTGCTCCCGAGCTGATCGTGGTGGCAGCCTACGGCCGTATCCTGCCGGAGGACATCCTGAACACGCCAAAGTACGGTGCCATCAACGTACACTCCTCCATCCTGCCGAAGTACCGGGGCGCGGCGCCCATCAACTGGGCGATCCTCAACGGCGACACGGTGACAGGCGTGTCCATTATGTATATGGCGCCGGAGCTGGATGCGGGAGATGTGATACTGTGCCGCGAGACGGCCATCGATCCGGACGAGGACGCGGTGGCGCTGACGGCGCGGCTGGCGGAGCTTGGCGCGGAAGCGCTGCATGAGGCCATCGGGCAGATCGAACGCGGCACCGTTACCCGGACGGCGCAGGATCACGCGGCGCACACCTACGCACCCATGCTGGATAAGAGCCTCTCGCCGATGGATTTCTCCCGGTCGGCGCAGCAGCTGCACGATCAGGTGCGGGGCCTGGTGCCCTGGCCCAGTGCGTCCATGGTGCTGGCAGGCAAGCCGGTTAAGGTCCACCGCACCGCGGTAGGCGGAGAGACCTCCGCCCCGGCGGGCAGCGTGGTGGAGGCGGACAAAAACGGCCTGGCCATTGCCTGCGGCGACGGCAGGCTGCTGCATGTTCTTGAATTGCAGGGTGAGGGCGGCAAGCGCATGGCAGCGGCGGATTATCTGCGGGGCCATCCGGTCCCGCTGGGCCTGTGACGCCCCGTGACGCGCGGGACGCGGCGCTGGAGGCGCTGCTGCAGATGGAGCGCCGGGGCGCGTGGTCTGACGGCAGCCTGAAGCGTATCGCGGCCCAGTCCGGGCTGGAGGCCCGGGATGCGGCGCTGTGTACCCGGATGACCTACGGCGTGGTGCAGAACCGGACACTGCTGGACTACTATATCGACCATTGGTGTACGCAGAAGGCCGCCCGGCTGGAACCGGTGGTGGCCTGCCTGCTGCGTTTGGGTATATATCAGATACTGTTCATGGACAAGGTGCCCGACCGGGCTGCTGTTCACGAGACAGTAGAGCTGACAAAACGCCGGGGCAAGACCCGTGCCGCGGGCATGATCAATGCGGTGCTGCGGAAATGTGCGTCAAGTAAAAACACTTTACCGCCATTGCCGCAGAATAGTTTTATTTCCAAAGCAGCGGTGCAGTACAGCCATCCCAGGTGGTTGGTGGAGCGTTTGACGGCTTTGGTCGGCAAGCAGGAGGCCGAGGCGTTCCTGCGGTTGGATAACGAGCCTGTTCCCACGGTGATACAGGCCAATCCGCTGAAGACCACGCCGGCGGAATTGGAAAATGAACTGCGATCGGACGGTGTCCGTCTGGTGCCGCACCCTTGGCTGGAGGGCTGCTTTGAAGTCACCGGTACCGGCGATTTGGAGCGTCTGTCCGCCTTTGCGTCGGGACGCTGCACGGTGCAGGATGCCGCGGCGCGTTTAGCGGCCATTGCCGCCGGACCGAAGTCCGGCGACCGGGTGCTGGATGTGTGCGCCGCCCCTGGCGGCAAATCCTTCGCCATGGCCATGCAGATGGAGAACCGGGGCGATATCCTCTCCTGTGACATTCACCCCCACAAGCTGAAGCTCATCGAAAACGGTGCGGCACGGCTGGGGATCACTATCATCCGCACAGCGCTGGCCGATGGGCGGGAGCGTCACGCCGGCTGGGTGGAGCAGGCCGATGTGGTTCTGGCCGATGTGCCGTGCTCCGGCCTGGGCATTATCCGGAAGAAACCGGATATCCGCTGGAAGGATCCGGCGCAGCTGGCACAGCTGCCCGCCGTCCAGCTGTCGATATTGAACAACGTGTCCGCCTACGTCCGTCCCGGCGGCGTGCTGGTGTATGCCACCTGCACCGTCCTGCCGGAGGAAAACGGCGGCGTGGTGTCGGCCTTTTTGGACGTACACTCGGACTTTGCGAAAGAGGAATTTACCCTGCCCGGTATCGGAAGCTGTCCCGGTGATGTGACACTGTGGCCCCAGCGGACCGGCACCGATGGATTTTACATCTGCCGTATGCGCCGCAGGGGATAACGTCAAGGAGCGAACCGCATGACCGACATCAAATCCATGACCGAGCGCCAGCTGGCCGACTATTTTAAGAATATGGGACAGCCGGCTTTCCGTGCCAAGCAGGTATTCACCTGGCTGCACCGTGGCGTGCGCTCCTTTGACGAGATGACCGACTTGTCCAAGCCTCTGCGTGCCCAGCTGGCCGAGACGTGCTTCATCACAGCGCCGACCGTGGCCCGGAAGCAGACCTCGAAGCTGGACGGGACCGTTAAATATTTGTGGGAGTTGGCCGACGGCAACTGCATCGAGACGGTCCTGATGCAATACCACCACGGCAACACCGTGTGTATCTCCTCTCAGGTGGGCTGCCGCATGGGCTGCGCCTTCTGCGCCAGCACCATCGCCGGCAAGGTCCGGGACCTGCGGCCCTCTGAGCTGCTGGACCAGGTGCTGTTTACCCAGCTGGACAGCGGCCTGCCTGTCTCCAACATCGTGCTCATGGGTATCGGCGAGCCGCTGGACAACATGGACAATGTGCTGCGCTTTCTGGAGCTGGTCAACAGCCCCCATGGGATGAACATCGGTATGCGGCATATCAGCCTGTCCACCTGCGGCGTAGTGCCGGGGATCGACGCGCTGGCGGATCGGCAGCTTCAATTAACGCTGTCTGTCTCCCTTCACGCACCGGACAGCGAGACCCGCAGCCGCATTATGCCGGTGAACCGGGCGTATGATGTGGAGACACTGTTTGCCGCCTGCCACAGATACTTCCAAAAGACCGGGCGGCGCATCAGCTTTGAGTATGCCATGATCGACGGCGTCAACGACCACGACTGGCAGGCGGAGCTGATCGCGAAAAAGCTGAAGGGCATGCCGGGCCACGTGAACCTGATACCCCTGAACGACGTGGTGGAGAGCCCGTATAAGCCCAGCAGACGCATCGGCGCTTTCCAGCAAAAGCTGGAGAGTTTGGGCGTTACCGCCACGGTCCGCAGAAGCCTGGGCGGCGATATCGACGCCTCCTGCGGCCAGCTGCGGCGGAAGGAAATGCAGGAACGCGGCCAACTGTGAGACATGGACTCTTTACGGAATAAAGGATGTGAGCGACTATGAAAATGTGGGGGATCACCAATACCGGGTTGGTTCGGAGCGAGAATCAGGACGCCTACGCCGTGTTCGAGGCCGGCGCATTCCACGCGGCCGTGGTGTGCGACGGTATGGGCGGCACCAACGGCGGACAGGTGGCCAGTGCCATCGCCGTAGCCCGGTTTGAAAAGGAGCTGCGCGACAGCCTGCGGGACGATATGGACATCCCGCAGCTGCGGCAGGCAATGCTCAGCGCTATCGCCTGCGCCAATGACGCCATCCGGCAGGAGGCGGCGCGGAACGCGGAGTACCAGCACATGGGTACCACGCTGGTGTGCGCCGTGGCCCGGTCCGACATGGCGATTATCGGTAACATCGGCGACAGCCGTGCCTATCACATCACGCCGGAGGGAATTTTCCAGATATCCCGCGACCACTCGGTGGTGGAGAATATGGTGGCCAAGGGCGATCTGACGCCGCTGGAGGCCAGAACACACCCCAATCGCAATCTCATCACCCGGGCACTTGGCCCGGACATCCACGCCAAGGCGGATACCTTTGAACTGCCCTGGCACAAGGATGAGTTCCTGCTGCTCTGTTCCGACGGACTGGTGAACACCGTCTCGGATCAGGAGATGCTGTTTGAGGTCCTCCACGACGGGGACGTAAATGAATGTCTTGACCATTTGCTGCAAATATCGCTTCAGCGGGGCGCACCGGACAACATCACGGCAGTGCTGCTGCTGAACGAGGAAGGGAGATGACCACATGGATCAGTATATCGGAAAAATGCTGGACGATCGCTATGAAATACTGGAGCTGATCGGCTCCGGCGGTATGGCCAATGTCTATAAGGCCCGGTGCCACCGGCTGAATCGCCTTGTGGCCATCAAGATACTGAAAAGCGACCTGGCGGACAACGCGGATTTCCGCCGCCGGTTCCACGATGAGTCCCAGGCGGTAGCGCAGCTGAGCCACGCCAACATCGTGTCGGTGTATGACGTGTCCACCAATCCGGACCGGGAATACATCGTCATGGAGCTGATCGACGGCATTACCCTGAAGCAGTACATGGAGCGCCGTGGCCGCATGGACTGGCGGGAGTCGCTGCATTTCATCACCCAGATCATGCGGGGCCTGAGCCACGCCCACAGCCGCGGCATCATCCACCGTGATATCAAGCCCCAGAACATCATGGTCCTGCGGGACGGCAGCGTGAAGGTGGCTGATTTCGGCATTGCCTGCCTTGCCAACCAGGGGCAGACACTGACCCAGGAGGCGCTTGGCTCCGTGCACTACATCTCGCCGGAGCAGGCCCGGGGCGACCGTATCGACGCGCGCTCGGATATCTATTCCGCCGGCGTTGTGCTGTATGAGATGCTCACCGGACGCCTGCCCTTTGAGGGCGACAGCGCCGTATCCGTGGCCATCCAGCACCTGAGCTCCGTGCCCCTGGCGCCCCGGGATATCGATCCCAGTATCCCCGAGCCGCTGGAGCTGATCTGCATGAAGGCTATGAACAGCGACCCCAACAAGCGCTACGCCTCAGCGGACGCCATGATCGAGGACCTGGAGAAGTTCCGCCGGGACCCCTCTGTGGATATGGACTATATCCGGCAGGAGCTGACTGCCCCTGCCGCGGATACCGAGCCCACCATGCCCCTGCCCACGGCCCAGGTGGCTTCCGCCGTAAAAAAGCACACCGGCGAGCTGCGCCGGGAACGCGAGGCGGAAGAGGAGCCGCCCCGCCGGGATAAGAAGTCTATTGCCATCATCGCCGGGATCTTTGCTGCGGCGGTGCTGCTGGTGGTGCTGCTGTTCAAGCTGATACTGGGTGATTTCGGTCCTGCCGGCAGCAACAAGAGCTACCCTGTGCCCGATATCCGCGGCAAGACCGTGGAGGAGGCCCAGGAGATGGAGGGCGTAAAGGATATCTTCCTGATCGAGGTACAGGGTACCCGCACCACAGAGGAATACCAGCCGGGGCAGATCGTCGAGCAGGATCCCGCCGCCGGACGTACCCGCAAGAGCAATCTGGTCATTCAGGTCTATGTGGCCGCTGAGCCGGAGAAGGTGCCGATGAAGGATCTGGTGGGCATGGAGTATCGCCAGGCGCGCGTGCTTCTGACCGATATGGGTCTGGATCTGAAGATCACCACGGAAACCGTGTCCTCCGACAAATACGGCGCGGACGCCGTGATCGAGACAGTCCCTGCCGCCGACGAGCCGCTGGTGGCCGGACAGACGGTGATCCTGCGGGTCAGCACCGGACCGGAAACGGTGACGGTGCCTACCTTCACCGGTCAGGATATCGCCAACGCAGTGCAGAATGCTCAGGACCTGGGCCTTACTGTGGGTGAGATCACCTATGACACATTCAGCTTTGCGCCCCAGGGTCAGGTGATCGAGCAGAGCATCAAGCCCACCAGCGAGGTTCCCGGCGGTACAAAGATCAGCTTTACCGTCAGCGGGCAGAAGAACAGCGACGACGCCACAGCGGCCCGGGTGGTGGAGTTTACCATGCCCAGCGATATGGAGGGTATGATCAAGGTGGAGTTCGAGCAGGACAGCGTGACTCTGGACAGCCAGTACATCAACGCCTCCATGGGAACGGTGACATATACCTTCACCGGCAAGACTGGGACCAGTTCTAACGTCTGTGCCGTCTTTACCAGCATGAACACCGGGGCCACCAAGGTCTCCGCCATTCAGGAGATACGCTTTTGAGTCGGGGCCGCATTGAGAAGGCCCTCAGTGGTTTCTACTATGTAAATACCGGAGCCGAGACGCTGCAATGCCGCGCCCGCGGGAAATTCCGCCGTGAGGGCATGAGCCCGCTGGTGGGCGACTGGGTCCAGGTCCGCGACCTGGGCGGGGGCGAAGGCTTTGTGGAGGCTGTGGAGCCGCGCCGCAATGTGTTTTCCCGTCCCGCCGCCGCCAATATCGATCAGCTGGTCATCCTTGCTTCCGCCGCCATCCCTGTGACGGAGCCGTATCTCATTGACCGCATTGCCGCCATCGCCGCCCTGAAGGGCTGTCAGGTGCTGCTGTGTCTGAACAAGTGCGATCTGAACACGGCGGACGAGTTGTATGACATCTATAGTCATTCCGCCCTGCCGGTGCTGCGTATCAGCGCCGAGACAGGGGAGGGACTGGCGGCGCTTCGCGCCGCCATCGCCGGAAAGCTGAATGCCTTTACCGGGAACTCCGGCGTGGGGAAATCCAGCGTGCTGAATCGGCTGCTGCCGGAATTGCATTTGCCGGTGGGCGAGGTCAGCAAGGCTCTGGGCCGCGGCCGCCACACCACGCGCCATGTGGAGCTGTTTGCTCTGGGCGGCGGCACCTATGTGATCGACACACCGGGTTTTTCCTCCTTTGATACAGAGGAAATGGACCTGGAACTGAAGGCGCACCTGCCGGAGACGTTCCCCGAATTTGCGCCCTATGTGGACCAATGCCGCTTTACCGGCTGCACCCACACAAAAGAAAAGGGCTGCCGCGTGCTGCAGGCTGTGCAGGACGGCGATATTCCTGCCAGCCGCCACAGGAGCTACCTGCGGCTCTATGATGAACTGAAGGACCTGCGGGCCTGGCAGAAGAAGTGAAAAAGCGGAGTGCGATGCACTCCGCTTTTTGCGCTTCATATACTGGAGCAGGGGGAGGGATATACGGTGCGAAGATGTGGCGGCTGCTGCTGGTTGGGCATTTGTGCGCTGGGATTGGGACTGGGTATCCTGATCGCGGCGGTGTTCCCGGTGGGCTGCTTAATGTTCCTGGTGTCGTTTTTGCTGATCGCCTGCGGCATCGCGTGCTTAAGGGACAGGAGGTGAAGGCATGAGGATCATCGTCTGGCGGGCGCCCCGTGGGATGCGGGGACTGCTGCGCCGACTGTTCGGCGTGGCGGCATAACCGCCGGAGTTCACACATAGAATGGTCACAAACCATAGGAATGTGAGGGCTGGAACGATGGAATGTGGCTTGCAATGGAAGGATATCACCTGCTGGGATGAGGTGCCCCGGCTGACGCTGACCCACGAGGAAACGCTGGAGGCAGCCATCCCCGATTACTGCCCGGACATGGGGCGCGTGGTGGAGGCCTCGGGCACACTGTGTCTGCGGTCCATCACCGCCCGCAGCGGCAATCTGGAACTGAAGGGCACTGTTCGGGTCACGGTGCTGTATACATCAGAGGAGAGCGTGGGACTGCGGAGCCTGACCCAGGCGGTGCCCTTTGTCTGCACGGCGGAGAACCGTCCCCTGGCGGCCTGCCAGGTGCTGTGGGCCGCCGGAAGGCTGCTGCTGTGCGAGGCCCAGGCACTGACGCCCCGCCGTTTGTCCCTGCGTCTGATGCCGGAGTGGACGGTCTGCGGCTATACCTGCACCACCGTACAGCTGTGCTGCGGCGTGGAGGAGGACCCCGCCCTGCGGCTGCGCCGCCGGGAGCATGAGCTGTACATGACCGCCGCCATGGCGGAGCGTGAGTGTGCCGTCGCCGGTGAGGTCACGGTGCCGGCCGGCCAGCCGGCACCGGAGGACCTGCTCCTCTGCCGCCTGTACCCCCAGGTCGCCTCCTGCCAGCTGGTGGGCGCCAAGCTGCTGGTAAAGGGCGAACTGACCCTCTGTGCCCTGTATCGCTGCCAGCAGCAGAAGCTGCATACATACACCGCCGCTGTGCCCTTCTCCCAGATCGTGGACAGCCCGGCCGGCGGTGAGGAGGGGGATGTTGCCGCCCGGGTGCAGCTGATCTGCGGCGAGGCGCGTCTGCTGCGGACCGAGGAGAGCAGCGGATTCTCCGTCTCGGCGGAGCTTCGGCTGCTGCTGCGTATCACGCGTAAGGAGACGGTATCCTGCGTTACGGATCTGTACAGCACCCACTGCGGCACCAAGCTGGAAACGACAGAACGGTCCCTGCCCCTGGCGCCGGAGCGCCCCGTGCGGCAGGAGGCGGTCCAGCATCTGGATTTCGGCCGTCAGCGGCCCTTCGTGTTCGTTACGGATACCGCCTGCGCGCCCTCCGCCGGAGAAGACGGTACGCCCTGCGCCGACGTGCGTATGCGTCTGCTGTATCTGGACGAGGAGGAGGCCCCGGCCGTCACCGAAAAAATGGCGCAGCTGCCGCTGGGAGAGGGAGAGGTCTGTACCCTGTGCGGCGCGCCGGAGGTAGCCTTCACCGGCAGCGGCTGTGATCTGCGGCAGGCGGTGGCGATATTGCCCGCCGCCGCGCCCCGTGAAACGCTGTCAACCGTCAGTGCGGTGCAGTGTCTGCCTGAGCAGGAAAATGCCCGCCGGCCATCTCTGGTCATGCGGCGTCTGGCGCCGGGAGAGACTCTGTGGGATGCGGCAAAGCAGTACCGCACCGACGAGGAGCTGATTCGCGCGGTGAACCAGTTGGAGGAGGGAACGGTACCGGATAAAATGCTGCTGATCCCCCGCGTTCGGTAAATTTTCGTTGACTTTCCGCTGCCGTTTGGGTAGAATTGACCCTGCGAGTACGCTGGATAGTCGCGGGGACAGGGCGAAAGTCCGTCCATGAGGAAAGTCCGGGCTCCATAGGGCAAGGATAGCGGGTAACGCCCGCCGAAGGCGACTTCAGGAAAAGTGCAACAGAGATATACCGCCCGTCGGCTTTGCGTCGATGAGGTAAGGGTGGAAAGGCGAGGTAAGAGCTCACCCGACGGCGTGTGAAAGCGACCGTCGCTGTAAACTCTATCCGGAGCAACACCGGTATGGGAGCATAGGCCGGCCCGGCTGCTCCCGAGGTGGCTTGAGCGTACCGGCGACGGCACGCGTAGATAGATGACTATCAAAACAGAACCCGGCTTATAGGCATACTCGCACGCTTATAAGGGGGCCGCAGCGCTTTACGCTGCGGCCTTTTTTATGTTTTGTACAAATCAGACAAGAAAAAACAGAATAATTTGGAACACAAGACTATTTACATTAGCTCGGTAAAGTGGTAAATTGGTAGCGTAGTAAACAGAGCGCCGGAACACCGGCAGAAAACAAGACAAAGACCGGACTTCCGGCGGAAAAGGAGAAAAAACAATGAAAAAAATACTTGCATTGATCTTGGCCATGGTAATGGCACTGTCTCTGGCGGCCTGCGGTCAGACCGAGCAGGATGACAAATCCAAGGATGATGCCAATTCCACTTCCGCAAAGACCTTCATCATGGGTATCGACGCGGAATATCCCCCCTTCAGCTATCTGGATGCGGACGGCAACTACACCGGCTTTGACGTGGAGGTCTGCAAGGCCGCCTGCGATCTGCTGGGATGGGAACTGCAGATTTTCCCTGTGAACTGGGATCAGAAGCTGGTGCAGCTGGACGCCAAGGAGTGCGACTGCGTTTGGTCCGGCATGACGATCCTCGACTCCATGAAGGAGGCCGGCTATGTGCTCTCCACGCCTTACTATGACAACACGCAGGTGATCATGGTCAAGGAGGGCAGTGACATCAAGTCCTCCGCTGATCTGGCCGGTAAGGTCGTGGCGGTCCAGCTGGGTACCTCCGGCGAGGCGCTGCTGTCCGAGGGCGGCGATTTGGCCGATCTGGCGGCGACCTTTGGCGATCTGATGACCTGTGACAGCTTCCTCAAGTGCTTCACTGAGCTGGGCGGCGCCGCCGTGGACGCCGTGATCGTAGATAAGCCCGTGGCCGTTTCCTATGCCGCCGAGAACGCCGGCTTCACGGTCCTGGATGAGGGCCTGGGCGCTGAGCAGTACGGCATCGCCTTCCGCGCCGATGACGCAGAGTTGTGCAAGACCATCGAGGGCGCCGTGGCGCAGTTGGTCGAGAACGGCACCTATGCCGAGATCGCTGCCAAGTACCCCGACATTCAGAATAACCTGACGCTGCTGGGCTGATCCCATACACAGCGGATACCCAACGAAAAGCATAGCGGCTCCCGGAGGCAAAAGCTGCCTTCGGGAGCGTATGCGTGTGAATTGAGGATACGATATGACCTTACTGACAATGATCGTGAAGATGGGCGAGGGACTTTCCAAAACCTGCGCCATTTTCTCTCTGACGCTGCTGTTTTCTCTCCCCCTGGGCATGATCGTTGCCCTGCTGCGCATGAGCAAGAGCAAGATCATCTCCGGCATTACCCGCTTTTTTATCTCCATTCTCCGAGGAACCCCGCTGATGCTGCAGCTGCTGGCGGTGACCTACGGACCGTATTACCTCTTTGAACTGCCCGTGTCCCGCAATAAACTGATCCCGGTGGTGATTGCGTTCGCCATCAATTATGCGGCGTATTTTGCGGAGATCTATCGCGGTGGTATCGAGTCTATGCCAGTTGGGCAGTATGAAGCTGCGGAGGTGCTGGGATACACAAAGGTCCAGACGTTTATTCACGTCATTCTGCCGCAGGTTTTCAAGCGTATCATGCCCAGTATCACCAACGAGGTGGTGACCCTGGTCAAGGATACGTCTATGGCCTTTACCGTTTCCTATCAGGAGATGTTTACCATCGGTAAGCAGATCGCGAACTCCGAAACCAGCTTTGTACCGTTTTTGGTGGCAGGCGTATTCTACTTTGTGTTCAACGCGGTCGTGGACTTTGTCATGGGCCGGGTAGAGAAGCGCATGAGCTACTACCAGTAAGGAGGGGCGCCATGAAATTATTGCAGATGAACCACGTGAAGAAGAGCTTTAATGACGAGACGCTGCACGTGCTGAAAGATATCAGCCTCTCCGTGGAGAAGGGCGAGGTCGTCGCCATCATCGGTCCCTCCGGCAGCGGCAAATCCACGCTGCTGCGCTGCGCCACGCTGCTGACCGAGATGGACTCCGGCGAGCTGATCTACGGCGACATTCAGGCCGTACACAACGACGCGGACGGCAAGGCGGTCTATGCCGATAAGGGCGAGCTGAAGAAGGTACGGGAAAAGTTCGGCCTCGTGTTCCAGAGCTTCAACCTGTTTCCCCACTATTCGGTGCTGAAAAATCTCATGGATCCCCAGATACGCGTGCTGGGCCGCGACAAGGGCGAGGCGCAGCAGCGCGCCCGCAAGCTTCTGGAAAAGATGGGGCTGTCCGACAAGGAGAACGCCTATCCCTGTGAGCTTTCCGGCGGACAGCAGCAGCGCGTGGCCATCGCCCGGGCACTGGCGATGGATCCCGAGATACTCTTTTTTGATGAACCGACATCGGCGTTGGACCCGGAGCTGACCGGCGAGATTTTGAAGGTGATCCGCGATCTGGCGGAGGAACACATGACCATGGTCATCGTGACCCACGAGATGTCCTTCGCCCAGGATGTGGCGGACCGCGTGATCTTCATGGCCGACGGCGTTATCGTGGAGGAGGGTACGCCGGAGGAGGTCATGGTGAACACCCGTGAGGAGAGAACGCGCCAGTTCCTGGGACGGTATCAGAGATGAGGGAGCTGCGTGTTGTCCGGGCAGACCCGGCCGGGAATATTACGCTGTTTGTCCTGACGCCGGTGGAGAAGGCGGAATGTGCCGCTGTCGCCGCCAAGCTGCTGGCCATCGAAGCACTGAAGGCGGAGCAGGTGGGGTTCATTTTTCCTAACGGACATATGGAAATGGAGGCCGGCGAGTTCTGCGGCAACGCCTCCCGGGCGTATGGCTATCTGCTGGCGAAGCAGCAGGGGCTGAAGGGCCGTCACACCATGCGGCTTTCTGTCAGCGGGTGCGATCATCCGGTGGCCGTGACCGTGGATATGGATGCCGGTACGGCGTCCGCGGAGATGCCGCTTCCGAAGCTCGTAGAGCAAGTGGAGGTTGCCGGCACGGCGGGAACGCTCGTGCATCTTGGCGGTATCGCACACCTGGTGGTTCAGGGTGTCGCGCCCAGCCGGGATTTCTTTGCGGCAGCAGAGCCGATCTTTGCGGAGGATCCGATGTTGGAGGCCTATGGTGTGTGCTTCATCGAGGGTGAGCGCATGACGCCGCTTGTAAAGGTGCCCGAAGCGGGTACGCTGGTGTTTGAGGGCAGTTGCGGCAGCGGCACGCTGGCCAGCGCCATCGCCCTGAGCCGGGGCTGTGACGGAGACTTCTCCGTTGCCCTGCGGCAGCCGGCGGGAACGGTGTATGCGTCTGTTACAAGACAGGCAGGCGCCGTCACCGCGGCATCCATCGGCGGCTCGGTAGCGCTGGAAGCGCCCATCGCAGTCGCGATCTGAAAAAACGCATCCTCCGGGGTGCGTTTTTTTGTTGTACAATCGGTGCCAAAGAGGTATAATGAACGGAGCAATACTGTGCCGGATGGAGGAGTATAACATGACGTTGCATGAATATATAGAGGACATGCGCGGCAAGCGCATAGCAATCATCGGCATCGGCGTCAGCAACACACCGCTGCTGGAGCTGCTGCTGGCGGAGGGCATCCGCGTCACCGCCTGCGACAAGCGCAGTCGGGAGCAGATGGGCGAACAGGCGGAGCATCTGGAGCAGTTGGGCTGTGAGCTGCATCTGGGCGTGGACTATCTGAAGGACTTGGACGCGGACGTGATCTTCCGCACACCGGGGCTGCGCCCGGATGTGCCGGAGATATCGGCCTGCGTTCAAAAAGGCGCCGTTTTGACCAGTGAAATGGAGGTTTTCTTCCGGATCTGCCCGTGTCCGATCATCGCTGTCACCGGCTCTGACGGCAAGACGACGACCACCACCATCATTGCCGAGCTGCTGAAAAAGGCCGGAAAGCGTGTGTGGGTGGGCGGCAACATCGGCCACCCGCTGCTGTGCGAGGCGGACGGAATGCTGAGCACGGATTTTGCGGTGTTGGAGCTGTCCAGCTTCCAACTGATGACCATGACGCAGAGTCCGCACATTGCGGTCGTCACCAATCTGGCGCCAAACCATCTGGATGTGCACCGGGACATGGCGGAGTATGTGGCGGCCAAGGAGAATATTTTTACCCATCAGAGTGGGGAGGACATTGCCATTTTTAATGCGGATAATGCCATCACAGCAGAGCAGTCTACCCGCGCGCCCGGCCACGCCCGCCTCTTCAGCAGGCAGGGTGAGGTTGCCGACGGCGTGTTCCTGCGGGGCGAGGACGTTGTCTGCCGCAGCGGCGGTCATGAGCGCATCGTTATGACCACGGGGGACATCAAGCTCCCCGGTGTACACAATGTGGAGAATTATATGGCGGCCATCGCCGCCGTGGACGGCCTGGTGCCGGACCAGGTCATCCGGACCTTTGCCCGGGAATTCGGCGGTGTGGAGCACCGCATCGAGCTGGTACGAACCTATAAGGGCGTGCGGTATTATAATGACTCCATTGCCTCCAGTCCCTCCCGTGCCATCGCGGGGCTGCGGTCGTTCAGCGAGAAGGTAATCATGATCGCCGGCGGCTATGACAAACACATTCCCTTTGATGTGCTGGGGCCGGAGATCGTGGCGCATGTGAAGCTGCTGGTGCTCTGCGGTGCCACAGCGGATAAAATACGCGCCGCCGTGGAGAATGCGTCGGGGTACCGGCCCGGCCACCCGGAGATCATCGACGCCGCGCCTCTGGCAGCGGCGGTGCAGGCCGCCCGCGATCGGGCACAGCCCGGTGATGTGGTGACGCTGTCGCCGGCCTGTGCATCTTTTGACCAATTCAAGAACTTTGCCGAGCGCGGCGACTTTTTCAAAGCCATCGTGAACGGCTGGGAGGAATGAGGAAAAGCCGTGGTGTCATAGACTTCCGTAGTAAGCGCGTCATATAGCGCGTCTATGGGAGGTGACGGCATGGGCCGGCTGCGGTATATACGATTGACCCGGCGGCAGCGGGTGCGTGTGTGGCTGGCGATCATCCTGCTGGCACTGACGGCGCTGCTGACGGCGATCCTGCTGCATCTGCGGCCCATGCTGGAAAATCTGGCAACAGCCCGGTGCGCCAATACTGTCAGCCGCATCGTGGTGGCGGCGGTGAACGACGCCGTGGAAAACGGCTGGATGGAATACGACCGGCTGGTAAAGTTCGACAAGGACAGCGACGGCCGCGTGACGGCGCTGAGCAGCAATATGGCGGAGTTCAACCGCCTGCAGACCGCGGTGGCGGATGACGTACTGGCGCGGCTGAGTCAGGTATCCGCCAGTGAACTGGCGGTGCCGCTGGGCACACTGACCGGTTCGCCGTTGCTGGCGGGCCGGGGGCCGAAGCTGACGGTAAAAATGGAGACCATCGGCACGGCTACCGCCAAATTCCGGGATAAATTCACGGCGGCGGGCATCAACCAGACAAAGCACCAGATCCTGCTGGATGTGGACGTACGCGTGAGTATCCTGCTGCCGGGGATCACCACCTACACAAAAGTGAGCAACGAGATATCCGTGGCGGAGACGGTGATCGTGGGCGGCGTGCCCCAGACGTACACCTATTTCAGCACCACGGAGGATAAGATCGAGGATTACGCCGACGAGTACATTATGAACAATGGATGAGGGCTTGGATATGGACTATCGCAAGGAGATACAGGAGCTGCGCCGCACGCTGACGGAGAACGGATACCTCTACTACGTGCTGGATGCGCCCACCATGTCGGATTATGAATATGACCATCTGCTGCGGCGGCTGGAGGACTTGGAGGCGGCGCATCCGGAGGAGATCACGCCGGATTCTCCCACCCAGCGGGTGGGCGGACAGACGCTGACGGAGTTTCAGCAGGTGACCCACGCCGTGCCGCTGGAAAGCCTGCAGGATGTGTTCGATGACGAGGAGGTCTGCCGCTTCCTGGAGAAGATACCCCTGGAGCACCCCGCCTACAGCGTGGAACCGAAGGTGGACGGCCTCTCCGTGGCTCTGGAATACCGTGACGGCGTGTTCGTCCGCGGTGCCACCCGGGGTGACGGACGGGTGGGGGAGGACGTGACTGAAAATCTGCGGACGATCCGGTCTATCCCCATGACCCTGCCGGAGAAGCTGCCCCGCCTCATCGTGCGGGGCGAGGTGTACATGGCCCGCAGTGTGTTCGAGGAGATCAACGCCCGGCGTGAGATCGAGGGCAAGCCACTGATGGCCAATCCCCGCAACGCCGCCGCCGGCTCCCTGCGGCAGCTGGACCCCAAGATCGCCGCCCAGCGGCGGCTGGACATCGCGGTCTTTAATTTGCAGCTGGCGGAGGGCCGGGAATTTTCCACCCACACAGAGACGATCGACTATCTGGCCAGCCAGCATTTCAAGGTGATTCCCCACAAGCGGCTGTCCGCGCCGTCGGATATCCTGGCGGAGATCGCGGCATTGGGCGATGGCCGTGAGCAGTTTCCTTTCGATATCGACGGTGCGGTGGTGAAGCTGGACGACCTGCATGACCGCGAGGTCATCGGCAGTACGGCAAAGTTCCCCAAATGGGCCATTGCATACAAATATCCGCCGGAGGTCAAGCCATCGGTGGTGAAGGATATCGTGGTACAGGTGGGCCGCACCGGTGTGCTGACGCCCAAGGCGGAGCTGGAGCCGGTACGGCTGGCGGGCACGACGGTCGCCTTTGCCACGCTGCATAACCAGGATTATATTACCCAGAAGGATATCCGGGTGGGGGATACGGTGTTGGTGCGGAAGGCCGGCGAGATCATCCCGGAGATCGTTGAGGTGGTGGCGGACAAGCGTCCCGCCGGGACGAAGCCCTATACCCTGCCCGAGACGTGCCCCGTGTGCGGCGCACCGGTGGTGCGGGACGAGGACGGCGCGGCGCTGCGCTGCACCGGCGCGGAGTGCCCCGCCCAGCTGTTGCAGTACCTGACCCACTTTGCCAGCAGGGGCGCTATGGACATTGACGGGCTGGGACCTGCGGTGATGCAGCAGCTGATCGACAGCGGACTTGTCCGGACCGCCGCGGACCTGTACAGCCTGACGCCGAAGCAGCTGGAGCCGCTGGAGCGCATGGGCAAAAAATCGGCGCAGAATGCGGTGGACGCTATCGCCAGAAGCCGGGACAACGACCTGTGGCGGCTCATCAACGCGCTGGGCATACGGCAGGTGGGGGAGAAGGCTGCCAAGACGCTGGCGCAGCGGTTCGGCACTATGGACGCACTGGCAGCGGCTCCGGAGGAGGAGCTGACTGCCGTGGACGACGTGGGCCCCATTACCGCGCGGTATCTCTGCCAGTGGATGAAAAGCCCCCAGTCCCGCGATCTGCTGGCGCGGCTGAAGGCCGTCGGCGTCAATATGACCTGTAAAGAGAAAACGGTTGACAGTCGTTTTGCCGGAATGACTTTTGTGCTGACAGGCACGCTGGAAAAGTTTACCCGTGACGCGGCGGCGGAGATGATCGAAAAGCGGGGCGGCAAGGCCGCCGGCTCCGTGTCAAAAAAGACCACCTATGTGGTGGCCGGAGAAAATGCCGGCAGCAAGCTGCAAAAAGCAGAGGCGCTGGGCATTCCCGTGCTGACGGAGGACGAATTTTTAGCACTTCTGGACTGAGGAGGCAATCAATATGGCAGTGAATACGGATAAGACATTGCAGCATCAGCTGATCTACAGCGTGTTCGTGCGAAACCACACACCGGAGGGCACCTTCCGTGCGCTGGAACGTGATCTGGACCGATTGAGCGCCTTGGGTACGGATATCGTATGGCTGATGCCTATCCATCCTATTGGCGAGGTGGGCCGCAAGGGCACGCTGGGTAGTCCCTACGCCATCCGGGACTACCGGGGCGTGAACCCGGAGTACGGCACCGTGGAGGATTTCCGCCATCTGGTGGACGCCATCCACGTCCGGGGCATGAAGTGCATCATCGACGTCGTCTACAACCACACATCGCCGGACTCGGTGCTGGCCCAGACCCACCCGGAGTGGTTTTTCCGGGACGAGCAGGGCCGGCCCAGCCGCCATGTGGCGGATTGGTGGGATGTAGTAGACCTGGATTATACCCACAAGGAACTGTGGCGCTACCAGATCGATACGCTGAAAATGTGGGCGGAGATCGTGGACGGCTTCCGCTGCGATGTGGCCAGCAGCGTGCCCCTGGACTTCTGGTGTCAGGCACGGCAGGAGGTGGAAGCGGTCCGCCCCGGCTGCATCTGGCTGGCGGAGAGCGTACACGGCGCCCATGTGCTGGGTCTGCGGCGGCAGGGTGCCTACTGTGCCACGGATACGGAGCTGTACCGGGCCTTCGACATGACCTACGACTATGATATCTGGCCGTGGTTTGAAGGGTATCTATCCGGTAAAAACAGCCTGCGGCAGTACATAGACATGCTGAACTACCAGGAGCTGACGTACCCCTCCGGGTTTATCAAGATGCGCTGCGGTGAGAACCACGACACACCGCGTCTGGCCCACTGGGTGCAGGATGAACGGCGGCTGCGGCACTGGCTGGCATTTTTGTACTTCTGTCGGGGCAGTATGCTGCTCTACGGCGGCACGGAGTTCGCACCGCGCCGTCAGGTAGGCCTGTTCGATGCGGACGACAATTTCGGCGACAAGCGGTCTGACCTGTCCGACTTCCTGCGGCGGTGTAAGGCTATGAAACTGGAACTGCCGCTGGAGGGTGTGGTGTGGTACGAGGTCAGCGGCGGCGCTGTTATCGGGCACTATAAGTCCCCAGCAGGGGAGCGCACCGGTGTATTTGATCTGTCCGGCTGCGGCGGCCGCGTATCGGTGGCGCTGGCCGACGGCGTGTACAAAAATCAACTGGGCAGCGATTTGACCGTCACCGATGGACATGTCCGAACGGACGGCGATCCGATCGTATTTTGACTTGCTTTTTTGAACAAATACAGGGGCGATTTTGTGGTAAAAATCACAGAATCGCCCTTGCCGCATTGACCATGTAAAGTGCGAATGCTATAATCATTTCTGTATTGGTAAGCCTGCCCGAAGGGCGGGAGCACTTGTATAGAGGAGGAAAGAAAGATGAGCAAGATCATGAAGATCTGCGATGGCAACGAAGCGGCGGCGTATGTGGCATACGCCTTTTCCGAGGTCGCTGCCATCTATCCCATTACGCCGTCCAGCCCCATGGCGGAGCACGCCGATGCCTGGTCGGCCAACGGCAGGAAAAACATCTTCGGCCAGCCGGTGCGTCTGGTTGAGATGCAGTCCGAGGCCGGCGCCTGCGGCGCCTGTCACGGTGCGTTGGAGGCCGGTGCTTTGGCCACCAGCTTCACCGCGTCCCAGGGCCTGATGCTGATGATCCCCACCATGCACCGCATCTCCGGCGAGCGCCTGCCCGGCGTGCTGCACGTGGCGTCCCGTACCGTGGGCACCCATGCGTTCTCCATCTTCGGCGACCACTCCGACGTGATGAACTGCCGGCAGACGGGCTTTGCCATGCTGTCCAGCGGCAGCGTCCAGCAGGCGGCAGATCTGGCTGCTGTGGCGCATCTGAGTGCCATCAAGGCCCGCATCCCGTTCCTGCACTTCTTCGACGGCTTCCGTACCAGCCACGAGATCCAGAAGATCGACGTGCTGACCTACGACGAGTACGCCAAGCTGGTGGACTACAACGCGCTGTCCGCCTTCCGCGCCAACGCCCTGAACCCCGAGGATCCCCGGATGCGCTCTCTGGTGGATAACCCTGACATCTACTTCCAGCTCCGCGAGTCCAACAACACGGCCTACGCCGAGTTGCCCGATATCGTAGAAGACTATATGGCCCAGATCAGCAAGCTGACTGGCCGCGAGTACCACCTCTTCAACTACTACGGCGCACCGGACGCCGAGCGTGTTATCGTGGCTATGGGCTCTGTGGGCGGCTGTGCTCAGGAGGTGGTCAACTACCTGAACGCCAAGGGCGAGAAGGTGGGCTTCCTGCAGGTACACCTGTTCCGTCCCTTCTCCCGCAAGCATCTGATGGCCGCTATGCCCAAGACGGTGAAGAAAATCGCCGTTCTGGACCGCGTCAAGGAGATCGGCTCTATTGGCGAGCCGCTGTACGAGGACATCTGCGCCGCCTACATCAACGAGAGCGACCGCCCCGCCATCTACGCCGGACGCTACGGCCTGTCCAGCAAGGACACCACCCCCGCCCAGATCAAGGCCGTGTTCGACAATCTGCTGCTGGACGAGCCGAAGAACCACTTCACCATCGGCATCGTGGATGACGTGACTCATCTGTCCCTGCCCGTGGGCGCACCGCTGCTCACCGAGCCGGAGGGCACCATCTCCTGCAAGTTCTGGGGTCTGGGCTCCGACGGTACCGTGGGCGCCAACAAGAACTCCATCAAGATCATCGGTGAGACGACAGATATGTACTGTCAGGCGTACTTTGAGTATGACACCAAGAAGTCCTTTGGTATCACCAAGAGCCACCTGCGCTTCGGCAAGCACCCCATCAGCTCTACCTATTATGTGAGCAGCGCGGACTTCATCGCCTGCCACAACCAGACGTACCTGACCAAGTACGACATTATCCATGAGCTGAAGCCCCACGGCAGCTTCCTGCTGAACTGCGAGTGGACGGAGAACGAGCTGGAGCAGCATGTTCCCGGCGAGATCCTCAAGTACATCGCCGACAACGACATCAAGTTCTACATCATCGACGCCAACAAGGAGTCTCAGGCGCTGGGTCTGGGCAACCGCTCCAACATGGTGCTGCAGGCCGCTTTCTTCAAGCTGGCCAACGTTATCCCCGTGGAGGACGCCGTGGCCCACATGAAGGACGCCGTCAAAAAGACCTACGGACTCAAGGGCGAGAAGGTCGTCAACATGAACATCGCCGCCGTGGATGCCGGTATCAACGCCCTGGTGGAGGTCAAGGTGAAGCCCGAATGGACGAACCTCACCGGCAAGGCGTTGAAGCCCGCCGACGAGAGCCTGCCCTACGTCATCAAGAACATTCTGGTGCCCATCAACGCCCAGAAGGGCGATGACCTGCCCGTTTCCGCCTTCAAGGGCATGGAAGACGGCACCATGCCGCTGGGCACTTCCAAGTATGAAAAGCGCGGCATCGCAACCCATCTGCCTGTGTGGGACGCTGCCGAGTGCCTCCAGTGCAATATGTGCTCCTTCGTCTGCCCCCACGCCGTCATCCGGCCCTTCCTGCTGGACGAGGGCGAGGTCAAGGCCGCACCGGTGGATATGACGCTGGTGGATGCCAAGGGCCCCGGCCTGGCCGGCCTGAAGTACACCATGGGCGTCTCCACGCTGGACTGCACCAGCTGCGGCAGCTGCGTAGCCTCCTGCCCCAAGTCCGGCAAGGCACTGAAGATGGTCCCCACCCACGAGGTGTCTCTGGACCAGACCGACTGGAACTTCCTGACCACTGTGAAGGAAAAGACCTCCCGCGTGGACAAATTTACCCTGAAGGGCAGCCAGTTCAAGCAGCCCCTGGTGGAGTTCAACGGTGCCTGCGCCGGCTGCGGCGAGACGCCCTACATCAAGCTGCTGACCCAGATGTTCGGCGACAAGATGTATCTGGCCAACGCCACCGGCTGTACCCAGGCCTGGGGCGCGGCTATGCCCTGCGTACCGTACTGCAAGAACGCCGAAGGCAAGGGCGTGGCGTGGTCCAACTCCCTGTTCGAGAACAACGCCGAGTTCTCCTACGGTATGTGCCTGGCCGTCAAGCAGCTGCGTGATTGCGTCACCGGCTACGTTAAGGAGCTGGATGCCCTGACCAAGGACGAGGCCGTCAAGGCCGCCATCGCCAAGTATATGGAGACGTATGATGACCTGGACGCCTCCACCCCCGCCACTGCCGAGCTGGTGGCACTGCTGGAGAAGGGCAAGTTCCCCGCCGACGAGCAGAAGCTGGTGGACGAGATCCTAAAGCGCAAGAAAGATCTCTCCAAGAAGACCATGTGGATGTACGGCGGCGACGGCTGGGCCTACGATATCGGCTACGGCGGTCTGGATCACGTGTTCGCCATGGGCGAGGATGTGAACGTCCTGCTGGTGGATACCGAGGTCTACTCCAACACCGGCGGCCAGTCCTCCAAGGCCACGCCCGTGGGCGCTGTTGCCCAATTCCAGGCCAGCGGCAAGAAGACCAAGAAGAAAGACCTTGGTATGCTGATGATGACCTACGATAACGTCTATGTGGCCCAGTGCTCCATGGGCGCCAATCCCAATCAGCTGATCAAGGCCATCAAGGAGGCTGAGGCCCACAAGGGTCCGTCCATCGTCATCTGTTACGCGCCCTGCATCAACCACGGCATCAAGAAGGGCATGAACAACGTCCAGCAGGAGATGAAGGACGCCGTCAACTCCGGTTATTGGAACCTGTACCGGTACAGCCCGGAGACCAAGACCTTTACCCTGGACAGCAAGGAGCCCACCATGCCCCTGTACGACTTCATGAAGGGCGAGGTTCGTTACGCCTCTCTGGAGCTGAGCTTCCCGGAGAACGCCAAGGTGCTGTTTGCCGAGGCGGAGGAAGCCGCCAAGGAGAAGTACGAATCCTATAAGCGCCGCGCGGAGAAGTAAGCCTTCGCAGCAAACGCCCCGGCCATTAGGTCGGGGCGTTTTTTCCTGTATCTGCGGCTTCCGGATGCGGAAAAGGGAGGGGGAAGCCGTGCGCCGGACAGACGGGGGATCCAGGGAGGAAATAACTTATTCCGATAAGAAAAAATTGTTAAACTGTTGACAGACAGATGGGCAAGTGATAAAATTAACAAAGTAAAAAATGCAGCAGCACAGGATGCGGAAAGGGAGAACACTATGGCGAGACCGTTTGACTACACAGCGGAATACAAGCGTAAGCTATGCACCGCCGATGAAGCGGCACGGGTGGTAAAAAGCGGCGACTGGATCGACATCTCCATGGGCACGGGCTTTCCGTCTCTGATGGACGCCGCCATTGCCAAGAGAAAGGATGAGCTTCGCGAGGTCAAGATCCGCGGCTATCTGATCTTCGACCCGATCCAGATGGTGGAGTGCGACCCCGAGCGCAGGCACTTTGTCTACAACAGCTGGCATATGTCCGGCTATGAGCGCAAGCTCTGCGACCGTGGACTGTGTAATTTCAACCCTATGGTGTTCCGCAACCTCAGCTGGTATTACAGCCAGTTCCTCACCGTCAACGTGGCCATGATGGCTGTGACCCCCATGAACGAGCACGGCTACTTCAACTTTGCCGGTGCCACGGCCTCCGCCCGTTCTACGCTGGACAAGGCAGACGTGGTCATTCTGGAGATCAACGAAAATCTGCCCTGGGTCTACGGCGGTCTGGACGAGTGCATCCACATCAGCGACGTGGATATGATCGTAGAGGGGCCCCATGGCCCGCTGCCCAGCGTCAAGTCCCCCGCCGCCAACGAGGCAGAGATGAAGATCGCCGAGTACGTGGTGCAGAACATGGTGGACGGCTCCACGCTGCAGCTGGGCATTGGTTCTCTGCCTAACGCGGTGGGCCAGATGATCGCAAAGAGCGACTTGCGGGATCTGGGCATCCATACCGAGATGCTGTGCGACAGCTATCTGGATATGTACAAGGCTGGCAAGATCACCAACAACCAGAAGAAGCTGGATCGCTACAAGAGCATCTTCGGCCTGGCCATCGGCTCGCCGGATCTGTATGATTGGATACGGGAAAACCCCGGCGTGGTCACCTATCCCATCAGTTACTGCAACGACCCGGCCAATGTGGGTAAGCAGGATAATTTCGTTTCCATCAACAACTGTATCTCCGTAGACCTGTATGGCCAGATCTGCGCCGAAAGCTCCGGCACCCGCCAGATCAGCGGCACCGGCGGTCAGCTGGACTTCCTTGAGGGTGCGGCGTTGTCCCATGGCGGCAAGGCCTTTATCTGTCTGACGTCCTCGTTTACGGATAAGCAGGGTAATGTGAAGTCCCGCATCAACCCGCTGCTGGCCCCCGGCGACATCGTCACCGACCCCCGCAGCCAGGCGTACTACATCGTCACCGAGTACGGCGGCGTGAACCTGGTGGGCTGTTCTACCTGGGAACGGGCGGAAAAGCTGATCTCCATTGCCCACCCCATGTTCCGCGATGAGCTTATCGCCAACGCGGAGAAGCAGGGCATCTGGATCAAGTCCAACAAGCGCTGAAAGGTACATAGCAAGAGGGAGATGGCCCTACGCCGTCTCCCTCTTGACATTTTCCTGCGGATATAGTATACTTCCTGCATATGAAATCGGTGATGACGGGAAGCAGTAGGCGGTCAGCGGATGCCAAGAGAGGGCGCGGCAGGTGTAAGCGCCCGTGATGCCCCGCCCAAGTCGTCCCTGAGCTTCGCGCTGAACTGACAGTAGGCCGCGGCGGTTTGCCCTCCGTTACCGGGGCGGGGTGTTGCTGCACCCATGAGCGCGGGAGCGATCCCGAATACAGGTGGTACCACGGACGTTATGTTCGCCCTGTTTTGCACTGGCAAAACGGAGCGGACTTTTTGTTTTGCCAAATACCGAAAAAGGAGTACAGATATGAAAGAACTGCCCAAGGTCTATGACCCGCGGGACGTGGAATCCCGCATCTACAAGCTTTGGATGGACGGCGACTGCTTCAAGGCGGAGCCGAACCCGGACAAGAAGCCTTTTTCCATCGTCATGCCGCCCCCCAACGTCACCGGTCAGCTGCACATGGGCCACGCCCTGGACTGCACCCTGCAGGACATCCTGACCCGCTTTAAGCGGATGCAGGGTTACGAGGCACTGTGGCTGCCCGGCAGCGACCACGCCGGTATCGCCACCCAGATCAAGGTGGAGGAGGAGCTGCGGAAGAACGAGGGACTGACCCGTTACGATCTGGGCCGCGAGAAGTTCCTGGAGCGTGTGTGGGCCTGGAAGGAAAAATACGGCAGCCGTATCGTGGAGCAGCAGAAAAAGATGGGCGCCTCCTGCGACTGGAGCCGTGACCGCTTCACCATGGACGAGGGCTGCTCCCGCGCCGTGCGCGAGACCTTCTGCGAGCTGTACGAAAAGGGCCTGATCTACAAGGGCAGCCGCATTATCAACTGGTGCCCCCACTGCCTGACAGCCCTGTCCGACGCCGAGGTGGAGTACACCGATAAGCCTGGCAATCTGTGGTACATCCGCTACCCCCTGGCGGACGGCAGCGGTGACATCGTGATCGCCACCACCCGCCCGGAGACCATGTTCGGCGATACCGGCGTGGCGGTGAACCCGGAGGACGAGAAATTTAAGCACCTGATCGGCAAGACCTGCATCCTGCCCATTATGAACCGCGAGATCCCCATCGTGGGCGACGATTACTGCGAGATAGGCTTTGGTACCGGTGCCGTGAAGATGACCCCCGCCCATGACCCCAATGACTTCGAGGTGGGCCTGCGGCACAATCTGGAGGTCATCCGCTGCATCAGCGATGACGGCACCATGAACGAGAACGCCGGAAAATACGAGGGAATGGACCGCTACGCCTGCCGCAAGGCGGTGGTGGCCGATCTGGAGGCGCAGGGCTACCTGGTCAAGACTGAACCGTACAGCCACAACGTGGGCACCTGCTACCGCTGCCACAACGATGTGGAGCCCCTGATCTCCGCCCAGTGGTTCGTGAAGATGGCGCCCCTGGCCAAGGAGGCCATCCGTGTGGTGGAGGATGGGACTATCAAGTTCGTGCCTGAGCGCTTCACCAAGACCTATATCAACTGGATGGAGAACGTCCATGACTGGTGTATCTCCCGCCAGCTGTGGTGGGGCCACCAGATTCCCGCATGGTACTGCGACGAGTGCGGCCACATCAATGTCAGCCGTGAGGACCCCACCAAGTGCGAAAAGTGCGGCTGCACGCACCTGACCCGTGAGGAGGACGTGCTGGACACCTGGTTCAGCTCCGCTCTGTGGCCCTTCTCCACCCTGGGCTGGCCTGACACGGATGCGCCCGACCTGAAGTACTGGTATCCCACCTCCGTCATGGTCACCGGCTACGACATTATCTTCTTCTGGGTGGCCCGCATGATCTTCTCCGGCATGGAGCAGATGAAGAAGGAGCCCTTCAAGACCGTGTTCATCCACGGCCTTGTCCGCGATGACAAGGGCCGCAAGATGTCCAAGTCCCTGGGCAACGGAATTGACCCCCTTGAGATGGCCGAGAAGTACGGCGCGGATGCTCTGCGCTTCAACCTGATCACCGGTAACAGCCCCGGCAATGATATGCGCTTCTTCGTGGAGAAGTGCGAAGCCATGCGTAACTTTGCCAACAAGATCTGGAATGCCAGCCGCTTCGTCATGATGAACTTGTCCATCGACAAGGTCGAGCTGCCCGAGAAGCTGGAGCTGGAGGACAAATGGATCCTCAGCAAGCTGAATACCCTGATCCGCGAGGTCACCGACAATCTGGAGGCCTACGAGCTGGGCGTGGCATCCGCCAAGATCTACGACTTTATCTGGGACACCTACTGCGACTGGTATATCGAGCTGACCAAGACCCGCCTGAACGGCGAGGATGAACAGGCAAAGCTGGCCGCCGAGAATGTGCTGTGCTATGTGCTGCTGCGTATCTTGGAGCTGCTGCACCCGTTCATGCCCTTCATCACCGAGGAGATCTGGCAGGCACTGCCCCACGAGGGCCGGTACCTCATCTCCGCCAAGTGGCCGGAGTATCAGGATGCGCTGCACTTCCCGGAGGCCGAGGCCGCTATGGAGGCCGTCAAGGACGCCATCTCCGCCATCCGCGCCCGTCGCGCCGAGATGAACGTGCCGCCCAGCCGCAAGGCTCAGGTCATCCTTGTGACGGCGCAGCCGGAGAACTACCAGTTGGGCGCACACTTCATCACCCGCATGGCCTACGCCAGCGAGCTGACGGTGCTGACCGCCGCGCCTGCCGACCTGACCGGCATGGTGACCGTCGCCACTCACGACGCCACGGTGTATATGCCCATGGCGGAGCTGGTGGACATCGCCAAGGAGCTGGAGCGCATCGCCGCCGAGCGCAAAAAGGCGGAGGAGAACTTCCAGCGCATCGAGGCCAAGCTGGCCAACGAGTCCTTCACCTCCCGTGCCCCGGAGAACGTGGTCAACGCAGAGCGCGAAAAGGCCGAAAAGGCCCGGGCGCTTATTGCTAAGCTGGACGCCTCCGCTGCAGCAATGAAGCTGTAAAGCCATAGTGCTTCACAGTTATTCTGATGTAAAAACGAAAGCAAAGCCCAGCCCGCCGTGTGCAGGACCGGACAAACAAAAAAGACGCCGAAAGGCGTCTTTTTTGTTTGTCCGCAAACGGAAATATGCGCTATATACACGGCTCGCTCGCTGTGCTGGCTCGACCGCCGTTCCGGCGCCGAAAAACATGGTGCTTTCCAAAATTTTTCGCCCTTCTGACGGGTTTCGACAAATTTCGTGCGTTGGATAGTCTATAATCAACGCAGAACATCGAACCGCGGAGTTTTTTCTGGCAGGCACGGCCTGCGGCACACACCAAAGAAAAAGGAGCGTTCAAATGGAAGTATCGGCAAAACACGAGGGCCAAACGTTGACATTCTTTCTGGTCGGCGAGTTGGACCACCATGGGGCAAAAGGACTGCTGGAAAATCTGGAGCGCGAGATCGAGCGGACGCTGCCACTGTCGCTGGTGCTGGATTTTTCCGGCGTCACATTTATGGACAGCTCCGGCATCGCCGTGGCGCTGCGGGGTTGGCAGCGGATGCGGGAGCTGGGCGGCGCCGTAACGCTGTATCATGTGGCGCAGCAGCCAAGAAAGGTGTTCGAAGCGTCAGGCGTCGGACGCATGGTGACGATCGTTTGAGGAGGGAGTACATAATATGACACGAGCTGAAAACTACGTGACACTGGAATTCCTAAGCCGCAGCAGCAACGAGGGGTTTGCGCGGGTGGCGGCGGCAGGCTTTGCCGCCCAATTGGACCCCACACTGGATGAGTTGGGGGATATCAAGACTGCCGTCAGCGAGGCGGTGACCAACGCCATCGTCCACGCCTATCCGGATCAGTTGGGTAAGGTGGTGATGAAGCTGAAGATATTGAAAGGGGGGATGCTGGAGATCACGATCCGCGACTGGGGGCGCGGTATCGAAAATGTGGAGCAGGCCCGCCGTCCCATGTATACCACCGGCGGCAGCGAGCGCAGCGGCATGGGCTTTACGATTATGGAGAGCTTCACGGATCGGTTGGTAGTGCGGTCTGTTCCGGGAAAGGGGACCACAGTGCAGATGCGTAAACGGATCGCGCCGCGGCTGGCGGTACGATGAGCGACCGGCTGGCCCTGCTGGAACGGGCCCAGCAGGGCGATGACCGGGCGGAGGCGCAGCTGCTGACGGAGAACGCGGGATTGATCTGGTCCATCGTCCGTCGTTACAATGGTTGCGGTGTGGAGACGGATGACCTGTATCAGTTGGGGTGCATCGGCTTTGTAAAGGCTGTAAAGGGGTTTGACCTCACATACGGGACGCAGTTTTCCACCTATGCCGTGCCGAAAATCGCCGGCGAGATACGTCGGTTCCTCCGAGATGACGGTCCGGTAAAAGTGGGCCGCACCATGCGGGAAAAGGGGCAGACACTTTGGGCGGCACGGGAACGGCTGCAAGGGCGTCTGGGCTGTGAGCCAAAGCTGTCACAGCTGGCAGCGGAGACCGGCATGACACCGGAGGAGATCGCCGCCGTGGATCTGGCGCTGATCGCACCGGACTCTCTGCAGCAGGAGACCGCGGAGGGCCTGACGCTGGAGTCCACACTATGTGCCGAGGAGCCCAGCGTCTCTCTGGTGGAGCGTATCGCCCTGCGGGACGCCATCGACGCACTGCCGGAGAAAGAACGGAAGACCATTCTCCTGCGTTTTTTCAAGGGGTTGACGCAGGAGCAGACCGCCCGCATCTTACAGGTATCGCAGGTCCAGGTCTCGCGGCTGGAGCGCCGCAGCCTGCAAAAGCTGCGGGACCTGCTGGCAGAGGAGTGACTTCGGGCAGAGACGGCGTAAAAAGGGAGGCGTCTCGACAGCAGCGCGATTTCGAATGTAAAATGGATCAGGACAGAGGGGGCTCTATTGCGGAACGCTCATCCCGTTATCGGCGGGATGGGCGTTCCCTCGTAACGGAAAGGTGAAACGCTTTCCCGGTATCTGTCTCTCAGCCGTCCGTTCCGGAGGCACCCGGCAGCTTCGGCGAGGCACCCTGCTCTTTTTCGTATTCCAAAGGCAAAAACTCCGTCATGGTCCCCCGATACCGCTTCGGCATAAACGTGTTCTGGCACCGGGGATTTTCGCGCTCCCGAATGGCGACGCTTTGGAAAAACTGTTTCCACAGCGAGCGAAAGTACAATTCGTCCTCCCCTGGCAGGACAGGCTTGAAGTTCTCGATCTGCGTAATGCGGGATCTACCGTTGGCGTACAACAGCAGTTCCCGATGGGTGCGGTCGTAGATAAAAAACTGCTCGTTGGCGTAACGCTGGCAAAAATGGCCGCGCAGCAGCGGCAGCACACGGTTTTTCGGTTCGATCTCTGCGCCCAGTGTACCGCCGTAGTCCGAAAACCGCACAAAACCGCGCAGTTTTTCCAGCTCGCCGTTCATATGGCGGATGGCGCGATACAGCGGATAGCAGGCCGGGTCGGATAGATCGCGCATAAAGCCGGGTCCCTCCGCCAGCAGCTTCCTGATGAAGGCATACAGATGCAGCTCCTTGTCCGGCAGACACGTTAAAAAGCCGCGGCGCACCACGGCCAGCGCTTTGCCGGACCGGGCGGCGATACCGCGGCTGACCCGCTGACTGTACGCCGGCTGGGTGACCACGGTGCGAACCTCATAGAGGGAGAGGGGGTCTTCGTCGCAGCAGAAGGCGGCGGGGGCCTCCTTGTACACATAGCTCTCATATACGCAGCACAGAAAACCATCCAGGCTGCCATCATATTGATAAATCACGTCATTCATACGGCTTCTCCTACCGGATCAAAGAGAGACAACTGTGCAGCCTGGTCCGAAGGCAGCGTATCGCGCTCCAGTCGTTCCAGCTGCAAGGGCAGCGTAGCAGGGGAGAAGTGCAGTCCCTCCGGTATCCGCCCGCCGCAGGTAATAAAGTACTGTGCCCGTTTCAACACGACACCCAGCTTTTTCAGGTCCTCAAACCGCAGGGTGCCGCAGCGCCGTGCCGATACGATGCGCCGCGCGCTGGTGGGGCCGATTCCGGGAACGCGCAGCAGCGTCTCCAGATCCGCCCGCATAACCTCGACAGGGAACCGGTCCAGATGCCGCAGCGCCCAGTTGCACTTGGGGTCCAGCCGTGGGTCAAAGTCCGGGTGGGCATCATCCAGCAGCTCGGCGGCCTGAAAGCCGTAAAACCGCAGGAGCCAGTCCGCCTGGTACAGGCGATGCTCCCGCAGCAGCGGCGGTTTAGTGTCCAGGGACGGCAGCAGGCTATTTTCTACCACCGGTACATACGCGGAGTAGAACACGCGCTTCAGCCTGTACTTGCGATACAGTGACTCCGTCAGGTGCAGAATGTGCCGGTCGCTGTCGTCGGTAGCGCCCACGATCAGCTGTGTGCTCTGCCCCGCCGGGGCAAACACCGGTGCGTGCCGGTACTTCACCAGCTCCGCCTTACTCTGTGCCGCGCCGTCGCGGATCAGCCCCATCGGGCGCAGGATCGCCTCCCGGGTCTTATCCGGGGCCAGCGCCTGCAAACCCTGCTGGCTGGGCAGCTCGATGTTCACACTGAGCCGGTCGGCCAGCAGTCCCAGCTGATGCACCAGCTCCGGCGCCGCACCGGGGATAGCTTTGGCGTGGATGTAACCGTTGAAACGATATTCCTCCCGCAGGATACGCAGGGCCCGGATCATCTGTTCCATGGTGTAGTCCGGATCGCGCAGTACGCCGCTGGAGAGGAACAGGCCTTCTATGTAATTCCGCCGGAAAAAGCCGATGGTCAGTTCCGCCAGTTCACGGGGCGTGAAGGCGGCGCGGCGCGTATCATTGCTGCGTCGGTTGACGCAGTACTTGCAGTCGTACACGCAGGCGTTGCTCATCAGGACCTTCAGCAGCGTGATGCACCGCCCATCGGCCGAAAAGCTGTGACAGCAGCCGGCGATGGAAGAGGAGGTGTTGCCGATCATACCCGGCCGGAATCCGCGGCGCACGCCGCTGGACGTACACGCCGCGTCGTATTTGGCCGCATCCGACAGGACCGCCAGCTTATCCAGCAGTTCCATGCTTTTATGCCATACGGCGGCGACGGGGCGTCGGTTTGTCAATGCAATCGATGAGCCGCAGTATATTGGCGGCGATGGAACCCGCGCCCAGCAGCGTGATAATGAGACCAAAAGTTGTCATAGTTGTGTCCTCCTTGCTCGAACTGTTGTTCTGGTAATAGTATAAATCGAACAAGCGTTCTTGTCAAGCGAAATCGAACAAAAATTCTATAAATTTCATTTGCGGTTGACCGGGCGCGGAAGTTGTATTAAAATGAGAGCAACGAACGAGAAAGACGAGGCCCCTCTATGACGGATCTGGAAAAACGCTTTATCAAGGCCCGGCGCGATGCGATCGCGGTGGATTATCAGAATTTGAACGACTGCCAGCGCCAGGGCGTGCTGGCCACGGAGGGGCCGCTGCTTCTGTTGGCGGGCGCTGGCTCCGGTAAGACGACCGTGCTGATTCACCGGGTGGCCAATCTGCTGCGGTATGGTCGTGGCAGTGATACCGAGGAGATACCGATTCCCATCAGCGAGGACGAGGTATCGTTTCTGGAGCAGTATGCCAAGGTGCCGGACTCGGCGCAGCACGCTCTCGTGGAGTATCTCTGCGCGGTGGAACCGGCCCGTCCCTGGGAGGTGCTGGCTATCACCTTCACCAACAAGGCTGCTAACGAGCTGAAGGATCGCCTGGGGCGGATGCTGGGGGAGGAGGCTGCCGCCGATGTGTGGGCGTCCACGTTCCACTCCGCCTGTGTGCGTATCCTGCGGCGAGACATCGACCGCATCGGTTTCGACCGCAGCTTCACCATCTACGACAGTGATGACAGCAAGCGTGTGGTCAAGGACATCCTCAAGGAGCTGGGGCTGGAGGAGAAGTCGTTTCCGCCCCGCGAGGTGCAGTCGGTCATCTCCCGCGCCAAGAACGATATGCAGTCGCCGGAGGAATTTCTGGAGCAGTGGCAATCGATCAACGATTGGCGTAAAATCAGAATCGGTAAAGTATATGCGCTTTATAACAAAAAGCTTCGTGAGGCCAATGCGCTGGACTTTGATGACCTGCTGTGGCACACCGTGCGCCTGCTGCAGACGGCACCGGACGTGCGGGAGTACTACCAGCGGAAGTTCCGCTATGTCCTCATTGACGAGTATCAGGACACCAACGCGCTGCAATACGAGCTGGCCAAGCTGCTGACGGGCCCCGCCCGGAACATCTGTGTGGTAGGTGACGACGACCAGAGCATTTACCGCTTCCGGGGCGCGGATATCACCAATATCCTCAGCTTTGAGCGGCAGTTCAAGGGGGCGCGGGTCATTCGGCTGGAACAGAATTATCGCTCCACGCAGAACATTCTGGACGCGGCAAACGCAGTCATCCGCAACAACCAGGGCCGCAAGGGCAAGACCCTGTGGACGGAGAACGGCTGCGGTGAGCTGGTGACGGTAAAGACCACATTCAACGAGAGCGACGAGGCCAACTTTGTCCTGGGGCAGATCATGATGTACTACCGCCGGGGCGGCAGCTGGGGTGACTGTGCGGTGCTGTACCGTACCAACGCCCAGTCCAACGCGCTGGAATACGCCTGCAAGCGCAGCGGCATCCCCTATAAGATCTACGGTGGTCTGAAGTTTTTTGACCGGGCCGAGGTCAAGGATATGCTTGCCTATCTGTGCGTCATCAACAACCCCACGGACGATCTGCGCCTGCGGCGCATCGTCAACGTTCCCGCCCGCAAGATCGGCCAGGCCACCGTGGACAAGGCCCAGATTATTGCCACACAGCACGGCCTGACGCTCTACGACGTATTCCGCCGTGCGGAGGAATTCCCCGAGCTGAAAAATGCATCTGGCAAGCTGAAAGCCTTTACAGATATGATCGAGGAAATGCGCCGCCGCCTGCCGGAGAGTGAGCTGCCGGAGTTCTACGATTACGTCTGCGAGCGAAGCGGCTACGCGCCCGCCCTGCGGGAGAAGGACGATATGGAGAGCCGGGGCCGGCTGGAGAACGTGCAGGAGCTGCGCTCCAGCATCCTGGCCTACCTGGAAAACGCCGAGGGCGCGGAGACGAGTCTCTCCGGCTTCCTGGATGAGATCGCGCTGTACACCGACCTGGACAGCCGGGTGGACGGCGACAACTGCGTGACCATGATGACCATGCACGCCGCCAAGGGCCTGGAATTCCCCCAGGTATTCGTGGTGGGTATGGAGGAGGGGCTTTTCCCCGGAAATCGCGCCATGGGCGACGGCGACGAGATGGAGGAGGAGCGCCGGCTGTGCTATGTGGCCATGACCCGCGCCAAAGAGAAGCTGACGCTGACCAACGCCCGCCAGCGCACGCTGTACGGCAAAACAACACCCTGTATGCCCTCCCGGTTCCTCAGTGAGATCCCGGAGAACAACATGGAGTGGCTGTCCAAGCCGGTACCCCGCAGCGACGCCTGGGAGGACTCTCGGGACGATGATGGCTGCGCTTACGGTTACGGCGGCTATACACGTCAGGGTACCACAGCACCGACGCGCCGCGAGGTGCCTGCCGCGTCTCGTCCCGGCTCGCTGCATACGGCCAGAACGGCGGCAAAAGCGCCGTCTACCGCCTCTTACATACAGCTGCAGGCAGGGGAGACGGTGGAGCACGACGCCTTCGGCAGAGGCCTGGTGCTCTCCGTGCGGCCTATGGGCGGCGATGCACTGCTGGAGGTAGCCTTCGATACGGTGGGTACCAAGAAGCTTATGCTGAAGGCCGCCTCCCATCATTTGAAGAAGGTGTAAAGCAAAGTAATTTTATAAATACGGAAGGAGAACGGATATGGGGTTTTGGTTCGGCTTTGACACAGGGTTCGACATCATGCAGATGTTTGTTTTCGCGATATTTGCCATCGTCATCGTCTGCTTCATCGCCTTAGCAGTAAAGGGCATTGGCACCTGGCACAAGAACAACAACTCTCCGCGCCTGACGGTGCAGGCGGCTGTTGTCGCCAAGCGGCAGAATACCGATGTGCACCACCACAGCAATAACAACGGCGGTATGCACACCAGCACCTCCACTCACTATTACGTGACGTTCCAGTTTGACAGCGGCGACCGGCTTGAGCTGCACGTTCCCGGAAGGGAATACGGCATGATGGCGGAGGGCGACGTGGGCGATCTGACGTTCCAGGGTACCCGTTTCCTGGGCTTTGACCGGCACACCGCAGGGGCCGTTCCCGAGGCCGGCCCCGTCACAACAGAGGATGTCCCGCCGCGGTACACGGAGAAGAAAAGCTGGGACCCGGAGCTGTGAAAGGGTGGGGTATATATGACATATTGGAAATGCTTGCTCTGTGCGGTGTGTATCCTGCTGCCGCTCTGCTTTGCCGCAGGCTGCGCGGCATTCCCGAAGGCAGACGACCCACCGGAGCCGCCGCAGGAAACCGTGGATACGCCTGCGGAGCCGGATATCCCCGTTGTTCCTGCACCGGAGCCGGAGCCGGAACCGGAACCGGCGGAGGACGCACTGGTGGATGTGTGTACCTACCTTCCCGGCGTCTATGCCGACCTCCGCTACGCCACGGAGAACAATTTCACCGGACAGGTGATCTACGATTTTACCCAGCCCCAGCTGCGCTATGGCACATTGAAAAAGCTGGCACAGGCGCAGGAAATGCTGGCTGAGCGGGACTTGGCGCTGAAGATCTGGGATGCCTACCGCCCCGTCAGCGCACAGTTCCGCCTGTGGGAGGTGTGCCCCGATCCGCAGTATGTGGCCGATCCCACAAAGGGCTATTCCGGACATAGCCGGGGCAACACGGTGGACGTCACGCTGGTGTCCGCCGATGGTTCGCCCGTTCCCATGCCCACGGATTTTGACGATTTCACCGCCATGGCGGACAGGGATTACAGTGATGTGTCCGACACGGCAGCTTATGACAATGTCCGCCTGTTGGAGGACACCATGGTGTCCTGCGGTTTTCGGCCATACAGCGCCGAATGGTGGCACTTTACCGATACCACAGATTACCCCGTGGTGGAAGAATAAGCGGGTATACGCCTGCCACGGCAGGCGTATACCCGCTTATAAAACGCAAAAAGCTCTGCGATACATCGCAGAGCTTTTAACTGTGCAGTTCAGACGCGATCAGATCGCGCGGGTAACCTTGCCGGAACGCAGGCATCGGGTACAAACATACACATGGCGAGGCGTACCGTTGATCACAGCCTTCACGCGCTTGACATTGGGCTTCCAGGGGCGGTTGGAACGCCGATGAGAGTGGGACACCTTGATACCAAAGGTCACGCCCTTGTCGCAAAATTCGCACTTTGCCATCCGTTGCACCTCCTTGCTGTCATAACATACCTCTTGCATCGCAAGCAGTTGATATAATAACAGATGTGCGCCGAAATTGCAAGTATTATTTGACAAAAAAACGATTTTTTTTTTGCATGGGGAAAGTGTTGCGAAAAAGCGCGCCGCAAGATATAATTAAAAGAAGTATATTCGCCCGTTTCCGGGCAGGAGGAGCGCCCATGGAAAAAGTGAAACGCACACCCGCCAGCCTGAAAAAAATGGTGGAGACCTTCGGTATGGAAATACTGCACCGCGGCAGCGACTATGACAGCGCGGTGATCACCATTTCCGACGTGAATCGGCCCGCCCTGCAGCTGGTAGGCTTTTACGATTATTTTGACGACAAGCGCCTGCAAATATTGGGACGGGGCGAGATACGCTATCTGGAGCGCATGACCGAGGCAGAGCGCCTGCGGGTTTTCAATCAGCTGATGAGCTATCCGTTCCCGGCGATGATCGTGGCGCGGAATATGGAGGCGCCGCCTGAGCTGGTGCAGATGGCGGACAAGCACGACCGCACGCTGCTGCGGGCGGTGGACTCCACGGTGGATATCACCAGCCGGCTCATTGACTACCTGAACCGGGTAACGGCCCCGCAGATCACGCGGCACGGCGTCTTGATGAATATCTACGGACAGGGCGTACTGATCCTGGGCGACAGCGGCATCGGCAAGAGCGAGACGGCCATTGAGCTGCTCAAGCGCGGTCACCGGCTGGTGGCGGATGACGCGGTAGAGATCCGCCGGGTGTCCAACTCTCTCTACGGCACGGCGCCGGAGATCATCCGGCACTATATCGAGATACGCGGCGTGGGCGTCATCGACGTGCAGCAGCTGTTCGGCATGGGCGCGGTGCAGTTCGACACGGAGATCGACCTGGTGATCCAGCTGGAACAGTGGGAAGACGGGAAGTTCTATGACCGGCTGGGCCTGGGCGAGGAGAAATACACCATGCTGGATGTGAGCTTGCCCATCGTGACTATCCCGGTGCGGCCGGGGCGTAACCTGGCAGGCATCGTGGAGATCGCCACCATGAAGAACCGGCAGATGAAGTACGGCTACAACGCGGCACGGGACTTCGTGACGCAGTTTGACAGCAAGGTGGACGCCATGCTGAAGAAAAAGAGCACAACGGGCGAGGCGGAGAACAGATGAAATACGTTGGCGTAGACATTGGCGGCACCAACCTCAAGGCGGGGCTGGTGGACGAAAGCGGAACGCTGCTGGCGACACAGAAGATGAAGGTCGCGTCCATCGTAGACCGTGAGGGGCTGGCGTGGACGGTGGCGTCACTGGTGCAGGAGCTGGCAAAGGCGGCCAATATTCCGGTCAGTGATGTGGCGTCGGTAGGCGTCGGCGTTCCCGGAACGGTGGATATACGGGCGGGGTCTATTGCATATACCTGCAACCTGCCTCTGCGGGACGTGCCGCTGCGAAAGCTGTTTCACAAATATCTGAACATCCCGCTGTACATCGAAAACGATGCTAACTGCGCGGCGCTGGCGGAGTTCCATGTGGGCGCGGGACGCGAGAGCAAGCGCTTTGTGACCATCACGCTGGGTACCGGCGTGGGCGCGGGTATCATCCACAACGGGAAAATATACCACGGCGCCAACGGTATGGCCGGTGAGGTGGGTCACATGGTCATCGAGCAGAACGGCCTGCCGTGCCCCTGCGGGCGGCACGGCTGCTGGGAGCAATACGCCAGCGCCACGGCGCTGAAGCGCATGACGGCAGAGGCACTGGCGGCCTACCCGGACAGTATTCTGGCGCGGGTCATCACGGAGAATGACGGACACGTGTCCGGGCAGTCGGCGTTTATCGCGGCCCGCGAGGGTGACCCGGTGGGACAATTGGTGTGCGACCGATACGTGGACTACCTGGCCTGCGGCGTGGTGAATGTGGTGAATATCTTTCAGCCGGATACACTGGCCATTGGCGGCGGCGTCAGCAATGAAGCGGACGAGCAGCTGCTGCTACCCGTGCAGCGACGGGTGGCCAGAGAGAGCATTCCCTGCGGCAAGGACCGGCGGACGCGCATCGTCAAGGCGCAGCTGGGCAACCGGGCGGGTCTGATCGGCGCGGCCCTGCTGGGAAAGAATAAGCGTATCTGACAGGGGCATATACTACCGCTGGCAGTGTAGGGAACCCCTTATTTTCAAAGCTTGGAGGCATTATGAGCTGGTACGAGGAGCTGGACAAATGGGCGGCGGACTATCTGCCGGAGATGGAATATGAGAAGGACGCGCCGCTGGATCGGTATACCTCCTTCCGCATCGGCGGGCCGGCGCGGCGCATAGCCTTTCCCCGCAGCGGGGAGGCGGCGGTGCTGCTGGTGAGCCATGCACTGGAGCTGGGCGCACGGCCCTTTGTGCTGGGAAACGGCACCAACGTGCTCTTCCCGGATGAGGGCGTGGAGCGTCTGGTGATCTGCACCCGGGACATGGCGGGTGTGGCGGCTGGTGCGGTCGCAGGTGAGATCACGGCAGAGTGCGGTGCATCACTGGCAAAGATCGCTGTTTTCGCGCAGAAGGCAGGGCTTTCCGGGCTGGAGTTCGCCCACGGGATACCGGGAAGCCTGGGCGGCGCAGTGTGCATGAATGCCGGTGCCTATGGCGGGGAAATGGCACAGGTGGTAAAGGAAGTGACCGTGCTGTTCCCCGAGGATGGTGTCAAGACCCTCAGTGGGGAAGAAATGGCGTTTTCCTATCGGCACAGCCTGCTGACAGAGCACCCCGACACGGTGGTGCTGCGGGCGACGCTCCGCTTGCAGGCCGGTATCCCCGGGGAGATACGGGAGAAAATGGATGAGCTGATGGCCCGGCGTAAGGCGTCACAGCCGCTGGAGTATCCCAGCGCGGGCAGTACCTTTAAGCGCCCGGCGGGCTACTATGCTGCGGCGCTGATTGATCAGTGCGGCCTAAAGGGACTGACCGTTGGCGGCGCACAGGTGTCGGAGAAGCACGCGGGGTTCGTCATCAACCGGGGCGGGGCGTCCTGCGCTGATGTGACAGCTCTCATGGCAGAGATACAAAAGCGCGTGCGGGAGCAAACCGGCGTTGTGCTGGAGCCTGAGGTCCGGGTCATTACCTGAATAATAGTTCCATTGACGTCGAGTATTTCTGTAGTTTTAAAGATAAAAAAGTACAAACAGGATTAAAAAAGAAAGCAAAAATACGGTAAAAATAGTATAGCAAAAGCAAACAGCATTTTGCTTGGCGGCGTGGAGGATACTGAATTGGAAATACTCATTATTTCGGGGATGTCCGGCGCAGGAAAGAGCCGCGCCGCCATCTGTCTGGAGGACAGCGGCTACTACATCGTGGACAACCTGCCGGCGGAGATGATGGTCAAATTCGCCGAGTTCTGCGCGGCCGCCGGCGGCCGGTATGACCGCTTGGCTTTCGTGTACGACGTGCGGGCCGGGGAGCCCTTTGACCGGCTGACCGGCGCGGTGGAAGAGCTGCGGCGGCAGGGCCTGCGGTGTCGGCTGCTGTTTCTGGAGGCGGACACCAAGACCATTATCAACCGCTATAAGGAGACACGGCGGAGCCATCCTCTGTGCGGTGACGGAGCCTCCATCGAAGAAGCGGTAGTGCGGGAACGGGCGATGCTGGCACCGGTGCGGGCGCAGGCGGACCTGGTGCTGGACACGTCGGCATTTTCTGCGGCCAAGCTGCGTAGCACACTGCTGACGCTGCTGGGCGGCGGCAGCGGTGGAGGGCTGCACGTGACGGTGCTGTCCTTCGGGTTCAAGAACGGCCTGCCACCGGAGGCAGACCTGGTGCTGGACGTGCGGTTTTTGCCAAACCCCTACTATGTGCCGGAGTTAAAAAGGCTGACCGGGCTGGATGTGGCGGTGCGCGACTATGTGATGAACGCGGCGGCCACGGAGGAATTCTGGCGGCGTCTGACGCCGATGGTAGATTATTTGCTGCCCCAGTACCGACAGGAGGGTCGGACGGAGCTGGTGCTGGCTGTAGGCTGCACCGGCGGTCGGCACCGATCTGTGGCTGTGGCGCACCGACTGGCAGCATACATTGACGCGCTGGGCTTTTCCGTGGCGGAAAGCCACAGGGATATGGGGCGGTAAGTGCGCTTCACACCTACGGTCGGGGCAAATACAGGAGACGATGTATGAGCAAATACGATAAACTCTGGGAATATGTGTTTAAGGATGAACGGGATCAATTTACGCTGTCGTTCGAGGAAATAGGACGTATTGCCGGTGTGCCCATCGACCACGCCTTCCTAACGTATAAAAAGGAGCTTGCGGCATACGGCTACCGGGTGGAAAAGATATCCATGAAGGCAGAGACGGTAGCATTCCGTCGGATAAAACAGTGAGGTGAAGGGTCATGATCTCATTTGCGGGAAAGGTAAAAAATGAACTGTGCCGCGTGGGGATAGGCCGCCAGTGCTGCGCCCGGGCCGAGGGCTACGGTGTGCTGCTGTACGGCAACACGTTCACGCCCGGAGAGATACGGATCATCACGGAGAACGGAGACTTCGCCGCACGGCTGCCAAAGCTGTTTCAGAAAGCTTTTGGGGTAAAATTCGACCGGGTACCGGAGGAAACGAACGGCAAAGGAAAGCTGATCTTCGGCATCACAGCGCCGGAAAAGCTGGAAAAGATCATCAACACACTGGGCTACGATGCGCGGCAGCTGACGGCGCTGCACGTGAACTTCGGAATACTGGAGGAGGACTGCTGCCGGACGGCGTTTCTGCGGGGGGCATTTTTGGCGGGAGGCAGCGTCACCGACCCAGAGAAGCGGTACCATCTGGAGCTGGCCACCAGTCATGTGCCGGCCAGCCGGGAGGTACAGGCGCTGATGGAGGAGATGGGGTTCCTGCCACGTTCCATACGGCGCGGCGCGGATGCACTTCTGTACTTCAAGCAGTCAGAGCACATCGAGGACTTTCTGACGAAGATCGGCGCACCGGCGGCGGCCATGGACATCATGACGGCCAAAGTGGATAAGGAGATACGCAACGGCGCCAACCGGGCTATGAACTGCGATATGGCCAACGTAAACAAGACGCTGGACGCGGCGCAGGAGCAGGTAGGCGCCATCGAGAAGCTGCGCCGCAGCGCCCGGTGGGATACGCTTCCGGAAAAGCTGCGGCAAACCGCGGCGCTGCGGCTGGAATATCCGGAGTTGTCGCTGGTACAGCTGGCAGAGAAGTGCGACCCGCCGGTAACAAAGTCGTGCATGAACCATCGAATGAGAAAGTTGATGGAGGAGGCTAAGGAGCTATGAACATGAGAGAACGGTGCGAACGCGCGGAGGCGTACAGAAAAAACGGGGCCAACTGCGCCCAGGCGCTGCTGGCGGCATTCGCAGATGTAATGGGTATTACGGAGACCCAAGCGCTGGCTGTCGGTGCGGGGTTAGGCGGCGGCGTGCGAAGCGGGAACATCTGTGGGGCGGTAAACGCGCCTGTGATGATCCTGGGCTGCGCGTTTCCGGAAATGGCCGCCAGCAAGGCGAAATCTGCGGAGATCACCAAGGAATACCAGCGGCGGTTTATGGAGAGATTTAAGCATCTCAACTGCCGGGAACTGCTGGTGGAGAAGGAATTGCAGCCCACTGACACGGCCATGGCACTGGCGGCGGGGGATCACTGCGGGCTGCTTATTCTCAGCGCGGCGGAGATACTGTGCGGGATGATAGGGGAGAAGTAAAGGAGAACAGGTATGGGATTTGTGCATCTGCACGTACATACGGAATACAGCCTGCTGGACGGTGCGTGCCGGATACGGGACCTGCCGAAGCTGGTAAAGGAGCTGGGGCAGACGGCCTGCGCTATTACCGACCACGGCGTCATGTACGGCGCAGTGGACTTTTACCGCGCCTGCAAGGCGGAGGGGATCCATCCCATTATCGGGTGCGAGGTGTATGTGGCGCGGCGGACACGGTTCGACAAGCAGCATGAGTTCGATGCGGAGTCTCGGCATCTGGTGCTGCTGTGCAAGAACGAGACGGGGTACCGAAACCTATCATACATGGTGTCGCAGGCGTATATCGAGGGGTTCTATATCAAGCCGCGTATCGATATGGAGCTGCTGCGCGCCCATTCCGACGGGCTGATCGCCCTGTCGGCCTGTTTGGCAGGAGAAATTCCCAAGCGGCTGATGAATGGTGACTACAACGGGGCCAAGGCATATGCACTGGAGATGCGGGGAATTTTCGGTGAGGACTTTTACCTGGAATTACAGGACCACGGCATCGCCGAGCAGACCGAGGTGAACCGGGGTCTTTTGCGGCTGCACAACGAAACGGGGATACCCCTGGTGTGTACCAATGATGCCCACTATCTGCGGAAGGAGGATGCAGAAAACCACGACGTGCTGCTGTGCATCCAGACCGGCAAGACGGTGGATGACGAGAACCGAATGCGGTATGAGCCGCGGAATTTTTATATCCGTTCCACAGAGGAGATGGAGACGCTGTTCGCCGGATATCCGGACGCGGTGGCCAACACGGAAAAGATCGCGGAGAAGTGCCAGCTGGAATTCACCTTCGGCAAGTACCACTTGCCGGAATTCAAGCTGCCGGAGGGGTACGACTCGCCTACATATTTGCGTAAACTATGCGATGAGGGGTTTGCTCGGCGGTACGGTCAGGCAAAGCCGGAATATCGGAAGCAGCTGGATTATGAGCTGGATATGATCGAGAAAATGGGCTTTACGGACTATTTCCTCATTGTGTCGGACTTTGTGCGGTACGCCAAGAGCCGGGGAATACCGGTGGGACCAGGGCGCGGCAGCGCGGCCGGATCTATGGTGTCTTACTGCCTGGAGATCACGGACATCGACCCCATGAAGTACGATCTGTACTTCGAGCGGTTCCTGAACCCGGAGCGTGTGTCTATGCCGGATATCGACATGGACTTCGGCGACACGCGGCGGGGTGAGGTGGTGGAATATGTCCGCAAAAAATATGGCGACGACCATGTAGCCCAGATCGTGACCTTCGGTACCATGGCCGCCCGAGCAGCCATACGGGATGTGGGCCGGGCGCTGAACATGACCTACGCCGAGGTGGATGTTGTGGCGAAGCTGGTACCGGCAGGGCCGGGGGCGCTGCATATTACCCTGCAGGAGGCGCTGAAGCTCTCGAAGCAGTTGGCGGATATGTACCGGGAGGACCCGAAGGTCAAAAAGCTCATCGACACAGCCATGGCACTGGAGGGAATGCCGAGGCACGCATCTACCCACGCGGCAGGCGTGGTCATCACAAAGCTGCCGGTATACGAATATGTGCCGCTGGCACGGAACGACGATGCGGTAGTATGCCAGTATGTGATGACGACTCTGGAGGAGCTGGGCCTGCTGAAAATGGACTTTCTGGGGCTGCGGAACCTGACGGTGCTGGATGACGCCGTGAAGATGGTGCAGCAGCGGGAACCAGAGTTCGCGCTGAGCAAAATACCGGACGACGACGCGGAGACCTATGACATGATCTCCCGAGGACAGACGGCGGGCGTGTTCCAGATCGAGTCCACGGGCATGACCGGTGTGTGCGTGGGGCTGAAGCCACAGAGTATTGAGGATATCACCGCCGTGATCGCGCTGTACCGTCCGGGACCAATGGAGTCCATTCCGAGGTTTATCGCCTGCAAGCACGACCCGAAGCTGGTGACGTATAAGCACCCAAGGCTGGTGCCTATACTGTCGGTCACCTACGGCTGCATCGTGTACCAGGAGCAGGTCATCCGCATTTTCCAGGAGCTGGGCGGCTTTTCGCTGGGGCAGGCGGACATGGTGCGCCGGGCCATCAGCAAGAAGAAGGCCAAGGAGATTGAGAAGGAGCGTCAGGCCTTCGTATACGGCGATGCGGAACGAGGAATCAAGGGCTGTATCGCCAACGGTATCGACGAGAAGACAGCGCAGGCCATCTACGACGAGATATACGACTTTGCCAACTATGCTTTCAACAAGGCTCACGCGGTGAGCTACGCGGTGGTAGCGTATCAGACGGCGTATTTCAAGTGTCATTACACCAAGGAGTATATGGCCGCGCTGCTGACCAGCGTGCTGGACAACAGCGACAAGGTGGCGGGGTATATCGGGGAGTGCCGCGACTGCGGCATTGCGCTGCTGCCGCCGGACGTGAACCGGTCCAGCGACCGGTTCACCGTGGAGCCGGGCGGCATACGGTTCGGCCTGGTGGCCATCAAGAACATCGGACGGGGCTTTATCCAGTCGGTGGTCCGGGAGCGGGAGCAGGGCGGCAGCTTTACGTCTTTGCAGGATTTCTGCGACCGGATGTACGACTGCGGCGACATGAACAAGCGGGCGGTGGAAAACCTTATCCGCAGCGGCGCCTTCGACAGCATGGGGGCGCGGCGGTCGCAGCTGCTGGCGGTGTATGAGAAGGTGCTGGACGGCATCGGCAACGTGCGGCGGCGGAATGTGGAGGGCCAGATCGATTTCTTCGGCATGAGCGCCGCCAACAGCACCGTGGAGACGGTGGTGATGCCGGACATTCCGGAGTTTACCGCCACGGAGCGGATGCACATGGAGAAGGAGACCACGGGGCTGTATCTGTCCGGACACCCCATGGTGGGCTATCGCGCTGCGGCCCGTAGCAGCGGGGCAGTGACGCTGAATGAGATACTGGAGGATGTGTCCTCTGAAGAGGGCCCCACACGGTTCGCCGACGGTATGCCGGTGACGGTGGCGGGCATCGTGGCCTCCAGCAAGACGCGGCCCACCAAGAACGGGACGCTGATGGCCTATGTGGTGCTGGAGGACGAGACGGCATCCATGGAGCTTCTGTGCTTTTCTCGGGTGCTGGAACGATGCGGCAGCTATCTGGCAGTGAACAGCCCGGTACTTATCAAGGGACGGCTGAGCCTGCGGGACGAAAAGCCGCCGCAGATCATGCCGGACGTGGTATTCCCGCTGGAGAGTTGCGGCGTGGGGGCGCTGCAGGACGGCAAGGCCGCGGAGAGCGACACGGCGGCGGTGTATCTGCGGGTGAAGAGTGTGGACGACCCGGCCTTCGCACACATCCAGCTAGTGGCCACCATGTTTGAGGGAAAGGTGCCGCTGAAGATACGCATTGCCGACACCGGCAAGCTGTGGGGCGGCTTCTGCCTGGACCACCCGGCGTTTTTGAAGGAGTGCCGGGAATGGCTTGGACCGGAGAACGTGGTGGTGCGAAGGAAGGAAAAGAGCGAATGAGTGTCAGAGTGCGGCCTGCGGGCCGCACCCTTTTTGCCTTTTGGGCATAGAGTGGAATGAAAGAGGCCGTCTTTCACTACTTATTGGGAGGTCATTCTATGCCTGAAAATGTAATGCCGGGACCGGTCTGCGACCTGGGGAACGTCCGGGAGGCCGTGTGCATCCATACGCGGAAGATATTTGACTCATGCAGGGATAAGGACTGCGTGGAGGATCTGCGCTTTTACCCAACGGCGGCAGCGCAGGAGGTGCTCAGCACATCGCAGATGATCAAGGGCGGCACAGCGGAGCTGCTGTACGTCTACACCGATGTGGAGCCGGTGACGTTCAACCGGGGGTTCTATTCGGTGGATATGCGCTTCTACTACCGGGTGACTTTACAGGTGTGTACCGGCACGCCGCGATACACTGAGGTGGAAGGCCTGTGCGTGTTCGACAAGCGGTGTATCCTGTTCGGCAGCGAAGGAAACGCCAAGATATTCTCCTCGGACACGGTGTTCGACGAGTTGGATGTGCCGGGACGGATACGGACCAATCTGCCTATCGCCGTGGTGGAAGCCGTGGACCCGATCGTGCTGGATACCCGTGTAGCGGAGGTACCGGTCCCTGTCTCGACAGGCTGTTGTTTGTCGGAGATCCCGTCCTTTGTGGCGCAGAGCTTCAGTGGAGAGCTGGTGTTCGACGACAGTGCAGCACGGCGGCTGTATGTGACGCTGGGGCAGTTCACGCTGGTGCGGCTGGAGCGCGATACGCAGCTGCTGGTGCCGGTATATGACTACTGTGTGCCCCAGAGCGAGTGTGACTGCGGCAGTCAGGAGGATCCCTGCGGGCTGTTCCGCAGTGTGGCGTTCCCCATGAACGAGTTTTTCCCGCCCAACGCGGTGGAGACGCCCTGTGACTATAACAGCACCAAGAACTACTGTGCGTGCCATTGAGAAGCAGAACAGGGGACGGCGAGAGCCGTCCTCTGCTTTTTTCGCGGGGTTTCGCTTTACAAGCGGGAAAAAATTGCGTATAATACCAAAAAAGGAGGTGGGCGATGTGGGTATCGCGTTCATTCAGGACAAGCTGGAGATCAAGTTCCTGATCCTGTACATTGTGTCGCGGCTGACGGAGCCGGTGGACGGAGCCGACTTGCAGGACATGACCATGTGCGACGAGGGCATCGACTACTTTGATTATGCGGAGTGTCTGGGTGACCTGGTGAAGACAGAGCATCTGCGTGTCACGGAAGACGGGCAGTATGTTATCACGGAAAAGGGACGGAGAAACAGCGGTATCTGCGAGAGCAGCCTGCCATATTCCGTAAGACAGTTGTCGGATAGGCATATCGCGGCTTGGAACAAGGCGGCGGTGCGGCGGCAGCAGGTGCAGGGACGGGTGACGCCGCGTGAAAACGGGACGTTCACCGTGGAGCTGCGGCTGCGGGACGATGTGGATAGCCTGATGACGTTGGATCTGATGGTGGCCGATAAGGCCGACGCCGAGGCGTTGGCGGAACGGTTCCGGAGGGAGCCGGAGAAGGTATACACGCAGATCGTTGCGGCGCTTCGCGGAAAATAAGAAAGAAAAAGCCTCCCCGACCGGGGAGGCTTTTTGCGAGGAGAGTGAGTTCTGTACAGAATTGCAATGTTTTGGATCACACGCTGAAAAGAATATCCGCATAGGTGGGATACGGCCACGCCTTGGCGTCCACCAGCGATTCCAGCCGGCCGATCAGCTCGCCGGCCTTCTGGGTGCGGGTAACGATCTCGCAGCGGTAGTACCGTGCGGCGTCGATACCGCCGTCCGCGGCGGGGGCATCGCTGAGGGCAGCGTGCAGCGCCTCGCAGGTATCAAACAGCTTCTCACCCAGGTCGGTAACACGCTGGGCCAGAGTCTTTTCCATGCGGGCGGACAAGGCCGGGACACTGTTCTCCTTGTGAAAGACCGTCTGGGTTAGGCGGTCGGCGTAAGCACTGGCGGCGGGGAGAATATGACGCTGGACCATGTCCAGCAGGGTGCTGGCCTCAATGGCAGACACCTTGCAGTAGTTTTCCAGGTGGATCTCGTACCGGGCGCGCATCTCCGTCTCGGTGAGGATGGCGTGCTTGGTGAAAAGATCGACGTTCTTTTTGTCAATGTAGGCAGGCATACAGTCCACCGTGTCCCGCAGATTGGCCAGGCCCCGGCGCTTGGCCTCCTGTACCCAGGCGTCATCATAGCCGTTGCCGTTGAAGATGATGCGCTGGTGGGCGGTGAAGGTGTCGTGCAGCAGCTTCTGCAGCGCGGACTGGAAGTCGTCGGCCTTTTCCAGAATGTCGGCGAACTGGCGCAGCTCCTCGGCCATAATGGTGTTCAGCACCACATTGGGGCTGGCGATGGACTGAGAGGAGCCCAGCATACGGAACTCGAACTTATTGCCGGTGAAGGCAAGGGGAGAGGTGCGGTTGCGGTCTGTGGTGTCCTGGGGTATCTCCGGCAAAGTGTCCACGCCGATGGTAAGCTTTTTCTTGGTGATGTCCACATACTCAGTGCCCTGAATGATGGCATCAAGAATAGCCGTTAATTCATCGCCCAGAAAGATGGAGATGATGGCGGGAGGGGCCTCGTTGCCGCCCAGACGGTGGTCGTTGCCGGGGTAGGACACGCAGCAGCGCAGCATTTCCTGGTACTCGTCAACGCCCTTGATAAAAGCGGCTAGAAACAGCAGGAACTGGGCGTTCTGGCTGGGGGTGCTGCCAGGCTTCAGAAGGTTTTCGCCGGTGTCAGTGGCCAGGGACCAGTTGTCGTGCTTGCCGCTGCCGTTGACGCCCGCAAAGGGCTTTTCATGGAGCAGGCACACCAAACCGTGGCGGGCGGCTACCTTTTTCAGCAGTTCCATGGTCAGCTGGTTTTTGTCACAGGCGCTGTTGGCATCGGAGTAGATGGGCGCGATCTCGTGCTGGGCGGGAGCCACCTCGTTGTGCTCCGTCTTGGCCAGCACGCCCAGCTTCCACAGCTCCTGATCCAGCTCCCGCATAAACGCGGCTACCCGGGGCTTGATAGCGCCGTAATAGTGGTCGTCCAGCTCCTGCCCCTTGGAGGGACGGGCACCGAACAGCGTGCGGCCGCACAGCTTCAGATCCTCGCGCTGGCGGTATACCTTCTCGTCGATCAGGAAGTACTCCTGCTCAGGGCCTACCTGCGGCGTGACATGCTGCGCCTCGGTGTTGCCGAACAGCCGCAGGATACGGATGCACTCCCTGTCCAGCACACGCATAGAGCGCAGCAGAGGCGTTTTTTTGTCCAGCGTCTGCCCACTGTACGAGCAGAAAATGGTAGGGATATACAGTGTCTCGTCCTTGACGAAGGCGTAAGACGTGGGGTCCCATGCAGTGTAGCCGCGGGCTTCAAATGTAGCGCGCAGACCGCCGGAGGGGAAGGAGGAGGCGTCTGCCTCGCCCTTGCTGAGTTCCTTGGCGCTGAGCTCCATGACCACGCTGTCCTTGCCGTCGCGGGTAATGAAGCTGTCGTGTTTTTCAGCGGTAACGCCGGTCATAGGCTGGAACCAGTGGGTGTAATGGGTAGCGCCCTTTTCGATGGCCCAGTCCTTCATGGCGTTGGCGATCTCGCCGGCGGTGGTACGATCCAGCGGCGTTCCCTGGGCCAGGCATTGCTGCCATTTCTGGTAGGCGGCGGCAGGGAGACGCTGCTGCATCTGCTGCTCACCAAACACCATTTTGCCAAACAGAGCGGGAACGTTCGTGGTCTTTTCACACATTGCGGGATCAATCCTTTCAAAATCAAGTACGCGGCGGTGCCGCGGGAAAAACAAACCGTATGGGAAACGGGGCTTACATGAACAGCTGCATAGCCAGCGGAGTGACATAGGCCTCCATCACAGCGGCCAGGGCCAGCAGTGGTACCACCAGCAATCCCACCACGCGAAGCAGATCTAGAAGCAGGGGCTTCATCATACCTTTTTCGTTGCAGCGGATGTATCGATTGATATTTCTGCACAGGCAGAGTCCGGCGGCCAGACTGAGCAGCAGGGCGGGGACCTCAAAGATGCCGTGAGGCACAAGACCGGCCAACAGCAGAAGCCACTGGCCATCCATCAGTGCGGCAAGCATACCGATGATCGCGGCATTGAGGCCCAGGGACAGGGCCGGCAGATACAGGAATGGTATAAAACCATAAAGCACGGTCATCACCATAGCCCGAAGGTTGTTGCCGAACAGGGCCAGCGCGCTGAAGCTGCCATCGTCGCGGATAATACCGGCGTCTGCAATGCTCTCGTTGAAGGTGCGTATAATGGTTACGGGAACATTGGGGACAAGCCTTCCGACAATGTAAGCCAGCACGGTCAGTGCCAAAAAAGCAAGGGCAGTTATGCCGACAAATCGGCCGTATTCCCTGTGCCAGAACGCGGCGATGGCACAAGGCTGTTTTTTCATGCCAGCTTCTCCAGGCCGGCGCGGAGACGGCGGAGCGTTTCATCACGGCCCAGGATGCGGCAGATCTCCACTGCGCCGCCGGGGGTGACCAGCTTGCCGGCAGCAGCGATACGTACCGGCCACATGAGGGTGGCATTCTTGACACCCAATTGTTCAGCTAAGGCGATCAGGCCATCGTGGATGGCCTCGTCCGTCCACTGGGGCAGCGCCGCCAGCATGGGAATAGCCGCCTCCAGCATGGCCTTGCAGACCTCCGGGTTCGTCTTAGATTTCTTGTTGGTGAAGAATTCCACGTCGTACTCCGGGCACGCATCGAAGAAGTCCACCTTCTCCGGGATATCTGTAAGACGCTCGCAGCGCGCCTGCAGCAGCGCAGCGATGGCCGCCACGTCAAAGTCGCCCTTGACGCTCTGGCGGATGTAGGGCTCGGCTGCCTTGGCGAAGTCCTCCGGGGACATGGCACGCAGGTAGACGGCGTTGAAATGATCCAGCTTGGCCTTGTCGAAGATGGCGGGAGATTTGGAAATACCGGTCAGATCAAACGCCATGACAAGCGCATCAAGAGAGAATATCTCCTGCTCCGCCAGCTCACCCTTGGGACTCCAGCCCAGCAGAGCAACGTAGTTGAGAATGGCATCGGTCAGATAGCCCTCTGCCTTCAGGTCCTCATAGCTGGGGTCGCCGTGGCGCTTGGACATCTTGTTCTGTGCGTCCCGCATGACGGGGGAGCAGTGGACATAGGTGGGTACCTCCCAGCCGAAAGCGTGGTAAAGAAGGTCGTACTTGGGCGCGGAGGACAGATACTCGCTGCCGCGTACCACATGGGTGATGCCCATCAGGTGGTCGTCGATCACATTGGCAAAGTTGTAAGTGGGCAGACCGTCCCGTTTCAGCAGTACCTGGTCATCCAGGGTGCTGTTTTCCACGGTGATATCGCCGAAAACGGCATCGTGAAACGTGGTGGTGCCCTCCTTGGGGATGCGCTGGCGGATGACATAAGGCTCGCCTGCCTCCGCGCGGCGCAGCGTGTCCTCTAGTGGCAGATCACGGCAGGGATCATCGGCGCGGTCAAAATCGCCGGTGTCCTCCTCGGAGGCACACTTCTCGCAGAAACAGTAATAGGCGCCGCCCTTTTCCGCCAGCAAGCGGGCGTATTTGCCGTAGGTATCCCGACGTTGGGACTGGATATAGGGAGCCACGGGGCCGCCGATGTCGGGGCCCTCGTCATGGTTCAGATGGCACTCGGTCATGGTGCGGTAGATGACGTCGGTAGCTCCCTCCACCAGCCGCCCCTGGTCGGTATCCTCGATACGGAGGATAAACGTGCCGCCATGACTGCGGGCAATGAGCCAGGTATACAGGGCGGTACGCAGATTACCGATGTGCATATAACCGGTAGGGGAGGGCGCAAAGCGGGTGCGGACCTTGCCCGTGGGGATCTTGGCTTCCATCTCGGTAAAATAAGCGGCGTCAGACATAGGGGTGGACCTCCGTTACTTGATAAAAATACTATAATAGTATACTGGTTTTACGGGAAAAGTCAATGCTTATGGGCGATTTCGCAGAATGCCCAAATGTTTGGAATGTTTCTTGCAATTTGTGGGGAGATTTGGTATAATGACTGCGAAGCGGCCATGATACATGGATCGCCATTTCGTTTTACCCGCCGCAAGGCACGACTATAACACAGAAAGGAACATCGTCACTATGATCTACACGACGGAAGTACAGCATATGTGTCCTGTCGCCAAGGGCGCTTATCACGGTCCGGCTCCCATTCCCGAGGAGGGCAAGTGGGTACAGGCCAAGCAGATCGGGGATATTTCCGGCTTTACCCACGGTATCGGCTGGTGTGCACCCCAGCAGGGTGCCTGCAAGCTGACGCTGAATGTGAAGAACGGCGTTATCGAGGAGGCGCTGGTGGAGACCATCGGCTGCTCTGGTATGACCCACTCCGCCGCCATGGCTTCCGAGATTCTGATCGGCAAGACTATTCTGGAGGCGCTGAACACCGACCTGGTGTGCGACGCCATCAACACCGCCATGCGCGAGCTGTTCCTGCAGATCGTCTATGGCCGCACTCAGTCCGCTTTCTCCGAGGACGGTCTGGCTGTGGGCGCGTCTCTGGAGGACTTGGGCAAGGGCCTGCGCTCTCAGGTGGGCACCATGTTCGGTACCCGCGAAAAGGGTCCCCGCTATCTGGAGATGGCCGAGGGCTATTGCAGCAAGCTGGCTTTGAACGACAAGGATGAGATCATCGGCTATGAGTTCATCAGTCTGGGCAAGATGATGGACGCCGTGAAGAAGGGCGTGGACGCCAACGAGGCCCTGAAGAACGCCACCGGCCACTACGGCCAGTGGGACAACGCGGCGAAGTATATCGACCCGCGCCAGGAATAAGAGAAGGAGGACGACAAAATGGCTCTGTTTGAAAGTTACGAAAGACGTATCGACAAGATCAACGGCGTCCTCGCGCAGTACGGCATCGGCTCCGTGGAGGAGTGCCGCGAGCTCTGCAAGGCGAAGGGCTTCGACCCCTATGAGATCGTCAAGGGCATTCAGCCCATCTGCTTTGAGAACGCCTGCTGGGCGTACACCGTGGGTGCGGCCATCGCGCTGAAGTCCGGTGTCAAGACCGCTGCGGATGCCGCCCGCAAGATCGGCGAAGGTCTGCAGTCCTTCTGCATCGACGGCTCCGTGGCCGAGGACCGCAAGGTGGGTCTGGGCCACGGCAATCTGGGCGCCATGCTGCTGAGCGATGAGAGCAAGTGCTTCGCGTTCCTGGCCGGTCACGAGTCCTTTGCCGCTGCCGAGGGTGCTATCGGCATCGTTCGCAACGCAAACAAGGCACGTAAGGAACCTCTGCGGGTCATCCTGAACGGTTTGGGCAAGGACGCTGCGCAGATCATCAGCCGCATCAACGGCTTCACTTATGTGCAGACTCAGTTTGACTATTTCACCGGCAAGCTGAACATCGTCCGCGAGATTCGGTATTCCGAGACCGAGCGCGCCGATGTCCGCTGCTATGGCGCCGATGATGTCCGCGAGGGTGTGGCTATCATGCACCATGAGGGCGTGGATGTGTCCATCACCGGCAACTCCACCAACCCCACTCGCTTCCAGCACCCTGTGGCCGGCACCTATAAGAAGGAGTGCATCGAGCAGGGGAAGAAGTACTTCTCCGTGGCCTCCGGCGGCGGCACCGGCCGTACGCTGCATCCGGACAATATGGCCGCCGGTCCCGCTTCCTACGGCATGACCGACACCATGGGCCGTATGCACAGCGACGCGCAGTTTGCCGGCTCCAGCTCCGTCCCTGCGCATGTGGAGATGATGGGCTTCCTGGGCATGGGCAACAATCCTATGGTCGGCGCGACTGTGGCCGTGGCCGTGGCGGTGGCGGAAGCTGTGAAGTAATTCCTATTTACACGCAAACATCCCCCGACAGACTGTCGGGGGATGTTTTTATGTGCGTATATGCGTCAGCACTTGCCGAAAATGCCGCACAGCAGCTTCAGCAGGGAAGCGCAGTCGAAATTGCAGAACATAGTTGCTGTACCTCCTTGTGGTATTTGCCTTGCAAGACTGGGTAAATTGTAACCGTTTTGTAACCATTTTGCAAATGTAAATACTGGAAGTCACAATATCAGCAGCAATCCTATGGCGATGAGCAGCTCTTCATCCGCTTTTTTCCGGGAGAGGTAGAACAGCAGAAAAAGCAGCAGCAGGTCGCCGGCGTCTAAATCGCCGAGGTGCAGCTTTTCCAGCAGGTCGTTGAAGAAGCCGCGCTCCGGTGCACGGCTCTCCGGCGGGGGTGGCGGAGGACCCTTCGGCGGCGGATTGGGGCGCGGCGGCGCTTCGTCCACGGGAACGCGGGTATAGATGCCATCGTCGCCGCGAATGTAGCGGTTATACAGGCAGACCTCCCCCTTCCGTCAAAAAGCGCTTGCCGATAGTGATAAGCCGCGCCAACCTTGCGGCGCGGGCAACCTTGTCCTGTTTATCGTCCTTCAGGAAAGGACGCAGCGCGTAGAGAAGTTGGGTGGTTTGGCTGGTGTCGCGGGTCAGCTCCTGCAGCAGGGGCAGGTATTTGGCGATGACCTGGGGATCAATGGCCGGCAGTGGCGCAGGTGGTGGGACCGCCTGAGGAGGTGACGGAGGAGATGGCGGTGTGTTCTCGCCACCCATGGATCCGGAGAGCTGCTGCGCCAACTGCATGATCTGCGCCATGCTGCCGGGGTCGGACAGCAGCGCGTTAAGTTTTTCGTTGACGTCGTCCACGCTGTGTCCTCCTTTCCGTTACTGTTGAAGCTTGTTTTCCAGCCGCTGCACCAACTCCGCGCCCTGTGGGCTGGACAGTACACGGGAGAGCATGGCGCTCAAAGCTGCCGTGTCACCGGAGGCAGCCTGGCGCGCTGCTTGACCCAGTGCGGCGCTGTTGCCGCCGGAGAGCATATTCAGCAGTGCTTGGCCGTCCTGTGACTGCATGACAGACTTCAATGCACGGGGGTCGCTTTTCAGCTTGTTGACAATATCCTGTTCATTCATGGAATGACCTCCTTATAGGGTTCGTTACAGGTATATCCTATGTATACGGGACGAAAAAAGTGCCTGTCAGCCTTGGCTGACAGGCACAACGTTTTCATTTTACAGGGCGATACAGGAGCGGAGATAGACGTGCCCCGCGTCCTGCTCCGTCTGCCCAAGGACGAAGCCGATACCTGCCTTCGCCTTAGATCGTATCGCGGAGCACCTGATACATTTTTGGCGTACCAACTTGGGGTATCGAGCAATGCCTGATGACAGCTGGACAAGGGCGGCTGTTTATGCAGGATGCTTTGCATAAACAGTTGGAAATACAGTTGTAAATCAGGTACAAATGTGATACAATAATGTGCCAATTAAGATTAGGAGTATAGGCGTTTATGCCTACCTGTATAATACCCGTATGATACCTGTGTGATAAAGGACGGAGACAGATTTGATTTTAGAGACGATCAACAGCCCGGCAGACGTGAAATGTCTGTCCGAGGAGCAGACGGCCACGCTGTGCCGGGAGCTGCGGAGCTTTCTGGTGGGGCAGGTATCCCGCACCGGCGGGCACCTGGCATCCAACCTGGGCGTGGTAGAGCTGACGGTGGCGATCCACAGGGTGTTCGACACAGCCACGGACCGGCTGGTGCTGGATGTGGGGCACCAATGCTACGTACACAAGGCACTGACCGGCCGACGGGAGTTGTTCGATACGCTGCGGCAGTTCGGTGGACTGTCAGGCTTTCCCAAGCCCTATGAGAGCGTGCACGACGCCTTTATGGCGGGGCACGCGTCGGATTCGGTGTCGGTAGCGCTGGGCATGGCACGGGCGCGGACGCTGCTGGGGCAGGACTACCATGTGGTGGCCGTTATCGGCGACGGTGCGCTGGGCGGCGGGCTGAGCTTTGAGGGCCTCAACGACGCCGGCGGCAGCGGCGAACCGCTGGTGGTCATTCTGAACGATAACGGAATGTCCATCGACCGGAATGTAGGCGGGCTGTCCAAGCAGCTGTCGAAGATGCGGACGGACCCGGAGTATTACGAATTCAAGAAGCGTTACCGCAAGGCACTGGAGAAGCTGCCGGCGGGCCGAACACTGTATGAGTGGAGCCACGAGGTAAAAACAGCGCTGAAAAAGACGCTGCTGCCGCCGGTGAGCACCGTGTTCGAGGATATGGGCTTTGCGTACATGGGTCCGGTGGGCGGCCACGACGTACAACGGCTGACAGCGGTATTGCAGGCGGCCAAAGAGGCTGGGCGCCCGGTGCTGGTACACGTCCACACCGTGAAGGGCAGCGGATACGACTATGCACTGCGGGAGCCGGAGAAGTTCCACGGCGTAGGGCCCTTTGATCCGGCTACCGGAAAGGTACGGCAGGCAGGCAAAGAAACGTTTTCCCATGTGTTCGGCGAGACACTGCGGCAGCTGGCGCGGGAGGACAGGCGCGTGTGCGCCATTACCGCCGCCATGGCCGACGGCACAGGTCTGACAGGCTTTGCACGGGAGTTCCCGCGGCGTTTTTTTGACGTAGGCATTGCGGAGGGCCACGGTGTGGCTATGGCCGGCGGTATGGCCAAGCAGGGGCTGATACCGGTGTTTGCCGTGTATGACAGCTTTTTGCAGCGGGGCTACGATATGCTGGTGCAGGATATGGCGCTGGAGAAGCTCCATGTGGTGCTGGCGGTGGACCGCTGCGGCATCGTGGGCGCAGACGGCGAGACACACCACGGCTGCCTGGACTATCTGAGCCAGATACCGGGCATGACGGTGCTCGCGCCCGCCAGCTTTGCCGAGCTGCGGCAGATGCTGCGGCGGGCGGTGCTGGAGATGAACGGGCCGGTGGCGGTGCGGTATCCCCGGGGCGGCGAGGACGGCTATGACGGCGACTGCGGCGATGAATCAGTGACGGTGCTCCGTCAGGGGACAGACGCGGCTATCGTGACCTACGGTATCCTGACGCAGCAGGCGCTGCGGGCAGCGGCGCTGCTGGCGGGGGAGGGCGTTTCCGCCCGGGTGGTAAAGCTGAACCGGGTCGCGCCGCTGGACAGCGACGGTATTTGCCGGGCGCTGGACGGCGTAAAGCGCATAGTGGCCGCGGAGGATCAGCTCCGCGCCGGCGCGGTGGGCGAACGGCTGAGCGCGCTGCTGCTGGAGCAGGGCGTGGGCACGGAAAAGCTGGTACTGCGAAGCGTCGGCACGACGCTCCCGAGTCAGGGGTCCACGGTAGAGCTGCGGCACGCCCTCGGTCTGGACGCAGAGGGAATCGCACAGGCGGTGCGGGAGGTATTGGCATGAGCAAAAAAATACGGCTGGATGTGCTTGTGACAGAACGCGGGCTGTGCGAGAGCCGCCAGAAAGCCCAGACCACCATTATGGCAGGTCTGGTATTCGTGGACGGACAGCGGTCGGACAAGCCCGGAACACCGGTGGCGGAGGACGCCCATGTGGAGGTACGGGGCCACGCCCTGCGGTATGTGAGCCGGGGCGGATTGAAGCTGGAAAAGGCTATGCAGACCTTTCCCATCACATTGGAGGGCAAGGTGTGCGCGGACATCGGCGCATCCACCGGCGGATTTACGGATTGTATGCTGCAAAATGGCGCGGCAAAGGTCTACGCGGTGGATGTGGGCTACGGACAGCTGGATTGGAAGCTGCGGAGCGATGCACGGGTGGTGTGTCTGGAACGGACCAACGCGCGGTATCTCTCCACGGAGCAGATACCGGAGGCGTTGGATTTTGCGTCCATCGACGTGAGCTTTATCTCGCTGAAGCTGATTTTCCCCGCGTTATATGCGCTGCTGCGCGAGGGCGGCGAGGTGGCCTGTCTTATCAAGCCGCAGTTTGAAGCGGGACGGGAAAAGGTGGGGAAAAAGGGCGTCGTCCGTGACCCGGCAGTACACCTGGAAGTGCTGGAGAACTTCTTGCGTCATGCAAAGGAAAATAACTTTACAGTTCTTGGTATTACATATTCTCCTATCCGCGGGCCGGAGGGAAATATCGAGTACCTCGGCTATCTGAAAAAGGGCGGGGAAGCGGACTGCGTCCCTGACCTGCGGGCGTTGGTGGACGCCTCACATTCTGCGTTGAAGGAAGGTCATGGGGAGATATGAAACGTGTGATCCTTTGCCCAAATCCCTATCGGGACAGCGAGCTGACCGTGGCCAAGCGGTCCAGGGAGCTGCTGGAGGGGCTCGGTTTTGAAACGGTGGTGTGTCTGCCCTTCAGTCGGGAGGGGTATGACGATCAGCTGGGTGTGCCCATCCGGCAGTTACAGCAGGAGATCAAGCGGGCGGATATGCTCATCGCCTTCGGCGGCGACGGTACGATCCTGCATCTGGCCCGGACAGTGGCGCTGCACAATGTGCCGGTGCTGGGCATCAATCTGGGGAGTCTTGGCTTTATGTCCGAGCTGGAGCCCAACGAGCTGGAACGGCTGCGTGACCTGAAAAGCTGGGATTTTGCCGTGGAGTCCCGGATGATGCTGGACGTGACCGTGCTGCGGGAGGGTAAGCCCGTATACAACAATATCGCGCTGAACGACGCGGTGATCTCAAAGGGCAGTGTGGCCCGGGTGGTGCGGCTGGATGTATCCACGGAGGAGGGCCGGCTGACCAGAATCACCGGCGATGGGGCCATTGTGTCCACGCCCACCGGATCCACGGGGTACTCTATGGCGGCCGGCGGGCCCATCGTGGAGCCCACGGCTCACAATCTGCTGCTGACGCCCATCTGCCCCCACTCGACCCGGGCGGGCAGCTACGTGCTCTCGCCGGAGCACACGCTGCTGGTGGAAACGGCGGACGCCAATCGGAAGTTCGTATATCTGTCTGTGGACGGCGGGAAGGCGTTTTCGCTGAAAAACGGCGATGTGGTGCGGACACGGCAGTCCAAGTTCGTGACGAAGCTGGTGCGGCTGAGTAAAAAGAGCTTTTGTGAGATACTGGATTCAAAGATGGGGATGGAGGCGCTGAAGCATGAAAAATGACCGGCAGACAGCGGTATTGCAGATCATTGAGGAAACAGCCGTGGAGACACAGGAGCAGCTGATGCAGTTGCTGGCGGTACGGGGCTTTGCCTGCACACAGGCCACTGTTTCCCGGGACATCAAGCAGCTGCACCTGATGAAGGCACCGGACGGCAAGGGTGGGTATCGCTATGCCGTGTCGGCGCAGATGCCCAAGCTGAATTTTGAGGAGAAGCTGCAGACGATCTTTCGGGAGTGCGTGGTCTCAGCGGAAAACGCGCAGAACCTGGCGATCATTAAGACGATGAACGGCATGGCCAACGCCGCCGCCTTTGCGCTGGACAGCATGGAGGATACGGATATCGTGGGTACGCTGGCCGGCGACGACACGGTGCTGCTGGTATTTCACGACAGTGCCCACGCGGCGGATTTTTGCGAACAGGTGCGGCAAATGCTGCGCTGAGGAGGGAAGATCGGTATGCTGGAGCTGCTGCATATTGAGAATATCGCTATTATCGAGGCGGCGGATATCGAATTCGCACCGGGGTTCAATGCCCTGACCGGTGAGACCGGCGCGGGCAAGTCCATTGTTATCGACAGTCTGAGCGCTGTACTGGGGCAGCGGACCAGCCGGGAGCTGATCCGTACCGGGGCTGAAAAGGCCTTTGTCAGCGCGGCTTTTTCCGGCACGGCACCAGAGCTGACGGAGGAGTTGGGCATCCAGCCGGAGGCGGATGGGACGCTGCTGCTGCAGCGGGAGATCCAGACCGACGGCAAAAACGTATGCCGGGTCAACGGCCGTCCGGTAACAGTGGGACAGCTGCGGGCACTGGGTGCCCGACTGCTGAATATCCACGGGCAGCACGACGGGCAGCAGCTGCTGGACGAGGAGCAGCACATTGTGTATCTGGACAGCTTTGGCAGGGTGGAAAGTCTTGCAATTACATATGCTGAGAAGTATAAAAACTTTACAGATATACGGCGGCAGATCGGGGCGCTGCAGATGGATGAGGCGGAAAAGGCCCGGCGGGTAGACACCCTGCAATATCAGATCGAGGAGCTTCGTCGGGCAAAATTGACGCCCGGTGAAGAAGAGGAATTGACAGCGCGGCGGGGGATGCTTCGGAACGCGGAGAAGTTCCTGGACGCGGTGGCCGGGGCGGACTATGCCCTGAACGGTGACGACAGCGGCGGCGGAGCGCTCAGCGCCCTGCGGCAGGCCCAGGACGCGCTGAGTGGCGTACGACATCTGGATGACGCTTTCGGCCAGCTGTATGAACGTCTGGGGGAGGCGTACAGTGAAGTTTACGACATCGCGGCCACCGTGGAGGACAAGCGGGGGGAGCTGGATGTGTCGCCCGGTGAGCTGGACCGGGTGGAGAGCCGGATGGACCTGCTGTACCGGCTGAAAAAGAAGTACGGCGCGACCGTGGAGGATATGCTGGACTACCAGGCCCGGTGTGAGGCGGAGCTGGCGCAGATCGAGGATGCCGGCGACACGCTGGCGCGGCTGGAGCAGGCGCTGTCCAAGGCGGAGAAGGAGGCACGGCAGGCGGCGCAGGCGCTGTCCGACGCCCGAAAGGCAGCGGCGGATCGGCTGACGGCGCAGATACTGACAGAACTGCAGCAGCTGGATATGGGGAAGATACGCTTCGCCGTGGACTTTGCGGAGAAGCCGCTGGACAGCGACGGCATGGACGCGGTGCGGTTCCTGATGTCCGCCAACGTGGGCGAGGAGCTGCGTCCCATCCACAAGATCGCCTCCGGCGGCGAATTGGCCCGGATCATGCTGGCTATGAAGAACGTGCTCAGCGAGCAGGATCACGTGGGGACGATGGTGTTCGACGAGGTGGACACCGGCGTTTCCGGCCGGGCGGCCCAGAAGGTGGCGGAAAAAATGGCGCGTATCAGCCGCAGAAAACAGGTGCTGTGCGTGACCCATCTGCCGCAGCTGGCAGCTATGGCGGACACGCACTTCTCCGTGGAGAAGGGCGAACGGGATGGACGGACCTACACAGAAGTGCGGCGGCTGGATAGAGAGCAGCGGCGGCGGGAGCTGGCGCGGCTCACCGGCGGCAGCCATGTGTCCCAGACCATGCTGGACGGGGCAGAGGAGCTGCTGGTACAGGCGGAGAAATTCAGGGCGGAGCTGTAGCTGTTTTTCGCAACATGAAAATAGTGGTTGACAAACGAAAAAAATCTGCTACAATAACCTCAACTTGATACCGTAACAGCGATGAAGGGAATAAGTAGCGCATTTCAGACCTGCAAAGAGAGCCTCCGGCCGGTGTAAGGAGGAGAGGAAGAAATGGGTGAATACATCCCGGAGCAGCCTTCTGAACGTCCATGACGGACCAGTAGGGATGTGTCGGGTCCGCCCGTTACAGCGGTAGGGTGTGTCTGCACCCAACGAGGTCGTGTCTGCGAGGGCATGGCGAATATGAGGTGGTACCGCGAGCGTCTGCATCGCCCTCTGTCGAGATGACAGGGGGCGTTTTTTATTCCCTGTCACAAGAAAACAAATGAACATACAGAAAGGAAATTGAAGCTATGGGTATTTATGAGGAACTGGTGGCCCGCGGTTTGATCGCACAGGTCACAAATGAAGAAGAGATCCGCGAGATGGTCAACAACGGCAAGGCCACATTCTACATCGGCTTTGACTGTACGGCGGACAGCCTGCACGTGGGCCACTTTATGGCGCTGTGCCTGATGAAGCGTTTGCAGATGGCGGGCAACAAGCCCATCGCCCTGATCGGCGACGGTACGACGCTGATCGGCGACCCCTCCGGCCGTACCGATATGCGTCAGATGCTGACCGAGGATGCCATCAAGCACAACGCGGAGTGCTTCAAGCGCCAGATGGAGAAGTTCATCGACTTCTCCGACGGCAAGGCGCTGATGCTGTATAACTCCGAGTGGCTGAAGCCGCTGAACTACATTGAAATGCTGCGCGAGGTGGGCGCCTGCTTCTCCGTGAACAACATGCTGCGCGCCGAGTGCTACAAGCAGCGCATGGAGAAGGGCCTCAGCTTCCTGGAGTTCAACTACATGATCATGCAGAGCTATGACTTCTACTACATGTTCCAGCACTATGGCTGCAACATGCAGTTCGGCGGCAACGACCAGTGGAGCAACATGCTGGGAGGTACCGAGCTGATCCGCAAGAAGCTGGGCAAGGACGCCCATGCCATGACCATCACCCTGCTGCTGAACTCCGAGGGTAAGAAAATGGGCAAGACCGCCAGCGGCGCTGTGTGGCTGGACCCCAACAAGACCAGCCCCTTCGAGTTCTTCCAGTACTGGCGCAACGTGGATGACGCCGACGTGCTGAAGTGCATCCGTATGCTGACCTTCCTGCCGCTGGAGGAGATCGACAAGATGTCCACCTGGGAGGGCTCTCAACTGAACGAGGCCAAGGAGATCCTGGCCTACGAGCTGACCAAGCTGGTGCACGGCGAGGAGGAGGCCGAGAAGGCCAAGGCCGCGTCCAAGGCGCTGTTTGCCGGTAACGGCGACACCGAGCACATGCCCACCACCGAGCTGACCAACGATGATTTCGGCGGCGGCAGCATCGACGTGCTGACCCTGCTGGTGAAGTGCGGTTTGGCGGCCTCCAAGGGTGAGGCGCGCCGGCTGGTGCAGCAGGGCGGCGTCTCCGTCAACGATGAGAAGGTGGCGGCCATTGAGACGACCTTCGGCTGCGAGCAGTTCACCGGCGACGGCGTGGTCATCAAAAAGGGCAAAAAGGTGTTCCACAAGGCTGTTTTGGTGTAAGCTGTGCGCTGCATCTGTAATTATTGCCATCGTTTTTTGGAAAAGCCGCGGTATGACCGCGGCTTTTCCCTATGCAAAGGAACTTTTCCCGGGAAAAACGTTGCATAAAGGCGGGAAATATACTATAATATCCCGCGGTGTGCAAATTTTGAATGAATGAGTGATACACGATGAAAACACACGATTTTTACTTTGACCTGCCGCAGGAGCTGATCGCGCAGACACCGTTGGAACGGCGGGACGGCTCACGGCTGTTGGTGCTGGACAAGAAAACAGGGGCAGTAGAGCACCGGCATTTCTATGACTTGCCGGAGTATCTGCGTCCGGGCGACTGCCTGATTTTGAATAACTCCCGGGTGCTGCCGGCACGGCTGCTGGGCCATCGGGTGCCCGGCGGCGGGGCCTGCGAAATTTTGCTGCTTATCGACCGGGGCGACAATGTGTGGGAGTGCCTTGTCCGTCCGGGGAAGAAGCTTCGGAAGGGCGCGCGGGTGTCCTTCGGCGACGGAGAGCTGACGGCGGAGGTGGTGGACGAGCTGCCCGACGGCAACCGGCTGGTAAAGTTCTCTTATGAAGGGATATTCCTGGAGGTACTGGAACGACTGGGCAAGATGCCCCTGCCGCCGTACATCAAGGAGGAGCTGCAGGATCAGGAACGCTATCAGACGGTGTACTCCAAGGTCAACGGCTCGGCGGCAGCGCCCACGGCGGGGCTGCACTTTACGCCGGAGCTGCTGGAAAAAGTACAGGCAATGGGTGTAAAGGTAGGATACGTTACACTCCATGTGGGACTTGGGACATTCCGCCCGGTGAAAGAGGACGAGATCACCGACCACACCATGCACAGTGAATACTGTGTGATCCCCCAGGAGACGGCCGATCTTATCAACGAGACGAAGAAAAACGGCGGGCGGGTCATCTGCGTGGGTACCACCAGCTGCCGCACGATAGAATCTCAGGCAGCGGAGGATGGAACCATGCGTGCCAGCGCCGGATGGACAGATATTTTTATCTATCCGGGGTACAAGTTCAAGGTGCTGGACGCACTGGTAACAAACTTTCATCTGCCGGAGTCCACACTCATCATGCTGGTATCGGCATTGGCGGGACGAGAGCACGTGCTGGCGGCCTATCAGCAGGCGGTGGAGGAACGGTACCGCTTCTTCTCGTTTGGCGATGCGATGTTTATTCAGTGAAAGCAGGAGAGAGAAATGTTCAAGGTCATCAAAAAAGAGGGAAAAGCCCGGCGAGGTGTGTTTACCTGTGCCCATGGCGGCGAAGTGCAGACACCGGTGTTTATGAACGTAGGCACCCAGGCCGCCATCAAGGGCGGCGTCAGTGCTATCGACCTGAAGGAACGGCTGGGGACGCAGATCGAACTATCCAACACCTATCACCTGCACCTGCGCCCCGGCGACGATGTGGTGCGGCAAATGGGAGGACTTCATAAGTTCATGCGCTGGGATGGCCCCATCCTCACCGACAGCGGCGGCTTTCAGGTGTTCTCTCTGGCAGGGCTGCGAAAGATCAAGGAGGAGGGCGTGACGTTTGCCAGCCACCTGGACGGACACCGCATCTTCATGGGTCCGGAGGAGAGTATGCGTATCCAGAGCAATCTGGGCAGCGACATCGCCATGGCCTTTGACGAATGCGTGGAAAACCCCGCGCCCTATGACTACGCCAAGGCCTCCTGCGAACGGACGCTGCGGTGGCTGGAACGCTGCAAAAAGGAGCACGACCGGCTGAACGCATTGCCGGACACGGTAAACCCCGGACAGATGCTTTTCGGCATCAACCAGGGTGCCACCTACGCCGATCTGCGGATATGGCATATGCAGCAGATCGCCAAGATCGACTGCGACGGCTATGCTATCGGCGGACTGGCGGTAGGAGAGCCTACGGAGGTGATGTATGAGATCATCGACGCGGTAGAGCCGTATATGCCGGAGAACAAGCCGCGGTATCTCATGGGTGTAGGCACGCCAAGCAACATCATAGAGGGCGTGGCCCGGGGCGTGGACTTCTTTGACTGTGTGATGCCGGCGCGCAACGCGCGGCACGGAAAGCTGTTTACCTGGAAGGGCACGCTGAACATCAAAAACGCCAAATACAAGCTGGATGAACAGCCCATCGATCCTGAATGTGACTGTCCGGTGTGCCGGCAGTTCAGCAGGGCATATCTCCGGCACCTGTTTACAGCGGAGGAGATGCTGGGAATGCGCCTGGCGGTGATGCACAACCTGTATTTTTACAACAAGCTGACGGAGCGTATCCGTGACAGCCTGGACAACGGGTGCTTTGACGCATTCCGGGAGGAATACAGTAAAAAACTGGCGGAGAAGATATAAACCTCTTGCCAAAAGCAAAAGAACTATGTATAATAGTATCACTTTGTTGTTAAAGGAGTAATGTTCCATGATTCAGATCGCTTACGCTGATGCTGCCGCTGCCACCACCTCCGGCGGTATGGGTTCCACCATTCTGATGATCGTCCTGATGATCGCCATCTTCTACTTCCTGATGATCCGCCCCGAGAACAAGCGGAAAAAGCAGGCCGAGGAGATGCGGAGTTCCCTGAAGAAGGGCGATTGGCTGACCACCATCGGCGGCGTGTACGGCCGCGTTGTGGCTATCACCGACCGTACTGTGGTCATCGAGACCAGCGAGGACCGCGTTCGCGTGGAGTTCCTGAAGTCCGCTATCGGCCAGGTAGGTACCCTGGACGAGCAGGCTGCCGCCCAGCAGCGTCCGGCGAAGAAGGCTAAGAAGGAAGAGGCCGCGGAGGAAACTCCCGCTGTGGAGGAGAAGACCTCTGATGAGGTCACCGAGGCTCCCGCTGAGGCTGACAAAACCGACGCCGAGTAATAATACAGACCGAGAGGAGCGCTGCCCAGAGGGCGGCGCTCTTTTTGCGCTGAAAGCGATCAGTACCGGTGTATCATGTGATGCAGACCTTCCGCATAAGCTGAAGCAAAGCTGATGCGGGAGGTATTCTTATGTCTTGGAAGCAACTGGCCGGCAAAGGAACGTGGCTGGGCACCGCCACAGCGGCAGTCGTGCTGCTGGCAGCACTGGGCGTATCGTCACTGCTCCTGCTGCGGGGGATCGTGCCGGAGCGCGCGATGGGCCCGCTGGTATGGGGCAGCAGCGTTCTGGCGTGCTTCTGCGGCGGACGTATGGCCATACGGCAGGGCGGCGATGGTCCGCTGCCTCGGGCGCTGGCAGTATCCGCCTGTGTATATGGTGCAATGTGGATCGCGGCGCTGACGGGAAACGAGGCGATACATTTTACCGGCAGCGGCATCGCCCAGACCTGCGCCGTGTGGGGCGGCGGCCTTTTGGCGGGACTGATCGGAACGAAGCAGAAGCGGCGGAGGCCCCGCAGCGGCCGCAGAAAGAGCGGTGACCGTCGAAAACGGGCGGTAACATAAAGCGGCGCATGGTTAAAATAACGAAAACGTGTTTTTGCGGCATTTTTTATCCGACGGTGCGGCGGGCGGCAGGGGAGTCGTTCGCCGCATCACGCTTTTCAAGATATGGTGCAGGGATTTCAGGCATTTCCCCGGATATTGGGATTTCGGCATTTTTATAAACCGCGTCAGTACCCCGGTATACCTTGTTTACATAATTAAGTTGACATAACATTTTGACATAATTTACAAAAAATATGTTTTTGCGGAAAACCTCTTGCGGTTTTGTGAATTATGCCATATATTTATTATTACGTTTTGGCACGTCTATCGAGAGGGCTTGGCTCATACACTGTGGACGAGGTGAGCCCTATGAAGCTGCATCGTCGCCGTATGCCTGTTCTCCAGCCGCCGAAGGCGCGGCTGTACATACTGTGCCTGTTTCTTGCCGCCGGGATCCTGGCGGGCTTTTTAGCGGGTCGGACTGTGGCGTCGGAGGACCTTCTGTCGTTGAGCCGCTATGTGACAGGCTATGCGAGGCTGAATGCAGAAGAACCGCGCAGCGCGGGGCTGTGGCAGGTCCTATGGACCTATCTGCGCTATCCGGCCGCGGCGTTTCTGCTGGGCTGTACAGCCTGGGGCGTGATGCTGATCCCGCTGACGTGCGCGGCCCAGGGCTTCTTCCTGTCGTTTGCGGTGCAGTGCTTTGCCGCTGCACTGGGAAAGCAGGGCGTGGTATTGGCGCTGGCGGCGCTGGGACTGCGGTGTCTGTTCACCATACCATGTCTGCTGACGATAGCGGCGGACAGCTTTGCGTGTGCGTGGCGCCGGGCAGAACGTCAAAAGCCGGAGGTGAGAGACCGGCGGAGCGCGATCATCTGTGTGTTTGTATTGCTGACCGGGACAGTGACGGAGTGTGCCCTGGTGCCGCGGCTTTTTGCATGGCTGATGCCAGGCTTGACTTGAAAGAGAGAGGAGTGAGGGACACATGACGGACTTTATCGCGGCATACCGCGACTATCTGACTGAGGAGAAGCACGCCTCCGCCAATACCCTCAGCTCCTATATACGTGACTTGACCCAGTTTCACAGCTGGCTGCTTTCCGTGGGCGTAACGGATATGCGGAAGGTGAAGAAAGAGACGATCAATGAGTATCTGCTGCATATGACCCACAGCGGCAAAAGCCCCGCCACAGTCACGCGGTCCACAGCATCGATCAAGTCATTTTATGCCTATATGATGCAGTGCGGCGCTGTGAAGAGCAACCCGGCCAAGAGCGTGGTGGCCATGAAGGTGGAGAGGAAGTATCCGGAGATCCTCACCAACCGGGAGGTAGAGCTGTTTTTGGAGCAGCCCAAATGCGTGGACGAAAAGGGATTCCGTGACCACGCTATGCTGGAGCTGCTGTATGCCACCGGAATTCGAGTCAGTGAGCTGATCGGTCTGGATGTCAGCGATGTCAATTTGTCCGCCGGCTTTATCCGCTGCCGCAGCAAGGGAAAGGAGCGTATCGTGCCGCTGTACACCGCTGCGGTGAAGGCACTGGAGGACTATGTGCGGGATATTCGTCCCCGGCTCATCGCCGATGAGGAAGAGCATGCGCTGTTTGTGAATATGAGCGGCGAACGCATGAGTCGCCAGGGCTTTTGGAAGATCATCAAGTACTATCAGGAAAAAGCGGGCATCGAGAAGGATATCACCCCCCACACCCTGCGCCATTCCTTTGCCGTACACCTGCTGGAAAACGGCGCCGATCTGAGGTCCATTCAGGAGATGCTGGGTCACGCGGATATCAGCTCCACGCAGATATATACACACGTTATCAAAAAGCAGCTGAAGGATGTATATAATAAGGCCCATCCCCGTGCATAACAGCCTATCAAACCGCCCGGTTTTCCGGGCGGTTTTTGTTGCTATTTTAATTCCAGTTTGCTATAATAGAACAAATGTTGGGAGGTGGGCGCAGCTATGCGGATACTGGGCATTGACCCCGGCATCGCCATTGTGGGCTTCGGGCTGATCGAATCGAACCGGGGCAGTGTGCGAATGCTGCAATACGGCGCTGTGACTACCGAGGCGGGACTGCCGCTGGCGACACGTCTGGTGCAGATCGAAAACGACATGACCGCGCTGATCGCCCAACTGAAGCCTGATGAGATCGCCGTTGAGGAGCTGTTTTTCAGCAAAAATATCACCACAGGTATCGCCGTGGCCCACGGACGGGGTGTGATCCTGTGTACGGCGGAGCGACTGGGCGTACCCATATTCGAATATACCCCCATGCAGGTGAAGCAGGCGGTGGCCGGCTACGGCCTGGCGGACAAGAAGCAGGTGATGGACATGACAAAGCGGCTTTTGAAGCTGAAGGCAGTGCCGAAGCCGGACGACGCGGCAGACGCGCTGGCCATCGCCATATGCCATGCCCGCAGCGCTACCAGCCTGCTGCGGCGTAAGGACCCCGACGTGAAGGAGACTGTCTGATATGTATTATTATGTGAATGGCACCGTGGCGGAGATCGATGCGGGGCTGGCGGTCATCGACTGCAGCGGCGTGGGCTACGCCTGTGCCACGACGAACTATACGCTCTCCCAGCTGAAAAAGGGCTCACCGGCCAAGTTGTACACCTATCTGAATGTACGCGAGGACGCCATGGAGCTGTTCGGCTTCGCCGATCAGAGTGAGCTGCGGAGCTTCAAGCTGCTGATCGGCGTATCCGGCGTAGGCCCCAGGGCGGCGTTGTCTATCCTGTCCGCCGTAACACCGCAGCAGCTGGCGCTGGCGGTGGTGGCAGAGGATGAAAAAGCACTGACTGCCGCCAACGGCATCGGCAAAAAGATCGCTCAGCGGGTGATACTGGAACTGAAGGACAAGCTGGCACGGGAGGAAGCGCTGGGCGGCACATCCGTTAAGGGCGGCGCGCCCGCGATGGCTGCGGTGCCCCACAGCAAGAAAAATGAGGCGCAGTCGGCATTGGCGGTGCTGGGCTACGGCAGCGCGGAGATCGCCGCGGCGCTGAAGGATATCGACATGGAGGCGTTGACGCTGGAGGACATCATCCGGCAGGCGCTGAAGCGCATGATGAAGTAGGGGAGGGACGCACATGAGCATTGATTTCGGGGCGGACCTGTACGAGGAGCCTATCGTCGCCAAAACGTTTCTCAGTGAGGATGCCAACGAAGGTTCTCTACGGCCCCACACACTGGCGGAATACATTGGGCAGGAGAAGGCCAAGCAAAACCTGTCGATCTTCATTGAGGCGGCGCGGCGGCGGACAGAGTCTCTGGACCATGTGCTGCTGCACGGCCCTCCGGGACTGGGCAAGACCACACTGGCGGGCATCATCGCCCAGGAGATGGGCGTGAATATCCGCATCACCTCCGGACCGGCTATCGAGAAGCCCGGGGACCTGGCGGCGCTGCTGACGAACCTGAGTGAGAACGATATCCTGTTCGTGGATGAGATACACCGGCTGAACCGGGCGGTGGAGGAGATTCTGTACCCGGCCATGGAGGACTACGCCATCGATATCATCATCGGCAAGGGACCTTCTGCCAACTCTATCCGGCTGGATCTGCCGAAATTCACACTGATCGGCGCCACAACACGGGCAGGGTCGCTGTCTGCACCGCTACGGGACCGCTTTGGCGTGACGCTGCGGCTGGAGCTCTACACGCCTGAGGAGCTGGCAAAAATCGTGACGCGCAGCGCCGGCATCCTGAACGTGTCCATTGAACCGGAGGGCGCTATGGAGATCGCGCGGCGGTCCCGGGGCACGCCCCGTATCGCCAACCGGATGCTGCGGCGGGTACGGGACTTTGCCCAGGTGATGGCCGACGGCGTTATCACCAAGTCCGTAGCTGACAAGGCGCTGCTGGCGCTGGAGGTAGACTATCTGGGTCTGGACAACGTAGATCGACGGATGCTGCAGGCCATTATTGAAAACTATGGCGGCGGCCCGGTAGGTCTGGACACGCTGGCGGCCACCATCGGCGAGGAGTCGGTGACGCTGGAGGATGTGTATGAGCCATACCTGATGCAGATCGGCTTTTTGACCCGAACGCCCCGAGGGCGCTGCGTCACGCAGAAGGCCTATGCACATCTGCACATTGCGTTTACGGGCCAGCAGCAGCTGGAATTGTAGTGCGCAGAGACGGTTCGGTGGAATTTTTCGGTTGTTCTCCGCAAGAAAGCCGTCAAATTTGAGTTATTTTTGACAAAGTTACACGATTGACTTGACAAATTATTTTGTAAAAAGGTATAATAGCGTATGGTGAATGATACAAGGGCTGAATATGACCATCTGCAGACGCTGAGCGACGAGGCGCTGTGCGCTCTGGTAAAGCAGGGCAGCCGCGACGCCGAGGAGATCCTAGTAGGGCGTTACCACCGTTTGGTGCGCTCCTGCGCCCGTCCGTACTTTCTGGCGGGAGGGGATAGCGAGGACCTTTTGCAGGAGGGAATGTTCGGGCTTATCAAGGCAATACGGGAGTACGAGCCAGGACACGAGGCCTCGTTGTGCACTTTTGCCGAGACCTGCATTCGTCGGCGGCTGTATTCTGTGCTGCGTGCTGCCGCCTCCGGAAAGCATTCACCTCTGAACCAAGCCGTTCCTTTGGATACCTCTTTCTTTGACGCGAATCTCTCCTTTGCCCACGTCGATCCCGAGGGTTGGGTCATCGACTGCGAAAAAACTGCCGCTCTGCTGGAAAACGCGCGCAAGCTGCTGTCCGAATTCGAGGTAAAGATTTTAGGGTATTATCTGGACGGTCTCACCTGCCGTGAGATCGCAGAAACTGTGGGCCGGTCCCCCAAATCGGTGGACAACGCCGTGCAGCGTTTGCGCCGCAAAATAGCGCGGCAGCTTCTATCCGGCGATATCAGCAAAGGCTGAGCGCAATATATTTTTTCTCAAAGAGAGGGTAAAATCATGTACGAAGACAAGACCTTAGTGTGCAAAGAGTGCGGCAAAGAGTTCGTTTTCACCGCCGGTGAGCAGGAGTTCTACGCTGAGCGCGGCTTCCAGAACGAGCCCCAGCGCTGCAAGGCCTGCCGCGACGCGCGCAAGAACGCTGCCCGTGGTCCCCGCGAGTATTTCACCGCTGTCTGCGCTGCCTGCGGCGGCGAGGCCAAGGTGCCCTTCGAGCCCAAGAGCGATCGTCCTGTGTACTGCAGTGACTGCTTCGCCAAGATGCGTGAGAACGGCTGATCTGCTGACTGCACACTGTTAAGTAGATAGAATAGACCGCCCTCCGGTACGCCGGAGGGCGGTTCTTTATAGCGCAGGATGAGAAAAATCCTGTTGAAAGTTCCGGCATTTTGGGGTATACTATCAGCACAATATTGTATTTGGAGGTTTTCCAACATGATCGAGATCACGAAAGACACCATTATCGGTGATATTCTGGACGTTGCGCCCCAGACCGCGCCTATCTTTCTGTCCATCGGTATGCACTGCCTGGGCTGCCCGTCCTCCCGCGGCGAGACGGTGGAGGAGGCCTGCGCTGTTCACGGCATCGATGTGGATAAGCTGCTGGAGCTGGTGAACGAGGAAGCCAACAAGCCCATCGCCGAGTAAACAAAAAAACAAAGCCACGCATGCGCTTGCGTATGCGTGGCCATTTGTGTAGGGAAATATGGAGAGACGACTGCAATTACAACCGCGGCTCCAACTGCTGGCGGACATGACACCGGCGGGCTGCCGTCTGGCGGATATCGGCACGGACCACGGGTATCTGCCGGTGTGGCTGCTGCAAAGAGAGCGTATCCAAAGCGCTATTGCTGCGGACATCGGCGCAGAGCCTCTGGCGCACGCGCGGCGGACTGCGGAGGAATATGGCGTGGAGGGTATCAGCTTCCGCCTGTGTGACGGGCTGGCTAATATCTCTCCGGAGGAAACGGATACAGTGATCATCGCCGGCATGGGCGGAGAGACCATCATCGCCATCCTGGAAAGTGCACCGTGGACGAAGGACGGCGCGCATACGCTGCTGCTTCAACCCATGACAAAGGCCGCAGAGCTGCGCCGATGGCTATCTGTAAATGGGTACGCCTTTACAGATGAGCGACTGGTGCGGGACAAGAATTATCTGTATCCGGTGCTGCGCGTGAACGGCGGCATTTGTCCGGCGCTGACTGAATTACAGACGCTGACCGGTGTTCTGCTGGACGGCGACCCGCTGTATGCGGACTATCTCACCCAGCACGCCGAAAAGCTGCTTCATATCGCGGAAGGTCTGCGCCGCAGCGGCAGAGAGGACGCTCTGCACCGAGCAGAGGCCGCGGAAGCATTGGCACAGCAGATAGAAGAAAAGAGGAAAACCCTATGACAACGGTACGGGATATCGAACAGTATCTGTATGCCTGGGCACCGCGGGAATTGGCGGAGAGCTGGGACAATGTGGGTCTGCTGGTGGGTGACCCGGAAGCGGAGGTGCGCCGCGTTCTGGTCGCACTGGACGTAACGCCGCAGGTGGTGGCCGAGGCCATCGAAAAAGACTGCCAGCTGATCGCGGCACACCATCCGGTGATGAACTGTGCATGGAACCAGGTGCAGACAGTCCGCACCGATGACCGGCAGGGAAGGGTACTGACAGAGCTGATACGCCACGGCATCGCCGCCATCTGTATGCACACCAATCTGGACGCGGCGGCCGGTGGCGTCAATGAGGTTTTGGCGCAGAAGCTGGGCCTTTCCGACCTGAAAATGCTGACGGAGGAAAAAATAGGGCGGATCGGCACGTTAAAATGTGAAATACCCCTTGTGGAGTTCACCCATTCTGTGATAGAATTGTTAGGATGTAACGGACTGCGCTATGTGGACGCAGGGCGGCCGGTACACCGGGTGGCGGTGGGCGGCGGTGCCTGCGGCTGCTATATTCCGCAGGCTATCGCCGCAGGCTGCGACACCTTTGTGACCTCCGACCTGAAATATAACGACTTTTTGGACACGGAGGGGCTAAATTTGATCGATGCGGGTCATTTTCCCACGGAGAACGTGGTATGTCCCGCACTGCGAGACCGGTTGGCAGAGGCATTCCCCGCAGTCGACGTCTTATGTTCGACCTCGCACAGCCGCGAGATCATCCAATACTGCATAAAGGAGAAGTAAACCATGTCAGGACATTCCAAGTGGCACAATATTCAGAAGACCAAGGGGGCGGCCGACGCCAAGCGCAGCGCCGCATTCACCAAGATCGCCAAGGAGATCATCGTGGCCGTCAAGCAGGGCGGCAGCGGCGACCCCAACAACAACTCCCGCCTGGCCACTGTTATCGCCAAGGCCAAGGCAGCCAATATGCCCAATGACAACATCAAGCGCACCATCGACAAGGCACTGGGTTCCGGCAATACCGATAACTATGAATCTGTCACCTACGAGGGCTACGGCCCCTGCGGCGTTGCTGTCATCGTGGAGGCGCTGACCGACAACCGTCAGCGCACTGCACCCGAGATCCGCCATTATTTTGACAAATTCGGCAAGGGCATGGGTGCTCAGGGATGCGTCAGCTGGTCCTTTGACCGCAAGGGTGTGATCGTCATCGACAACGAAGAGGGCGAGCTGGACGAGGACACCGTGATGATGGACGCGCTGGATGCCGGCGCCGAGGATATGCAGGCCGACGGCCCTGTGTTTGAGATCACCACCGATCCGGACAGCTTCAACGACGTGGTCAAGGCGCTGGAGGAGAAGGGCTATTCCTTCGAGAGTGCGGAGATCGAGATGGTCCCCCAGAACTACATTGTCATGACCAGTGAGGACGATGTCCGCAGCATGACGAAGCTTCTGGATATGCTGGATGACAATGAGGATGTGCAGAACGTCTGGCATAACTGGCAGCAGGATTGATTTGAGAACATACGAAAGGCGGCCTCGCGGCCGCCTTTATCTATGGGGAGAGTGATTATTTGACAATAGAACGGATCGAGCGTGATGGAAAAGCGTGTGCCGCGATACGCGGCACAGAAAAGGTCATCATCGATGCACAGTCTGCGATGGAACTGTATAAAAGAGACAGGGCAGACGCCCTGTCTCTTTGCATATATCACAGTGTCCGGACGCCGTCCATGATGATGGCACCGGCCAGGGCGGCCATCTCTTCCGGCGTCTCCTTTGCACCGCCGGAGAGCCACTCCAGCGTCAGCGTCAGATTGCCGGAGACAATGAAGGAACAGAAATAGTCCAGACGGTCGCTGCTCCCGGAATAGAACCGGGCCAGGAAGTCACGCAGGAAATAACTGCGTAGGATTCCGCAGATACGCTCGGTATACGCCCGATCGCCATTGGGGCCCAGCAGCACCAAACATAGGTCTGCATTGTCCCGGGCGAAGCGGTATAGCTCCGTCAGGTAGGGAAACGCATCGACTTCGCTGGTGGAGTAGGCGTATTTCTTACAAACCAGGATCAAACGCTCGGCCATTTCGTCCTCCAGCCGCTGCAGAAGATCGCTGACGTCCTTATAGTGGATATAGAAGGTCCCGCGGTTGATGTCGGCACGCTCAGCCAACTCGCGGACGGAGATGGATTTGGAGGGCTTCTCAGACATGAGATCCATCAGTGCCTGCCGCAGCTGCCGCTTTGTCTTTCTGACGCGCCGGTCAATACCTCTCTCTTCCATACCAATACCCTCCGCACTCTTTTTGATCTGCCGAATAGTTGACCTTGTGTTGATTTTAGCACAAAAAGGCAGAAAGAACAAGGCTTTTTTACAAAACCGCCTTACTCTTGTGGAAGATCAGGCACTTCTAAACCACGGAGACAGCGCATAGAAATAAGGCAACAGACAGCATTCGGAGGATGGCATTATGATGGAGACAACGTCTATTTATCAGGATATGGCTCAGCGAACCGGCGGCAGCGTGTATATCGGCGTTGTGGGACCGGTCCGCACGGGAAAATCCACCTTTGTCAAACGATTTATGGAGACGCTGGTGCTGCCGCACATCGAAAACAGCTACCGGCGTGACAGGGCACAGGACGAACTGCCGCAAAGCGGCTCTGGGCGCACCATTATGACGGCGGAGCCGAAATTCGTTCCGGAGGAGGCCGTGGAGCTCCGGCTGGCGGAGGGCGCGGCCTTCTCGGTACGGCTGGTAGACTGCGTGGGGTATATGGTGGACTCCGCCGTAGGGCAGTTTGAGGACCTGTCGCCGCGGATGGTGATGACACCCTGGTTCGATCACGAGATCCCCATGACCGAAGCGGCGGAGATCGGTACCCGCAAGGTCATTACCGACCATGCCACAGTGGGTGTTGTGGTGACCACCGACGGAACGATCACGGATATCCCCCGGGAGGACTACCGAGAAGCGGAGGAACGCGTCATACGAGAATTGCAGGACATCGGCAAGCCCTTCGTGGTGCTGGTAAATTCTGCCCAGCCGGAGGACCCCAGGGCAGCTGCTGCCGCAGCAGAAATACAGACACGGTACGGCGTGACCTGCCGCTGTGTCAACTGCCTGACACTGACGGAGGAAGACATCGGCGATATCCTGCGGGATCTGCTGTATCAGTTCCCTTTACGGGAACTGGATGTTTTTCTTCCCGAATGGGTAGATGCGCTGCCGGGTGAACACCCCATCCGCAGCGGACTGTACCAGGAGATCGGCGAGGCTGCGTCCCAGCTGACACGTATCTGTGCACTGCCGCCATGCTTGGCAGCGCTGTCCCAGGGCGAAAATATTGAGAGTGCGGCAGCCAGCACCATTGATCTGGGCAGCGGCGTGGCACAGGTGGAAATACGGCTGCCGCGGCGTCTGTTCTTTGAAACGCTGAGCCAGCGCAGCGGCTTGCAGGTGGCAGACGACGGCGACCTGATGCAGATCATCGGTGAGCTGGCGGAGGCAAAACGGGAATACGACAAGGTGGCGCCGGCCCTTCGATCCGCCAGGGAGACTGGTTATGGCATCGTAATGCCCGGCGTGGAGGAGCTGAACCTGGAGGATCCGGAGATCGTGCGGCAGGGAGGACGCTACGGCGTGCGGATGCGAGCCAGCGCGCCGTCTATCCATCTGATCCGTGCGGATATCGAGACGACGGTTTCCCCCATCGTAGGCAACGAGAAGCAGTCAGAGGACATGGTAAACTATCTGCTGCAGGAATTCGAGGGCGATACAGGAAAGCTGTGGCAGTCCAACATCTTCGGCCGCAGCTTCCATGAGATCGTAGGAGAGGACCTGCAGGCAAAGCTGAAGCGTATGCCGGCAGACGCTCAGGCAAAGCTGCGCCAGGCGCTGGAACGCATAATCAACGAGGGCGGCGGCGGACTTATCTGCATTATTCTGTAACACCGGATATATTCTCCATAACAGAGCAGCCGGGCAAACGCCTGGTTGCTCTGTTTAAGGCGGTATATCATAAGAAACTGCACGTTTACAAAGTTTGAAACGTATGGAACATTTGGTTTTGATTTTCTTATTTTTTGAATTTTTCGGTAGAAAAACAGGTGTAAAACCTCAATTATTGTGAAATATTTTTTACTTTTATAGTGACAAATTTATGTAAGCTGGTATAATGTACTTGGAACAAATACGGCCGCCCCGGGCGGTGGAACAAAGGAAGGACAATCACATGGGAATCAAGATCGGTATCAACGGCTTCGGCCGTATCGGACGGGTGGTGCTGCGTATACTTGCAGACGACCCGGAGCGCTTCGAGGTATGCGGCATCAACCTGCGGAAGGCGGATGTGGACTACATGGTGTATCTGCTGAAATATGATTCCGTATTCCGGAATTTCCCCGGAATCGTGGAGCACGCCGGCGGTGACCTGATCGTCAACGGCCGCAAGATCAAGGTATACAGCGAGTCCGATGCCGCCATGATCAACTGGGCAGACTGCGGCGCGGAGTACATCATCGAGTCCACCGGCGCCAACAACACCACCGATAAGGCCTCCCGCCATTTCAAGGGCGGCGCCAAGAAGGTCATCCTGACGGCCCCCGCCAAGGACGATGCCACCCCTACCTTTGTCTTCGGCGTCAACAGTGATGAATACCGCAGCGACATGAAGGTCATCTCCAATGCCAGCTGTACCACCAACTGCCTCGCGCCGCTGGCCTATGTCATCCACAAGGAGTTCGGTATCGAGCAGTCCCTGATGTCAACCATCCACGCATCCACCGCCAAGCAGAAGGCCGTGGACAGCCGCGGCGGCAGTGACTGGCGTACAGGCCGTTCCATCCTCAACAACATCATCCCGACGACTACCGGCGCGGCCAAGGCCGTGGGTCGCGTGATCCCCTCCCTGAAGGGCAAAATGACCGGCATGGCCTTCCGCGTACCCACCGCAGACGTATCCGTGGTGGACCTGACGGCGCGGCTCAGCAAGACGGCATCGTATGCGGACATCTGCTACGAGGTCAAGCACGCCTCCGAGACGTACATGAAAGGTATTATCGGCTATACACGCGACCAGGTGGTATCCACCGACCTGATCGGCAATCCCTGCCCCTGCATTTTTGACGAGACAGCGGGTATTTCTCTGGATCAGGACTTCGTGAAGCTCATCGCCTGGTATGACAACGAGTGGGGTTACAGCAACATGGTGGTGCGTATGCTGGAGCATATGCACACCGTGGACGAAGCGGACGCCTTTGTGGCGCAGGAATAAGCGGCATATATACGATCTCCCCCGGCCCTGCCGGGGGAGATTTCTTGCGTCCGTACCCTTGTCAAGCGGTTCGCCGCGTGGTATGATAACACCAGTAGGAAAGGTGGATAGGGAGGAGGACATATATGCTTTTGGCCATCGATATCGGCAATTCAAATATTTCCGTAGGGCTGTTTGACCGGGAGAAAACGCTGAAATTTCTGGCATCCATTGACACAGACAGCCGCAAGACAGCGGACCAGATCAGCATTGATCTGATGAATTTGTTTACACTGTACGGCTGTGATATCCACGATGTCAGCGGGGCAATCTTATCCAGCGTGGTACCGCCTATGAACTTCATGATGGAAAAGGCGCTGACGCGCCTTCTGGGCAAGCCGCCCATGGTGGTGGGCGCCGGCATCAAAACCGGGCTGAACATCCGCATGGAATTCAACAGCCAGCAGCTGGGCGCGGACATTGTGGCTAACGCGGTATCGGCATTGGAAAAATACCCGGTGCCCATCATCATGATCGATATGGGTACCGCCACTATCATCTCCTACATCTCAGAGAAGCGCACCTACGAGGGCGGACTGATGTTCCCCGGCGTACGGCTGTCGCTGGATGCGCTGTCCCATCATACGGCGCAGCTGCCCAATATCTCGCTGGAGCACCCCCGGCAGCTCATTGGGAAAAACACCGAGGACTGTATGCGAAGCGGTATCGTCTACGGCACCGCCGCCATGCTGGATGGGGTCATCGACCGTATCCGTGAGACGCTGGGCGGGGCGGAGCCCTCTATCGTGGCCACCGGCCCAAACGCACCGGTGATCGCCCGATACTGCCGCAACCACGTGGTGTACGACAAATATCTGCTGATGGAGGGACTGTACGCCATCTATCAGAAAAATGCAAAATGACATACGCGCCCTCCGGCGATACCGGAGGGCGTACCTTTATGTAAAAACAGCTGGAAAGCAAAAATACTTTCCAGCTGTTTATGCATAACGTTTTTACTTAGCAAGCACCTTTTTCAGCTTGACAAAGCGGGGCAGGGAGTCCTGCTTGGGCAGCTCCGGCTCACCCTGGATCAGCGGCAGCGCATACTCGATGAACTGGTGGTTCACGCCATTGCCCTCCTCATTGATCCACTCGCGGGGAATCTTCTTCTCCACGTTGGCGACCTCCACCAGCGGAACGAGCTTGGTGCGGCAGGCATACTTCCCGTTCTGGATACCGCGCTCAAAGCCGATCATGCGGCCGTTGATGCCGTTGACCGCGTTCTCCACGGCCACCTTGCCGGCCATGTAGGACTCTTCGATATCCGTCTCGCTGGCCAGATGGGCGGCGCAGCGCTGAAGCAGGTTCAGCTCGATGCCGCGGACCTTGGCGCCGGTCTCTTCCTTCAGGACCTCCGCCAGAATGGTGGCCAAACCACCCAGCTGAGCGTGGCCGAAGCCGTCGTTGGCGGCCACCTTGGCCTCGGAGACGAAGCCGCCGTCCTCATAGTGGATACCCTCAGACACGGCCACAATGCAATTCCCAGTAGCATTGTAGACCTTCTTGACGTCCTCGATGAATTTTGGCATACTGAAATCCGTCTCAGGCAGATAGATCAGATCCGGGCCCGCGCCATATTCGCTGGCCAGAGCGGAAGCTGCGGCCAGCCAGCCGGCGTGACGGCCCATGATCTCCACCACCACGATCATGCCCTTGTCGTACACGTGTGCGTCCTGATAGACCTCCATAATGGAGGTAGCGATGTACTTGGCGGCAGAGGCGTAGCCGGGGCAATGATCCGTGCCGAACAGATCGTTGTCAATGGTCTTGGGCACGCCCATAACGCGGCACTCGTAGCCCACAGACTGCATATACTGGTTGATCTTATTGCAGGTGTCCATGGAGTCGTTGCCGCCGTTATAGAAGAAATAGCGTACATCGTGCTTCTTGAATACCTCAAGGATGCGTTTGTAGTCCGTATCGTCCAGCTCCGGATCGGCGATCTTATAGCGGCAGGAGCCCAGTGCGGAGGAGGGGGTATACTTCAGCAGGCGCAGCTCCTCGGGATCCTCCTGCCCCATGTCGAACAGCCGATCGTTAAGTACACCCATGATGCCGTGCTCGGCACCCAGCACCTGGGTAATGGCGCCGGACTTCAGCGCCGTGTCGATCACGCCGTAAGCGCTGGCATTGATGACGGAAGTGGGGCCGCCGGATTGCCCGATAATACATGCGCCGCGCAGTTCTTTCATATTCGCATACCTCCAAAAGCGGAATTTTTGTGTTTACAACGGGTATTTTACCATGTAGAATGACGATTGTAAACAGTTTGTGCTTGCAAATCCGTAAAAATATGATACAATAGGAACGTTCCATACAACAGGTGCATACTTGCAAAATTTATCATAAAGGAGACTTTGACATGGCACTGGTAACTTCCAAGGAAATGTTCGCCAAGGCTTATGATGGCGGCTACGCCATCGGCGCGTTCAACGTCAACAACATGGAGATCGTACAGGGCATCACCGAGGCCTGCCAGGAGGAGCACGCTCCCGTGATCCTGCAGGTCAGCAAGGGCGCCCGCGCTTACGCCAACCACACCTATCTGGTGAAGCTGGTGGAGGCGGCGGTAGCGGCCTGCCCCGATATCCCCATCGTGCTGCATCTGGATCACGGCCCCGACTTTGAGACCTGCAAGAGCTGCATCGACGGCGGCTTCACCTCCGTGATGATCGACGCCTCCTCCAAGCCCTTTGCCGAGAACATCGAGATCACCCGCAAGGTGGTGGAGTATGCCCATGACCACGGCGTCGTCGTGGAAGCGGAGCTGGGTACGCTGGCCGGTATCGAGGACGACGTGAAGGTGGCTGACCACGCCGCGTCCTACACCCGTCCCGAGGAGGTGGAGGAGTTCGTATCCAAGACCGGCTGCGACTCCCTGGCCATTGCCATCGGCACCAGCCACGGCGCGTATAAGTTTAAGCCCGAGCAGTGCACCGTCAACGAGAAGGGCATCCTGGTGCCGCCTCCCCTGCGCTTCGACGTGCTGGAGGAGGTCAGCAAGCGCCTGCCCGGCTTCCCCATCGTGCTGCACGGCTCCTCCTCCGTACCGCAGGAGTATGTGAAGATGATCAACGAGCACGGCGGCAAGATGCCCAACGCCATCGGTGTGCCCGAGGAGCAGCTGCGTCAGGCCGCCCGTCTGTCCGTCTGCAAGATCAACATCGACTCCGATCTGCGTCTGGCCATGACCGGTACTATCCGGCAGTTCATGGACGAGCACCCCGACAAGTTTGATCCCCGCGAGTATCTGAAGCCCGCCCGCGCCAACATCAAGGAGCTGGTACGCCACAAGCTGGTGGACGTGCTGGGCTGCGCCGACAAGGCGTAAACGACTGTACAAAAAATCTCCCGGCTCCGCAGAGCCGGGGGATTTTTTCAGTTGTATGCGCTGTCAAGAAAGCACCATATTGTTATACGATCTCCACCACGCGCCAATAGCCGTCACCGTATTTTTCCAGTTTCCAGAGTACGATATGGTCTATTGCGCCCGTGCTGGCGCATGTGCTGAGGTCATGTGTCTTATCAAAGCGCTGGTATCCGTATTTGACCCACATTTTCCCGGAATCTCCGCTGAAATGTGCAGACAGCAGGTCAATGTGATAGATGGTCAGCATTTTGCCGGCGTCCATCTCCGGAACGCAGTAACGTACCAGCGCGCCCATGGCATAGGCAGCCTCGTCCCTCGGCATTGCCAGAACATCGTTGTATATTTCCTCCTCTGAATACTCAAATACGATGTGTACGTTATTCAGAACAGCCTCTGCCTTGTCCTGGTCGGAATAATCTCCTTTGAACAGCAGCGCCATGCGGTCGCTGAAGGTATACTGTTCGGCAGAGCTGATGGCCGCCAGATAGTCGATGGAGTTGAGCCGCAGCATCAGCGTCACCAGCAGCACCACCGCCGCAGTGATCGCGATGGCGCACCAGGTCTGCTTCCGCAGCTTCTTTTTCAGCGTCCGCAGAACGCCGGCTTCACCGGTGCGCTGCTCCGTGTCCGCGTCGGTGGGAGCGGACGGCTCTTCACCGGCGGACAGTGCACAGCATTCTTCGCATGTATCCAGATGCTCTTTGACAAAGGCGGCGCTGTCCTCGCTGAGCATGCCCTCCGCATACAGCGGCAGCAGGTCGCGGACGATACTGCATTCATTTTTCATTGTTGCTGTCCTCCAATCTGTTTTTTATCATGTTTCTGGCACGGTGGTAGGTGACACATACCCAGTTATCCGACTTGGCGAACAATTCACCGATCTGCTTATAAGACAGCTCGGCGTATACCCGCCACATGAACACCTCCCGGTACGGCTCCGGCAGGTCATGCAGAATAGCCTGTATCTGCCGGGCTTCCTCCCGTGCGCCGATCAGCTCCTCGGGAGTATCCGCACTGCCCACAGACTCCGGCAATTCTTCCAGCGGAGTGGTATGCTTTTCCTTCCGCAGATAGGTATAATAGCAGTTTTTTGCGATCTGGCACAGCCATACCCGCATGTCGCAGCTGCCCCGGAATTTTCCGATGGATCGCAGTGCCTTGAAGAATGTGTCGCTGGTGATCTCCTCAGCCACATGCTCGCTGCCGGATAGCTTCAGAATATAGCGGTATACATCCCGGAAGTACAGGTCATAGACCTGCTCAAATTCCATCTGCTGCCACCTCCTTTGTCTATATGACGCGCGGCTCGGCGGAATCTTACAAATTATTTCGATTATTTTGGACAGCGAAAGTGGCGGCGCGGATGATATCCGTGCCGCCGCTGATAACAACAGCTGTAAATTATATCTACTTTACAGGGTTTCCTTGATCTTGGCCGCGATCTGATCGGCGGTCAGGCCGTATTCCCGCAGCACGTCGGCAGCCTTGCCGGACTGACCGAACCGGTCGTTGACGCCGATCTTGCGGAATTTGCAGCAGACCTTGCCCATCAGTACATCGGCCACAGCATCACCCAGACCTCCGATGACGCTGTGCTCCTCCACGGTAATGACATTGCCGCACTTTTCGGCGTACTTCGTCACGCACTCCGCGTCAATAGGCTTGATGGTGTGTACGTTGATGACGCTGATCTCGATACCCTCGGCGGAGAGCAGCTTGGCGGCCTCCAGCGCCTCGTTGACCATCAGGCCGCAGGCGAACACCGCCGCGTCCTTGCCCTCGCGCAGCACATTGGCCTTGCCGATCTCAAAGGGATAGTCCTCCTCGAATACCGGGGTGGCCAAACGCGCCAGACGCATATAGGCGGGACCCTGAAACTCCGCCAGGGCAAAGGTGGCCTTCTTTGCCTCATTGGCGTCAGCAGGGACGATGACGGTCATGCCGGGGATCAGCCGCATAAGACCGATGTCCTCGATGGCCTGGTGGCTGCCGCCGTCCTCGCCCACAGACACGCCGGCATGGGAGCAGCAGATCTTCACATTAAATCTGGGATAGGCGATGGTGTTGCGGATCTGCTCATAGGCGCGCCCAGCGCCGAACATGGCGAAGGTGGAGCAGAAGGGGACAAGCCCCATAGTGGACAAACCGGCGCCGATATTCATCATATTGGCCTCGGCGATGCCGCAGTCGAAGAAGCGCTCGGGATGCGCCGCCTTGAAATACTTGGTCATAGTGGCACCAGCCAGGTCGGCATCCAGCACCACGACGTTCTTATTCTGTTCACCCAGCTCTACCAGTGCCTTGCCGTAGGCTTCACGGGTGGCGATCTTTTCACTCATGGCTCAGTCCTCCAATTCCTTCAATGCCTGCTGCCGCTGTTCCTCGTTGGGCGCCTTGCCGTGCCAGCCCACCTGGCCTTCCATGAAGGATACGCCCTTACCCTTGACCGTGTGGGCCAAGATAGCCTTGGGCCTGCCAGGCGTCACAGGTGCGCCCAGCGCTGCCTCAATGGCGTCCAGGTCATGACCGTCGATCTCATGCAGATCAAAGCCAAAGGCCCGCAGCTTGGCGGGCATATCGCCCAGAGACATGACCTCATCGTTGCTGCCGTCGATCTGCAGGCCATTGTTGTCCACGATCACGGTCAGGTTGTCCAGCTTATAGTGGGCAGCGGACATGAGGGCCTCCCAGATCTGGCCCTCCTGACACTCACCGTCGCCCAGCAGCGTAAACACCTTGGTGTCCTTGCCCTGCACCTTGGCACCCAGCGCCATACCCACGGCAATAGAGCAGCCCTGACCCAGGGAGCCGGTGGAGGCGTCCACACCAGGGACCTTCTTGCAGTCTGGGTGGCCCTGCAGGATGCTGTGCAGCTGCCGGAAGTTCTTGAACTCATCGCGGCTGATAAAGCCCAACTCTGCCAGAACCGCGTAGTAACAGGGGGCAGCGTGGCCCTTGCTGAGCACAAAACGGTCACGGTCCGCCCAATGCGGATTTTGGGGGTCGATACGCATATGGTTATAGAATACGCTGGCCACCAGCTCCACCGCGGACAGGGAGCCGCCGGGATGACCGCTGCCGGCGTTGGCGGTCATGTTGATGATGTCACGGCGCATCTGACGGCACACGCCGGACAATTCTGCTTTATTCATGGGAAACCTCCATTCCATGTTCTTCTGACCTAATAGGATATAGTATTTCCCATATAAAGTCAATGCAGGGCGACAGAAAAGTCACAGAAAAGTAACGGAAAATATCACATTAGCAGGGGAGGGCACATACAATAGGGCGGAGGGATGCCAGATGCTTTTTCGTCCGTATGACAGACTGGAGGCCGTGAGCTACGCCCATCGTTGGGCCTATGGCCGCAATCCGGCCTTTTACGATTATGAGGAGATCGGCGGTGACTGCACCAACTATGCCTCACAGTGCATCTACGTCGGCACCGGTGTAATGAACTATACACCTACCTTCGGCTGGTACTACATCAACAGCAATGACAAATCGCCCTCCTGGACGGGTGTTGAATTTCTGCGTGACTTTCTGGTGCGCGTGGAACGCTCTGCCGGGCCGGTAGCCCAGGAGACGCAGGACCTCTCCCGGGCACGGCTTGGAGATGTGATACAGCTAAGGTTCAGTGGGGATGCATTCCAGCATTCGCCGGTGGTGGTACAGCCCAGCTCTGACGGTGATCCAGCCAAAATACTGGTAGCTGCCCACAGCGCGGATGTGGATTGGCGGCCGCTGAGTACCTACGACTATCAGGCGTACCGGGTCCTGCACATACTTGGTGCATTCGTGCCGTAAATGAACATCCCCCGGGGAAACCTGGGGGATGTCGTACAATAAGCTGTCCCCGGCAGAGCCGGGGACAGCTTATTGTTGCGGCACTATTTGTCAAAGGATGGGTTCATAAAATATACGTTCTTTTCGTTCAGCCGGTCTTTGGCCAGGCGCAGACCTTCGCCGAAGCGCTGGAAGTGGACGATCTCCCGGGCACGCAGGAACTTGATGGCATCGTTGACGTCCGGATCATCGGACAGGCGCAGAATGTTGTCGTAGGTCAGGCGCGCCTTCTGTTCGGCGGCCAGATCCTCCGTCAGGTCGGCGATCATGTCGCCGGTAACGCCGATGGAGCCTGCCGACCAGGGAAAACCGGACGCCGCGGTGGGATAGACTCCTGTGGTATGATCCACAAAGTAGGCGTCAAATCCGGCAGTCCGGATGTCCTCGTCGGATAGGTTTCGCGTCAACTGGTGAACAATAGTCCCCACCATCTCCAGGTGTCCCAGTTCTTCTGTGCCGATGTCGGTAAGCAGGCCCTTCAACTCAGCGTAGGGCATGGAGTACCGCTGGCTGAGATAGCGCAGAGAAGCGCCCAATTCACCGTCCGGGCCACCATACTGACTGATAATGACCGCTGCCAGCTTGGGGTTGGGATTCTTGATCTTCACAGGGTATTGCAGCTTTTTCTCATAGACAAACATGGCTCAGTTCCCCTTTCCATCCCACGGCCACGGGTCGTTCAGCCATTGGTAGCTGCCCGGCGTGATATCCGTCTGCATCAACGGTCCGCACTTTTCCTGATAGCGTTTACGCCCCTCCTGACCCAGCCGGATGTATGACCAGTACAGCTCCAACGCCTGCTGGTCATCTGCGTGTGTGGTCAGGTAAAGACCCAGCTCATCGATAGCAAAATCCAGCGCCATCAGCTCCAGCAGGGGACCGTCTACCTGTGGAAAGCGGGACCGCAGCTCCTTGTGGAAGGGAAGATCAAGGCCGGGAAAGAGTGTGCCCTGCCGCAGGGCCTCCTGGTCGTCGTAGCGCACGGGGTCTGTACCCTGCATGGCCACATAGGGGAAAGCCAGCGCACCGCAGGCCGGAAGCTGGCCGGTACCTTCGCCGCAGGCGGGCTGTGTTTCCGCCCGCGCTGCCGCCGTTTTCTCTGTATACAAGAGAATTTCCTCCTTTTGTCGGTAGTGGAGCCGTTCACAGCGGCTCGCTATATCTTATGCCTTGGCGGTTTGGGCGGTGAAGAAAATCGTTTTCAATTTTGCTATGCTGTGTTACAATGAAGAAAACACACATAAACTCTCCCGGAGGGGAGGGAGGTCCATGGTGTTGCTGCTTCGCAAACGACATCTGCTGACAGTTGTGGCCGCGGCAGCGTTGTGCGGTGCACTGCTGCTGACCGCGCGTCCCGGGGCGGCGGCCGTTTCGGGCAGCGCTTCGCCACAGCGGGCGGTCATTTTGGATGCCGGCCACGGCGGCGCGGACGGCGGGGCGGTGTCGGACAGCGGCGTGGCCGAAAGCGGCCTGAATTTGGCCATTACCCTGCGCCTGGCGGATGTGCTGACCTTCTGCGGCTATGAAGTGCTGCTGACCCGGACAGGGGAGGCGGCCCTATGTGACGATCCTGCCGCTACGCTGCGGCAGCAGAAGGTATCCGACACGAAAAAGCGTGTGGAGATCATCAACAGCTGCGCTGACGCTCGGCTCATCAGTATCCACCAGAACAGCCTGCCGGGTCATCCCGGTGTCAGCGGTGCACAGGTCTTCCATAACGGACAGGACGGTGCAGAAGCGCTGGCGCTGTGCATTCAGAACGATCTGAATATGGCTGTTAATACCCGGGAAAAAGCAGCAAAGCGTATCGACGACAGCATTTACATCATGAAGCATGCGGACTGCCCCGCCGTGCTGGTGGAGTGCGGCTTTCTGTCCAATCCGGAGGAGACGGTGCTGCTTCAGCAGCCAGACTATCAACTGCACATGGCCGCTGCCATCGCAGCGGGTTTTTGCCAATACTGTACAAATGAGGGATGAAATATGAAGGCTAAGACCGTGTTTTTCTGCACCGAGTGCGGCAGCGAGAGTCCTCGCTGGTCCGGACGCTGCACGGTGTGCGGCGCATGGAATTCCATGGTGGAGCAGGCGGCGGAGCGTCCGTCCAAAAACAGCAAAATGTCCCGTGTAAAGGCGTCTGTAAAGGTATCTCGCATTACGGATATGCAGGCGGACGAGGAAATACGTTTCTCCACCGGAATGGGTGAACTGGACCGCGTGCTGGGCGGCGGTGCGGTGAAGGGGTCGCTGGTGCTGGTGGGCGGCGCACCCGGTATCGGCAAATCTACCCTGATGCTGCAGATATGCCAGCAGTTGGGGAAGTTTGCTAAGGTGCTGTATGTATCCGGCGAGGAGTCTACCCGTCAGCTGAAGCTGCGGGCGGAGCGCCTGCGTGTGGACAGCGAAAACCTGTTTGTCCTGTCCGAAACGCGGCTGGGTGATGTGTTGGAGTGTGTACAGCAGGAGCAGCCCGACATCCTGATTGTGGATTCGATCCAGACCCTGTATAACGAGGAACTGGACGCACCCGCCGGCGGCGTGGGGCAAGTGAAGGACTGCACCATGGCGTTGATGCAGCTGGCGAAGGGGCAGGGGGTCACGGTATTTGTCATTGGCCATGTGAACAAAGAAGGCTCTATCGCCGGTCCTAAGGTGCTGGAGCACATGGTGGACTGCGTGCTGTACTTCGAGGGCGACAGGCACATGACATACCGCATCCTGCGGGCGGCAAAAAACCGCTTCGGCGCCACCAACGAGATCGGCGTGTTCGAGATGCTGGACGCCGGGCTCCGTGAGGTGGAGAACCCCTCAGAAATGCTGCTTTCCGGCCGCCCCGCCGACGCCTCCGGCACCTGTGTTACCTGCGTGATGGAGGGCGCGCGGCCCGTGCTGGCGGAGGTGCAGGCCCTGCTGGCGCCCTGTGCCGGGGCACGTCCCATGCGCAGCAGCAACGGCTTTGACTACAACCGTGCCTCCATGCTGCTGGCGGTACTGGAAAAGCGCGGCAGCCTGAAAGTCAGCCAGTGTGATGCCTATCTGAATATCATCGGCGGCTTGACTTTGGATGAGCCTGCCGCCGACCTGGCGGCGGTGGTAGCCATCGCCTCCAGTTATTTGGATAAACCTGTCCCCAGCACGATGGCGGCGATAGGGGAGGTGGGTCTTTCCGGCGAGATACGCAGCATCACCCACATGGAACAACGCCTGTCGGAAGTAAAGCGTTTAGGCTTTACGCAATGCATGGTGCCAGCTCATAAGGTCAAAGATCTGAAGGCACCCGTTGGTTTGGAGCTTCTTCCGGTGGCGAATATCTCCCGGGCGTTGCAGCTGCTGGCTCGGGGACAATAGGCACATAATGGAGGCAAGGGTGGGAAGCGCTTGGTTGGCCAATCGCGTTGTCGCAGGTATCCAGCGTGCACACGCCGTCCTGCTGCCAGCGACAGCTGTCGATGCAGGGTATCATACCATCACTCCTTTGCCGTAGTTTGGCCGTTGACGGTCCATTCTATGAAAACAACTGTTACTGCCGCGTAACCCTTTTGTAATTGACATTATTTTGTATTTTGGTATACTTTCTATATAGCGAGATGCTGCAATATCGGTATGTATCGGTATACAAGGAGGAACAAATATGAAACGTAAAAGTCTCTTCATTGTTCTATTTGTTGTGGTTTTTGCTGCGGTATACATGATCATGAGCTTTGCTATCCCCGGATTCCGCATCAAATTAGAGGCGGAGCCGGCCGTGGTCTTTGTGGAAACGCTGAAAATCCTCTGGCCCTTTAAGGTAGCAGTCTCCCTGATCGCGGCGGTACTTGTCGGCGGTCTGCCGCTGGTACTCGGAAAACGGAAATAAGAAAAAGCATCCCCCGGCGCATGCGCCGGGGGATGCTTTTCGCTTATTTTTTCTTCTTGTCAATGGGCTTGCCGTCCATGCCCACGGGCCCCTTGCCGTTGATGGCGCGGTAGTGGTTCAGCTTGTCCACGCGCTTCTGGCGCTTGAGCTGCTTTTCCTTCTCCTTGGCCTTTTGAGCGGCAGCTTTTTTGTCTGCCTCTTTTTTCTTGCGATACTCGGCCTTCTGCGGATCTTCGTCTTCCACCAGGTCCTTGTACTTTTCCGGATGACGTGCCCAGTCGATGCGGTAGATCGTCAGAGATACAAATAAAATCGCGCCCACGGCGATCATCCCGTAAAAAATAAAATTCCAGAACATGGTCAGCAGCGCCCTCCCAAACCTATTTTGTTCAGTATACCGTAAAATTGGCGGCAATGCAAGTAGTTTTACAAACAGGGAGAAGGCCGTGTGGAATTTTCGGTTGTTTTTTGCGCCGGCAGGGGGTATAATGGGCCCGTCAAAAGATGGTTTCCGGGGAAATGGGAGCCAAAAACGGAGGTAAAAGGAAATGTTTACATCTTTTAAAGAATTGGAAGCCTATGTGCTGGGCTGCGGCATGAAGAAGCGCATCGCGCTGGCCAATGCCCACGATGAACCGGCGCTGAGCGCGGTGGTCAACGCCCGCCGCAAGGGCGTTGTCGAGGGTACGCTGGTAGGTAAAAAGAATGAGATCATCGCCATGCTGCATGAGATGGGCGAGAGAGAGAAGGACTATGAGATCGTGGATTTCGATGGCGAGGAGCTGGATGCCGCAAAGCTGACGGTGCAGCTGGTGCGCGAGGGCAAGGCGGATATCCCCATGAAGGGTATTCTCCAAACCTCCAACTTTGCCCGCGCCATTCTGAACAGAGAGACGGGACTGATCCCCGCCAGCGGCAAGCGCCTGGTGAGCCAGTGCGGCATCTTCGAGTACGAGGGCCGCTTCGTGATGATCACCGATGCCGCCATCAACATCGCCCCCGATGTGGATACCCAGATCGGCATTGTGGAGAACGCGCTGCCTGTGGCTAACGCGCTGGGGATCGAGTGCCCCAAGGTAGCGGTTCTGTCCGCCGTGGAGAACGTCACCGAGAAGATGCCCTCCACCGTTTCCGCTAAAGAGATCGCGGAGCGCGGTGTGCCCGGCTGCATCATTTCCGGCCCTCTGGCACTGGACGGTGCTATTTCCATGGAGTCCGTGAAGCACAAGGCCATCCATGATCCCGTGGCTGGCCAGGCGGACATCCTGCTGGTGCCCTATATCGAGATCGGCAACGTGCTGTATAAGGCCTGCACCTACATCGCCGGCAAGACCATGGCCAGCACCATCTGCGGCGCGTCCTGCCCAGTGGTCATCACAAGCCGCGCTGATACGCCTGACAGCAAGTATTACTCCATTCTGATGGCCGTTCTGCGCTGCCTGAAGGCGTAACATGGCCACCTCACAGGACTACCTCGATTTCGTTCTGGAGCAGCTGCCGCCGCTGTGGTCGATCCGCAGCAGGAAGATGTTTGGGGAGTACATGGTCTATCTGAACGGTAAACCGATACTAACGCTCTGCGATAACACGGTTTTCGTGAAAAACTGCCTGTTTTGGACGAAATAATGGCAAGCTCCCCCTGTGGCTGTCCCTACGAGGGTGCGAAAGAGAGCTACCTTCTGGACATTGAGGACCGTGACTTGACAGAGCGCGTCCTGACATTGGCGGAAGCCGCCACCTCCGTCCCCAAGCCCCGCAAAAAGGGGAGAGGGGAGAAGTGAACAGTGCAAGGGGCGGCGCAAGCCGTCCCTTGCTGTGTAGCGGGCGATGGAAAGGAACTATTTATTGTCTCTCCGCTTCCATCTGACAAGGAGAATGAGCATGACGGTAATGGCTATACATATAACGCCATACATCGCAGCCATCATGTGGTAGCCCACGAAATCAAACCGCTCTGTCCCCGATAGCAGGTATGGCTGTTTACCGGCCTTATGCAGCGCAGCAACGCAGGAAGTCCCGTTATAAAGGCAAAGGGTACCCAACACCGCGTATATGACCCAGCGCACGATTCTGTTTTTTATGACGTTCACGAACATAGCTCCAACTCCGTTCTGACCCCATCGCGGTAGCAAAAGATGTGACCCGCCCGCGAAAAGTCTTTATCCGCCTCGACGCAATCGAATTCACAAAAGGATCTTTCCAATCTTTTCGGCGTATAAAAGAGAGTCTGCGTCTTTAGTCCAAACGCCTCATCCACTACTTCGTTCCACAGGCGAACGGACCAATAACTGCAATTCTTACCGAGACTCCATTTGTCTTTCTGGTCAATATACGCTTCGATTATCTTTAGCTGCGGTTCCCCAATATTTACACTTAATGACTTCCTGCCAACGTATCGGTCATACGTTGAGATATAGGCTTCTTCCAGATTGAAAAGCAGCCCCGGAAGATCGGAGACGGCCCAAACCGAGAAGGTTATCATCTCGTCATGTTTGATCTCGTGATCCTTTATATACACCGAATGACCGGACTGATTATCAATGGACAGCCAGGTATGTCCAAAGCATTTGAGAAACGGCGTGGTTTCACTGTCACCGTTGAATGTGGTGATAGAGAAAATAATGCCATCGTCCTCACAGGAGATCGTTTTGGATCGGCTTTCGTATACGTTGAAGTCAAACCAAAGGCAAAAAACCGCCGTAAGTGTGAAAGGGAGGATGATCCATACCATCGATTTCTTCCGTCGCCACATGCGATCACACTCCTTCTAATACAGCAAGCGGTAATATGTCACTGAGCATACTGTAATTATAGAGGAAAATACCCTGTAGTACAAGGCTTTCCCATAATTGGTTTTGTTCAATCTTGACTTGCTTACGCCAGTCTGCTACCATGTTGCCACCGATACCCGCAGGAAGGAGGGGCTTTGAAAAGATAGATACGATTGAACAAAATAAAAATTTTGTTCAATTGAGTGGAGGGTAACCGCTCTTTTTCATATAGTAAGTCCGTTTTGGACTGATCTCGCCCTGAGTAAGCTATACAAGCCATTACCGGCGATCTGTAGTTGCCGCATGACAGTCTTGTACAGAATACTGACCCAAATACCCGCCACACCGCAGTTTTTTTCAAGGCATTGTACATATGGATTACCGTACCGATTCGCCCCAGCTGCTGCTGGATTTTCTCAGCTACCACGAAACCATCAAAGCGCATTCTCAGCGCACCGTGGATGAATACTATCTGGATATGCGAAATTTCTTTCGCTATCTGAAGCAGCAGCGTGATCCGGCGCTTGCCGGTAAAGCGTTGGACGAGATCGACATCCGTGACGTGGATATTGACTTCATTTCCCGCATCACATTGACGGACATTTACAGCTATCTGACCTATCTTAGCCGTGATCGTGTACAGCACCAAAATAGTGAAATTTCTAACAAAGGCCTGAATGCCGCTTCCCGCACCCGTAAATTGGCTACTATTCGTTCGTTTTTCAACTATATTTGCAATAAACGGCATCTTTTGGAAGACAACCCCTGCAAGGACGTGGATACGCCCAAGCAGATGAAGTCCCTCCCCCGCTATCTGACGCTGAATGAGTCCCTTTCCCTGCTGGAGAGCGTAGATGGCGCCAACCGTGAGCGTGACTACTGCATTCTGACGCTGTTTTTGAACTGCGGTCTGCGGATATCTGAGCTGATCGGCCTGGACATCACGGATATTCATGACGATGCCCTGCGTGTGCTGGGCAAAGGCAATAAGGTCCGTGTGGTCTATCTCAATCAGGCCTGCAAGGATGCGCTTGCGCGGTATATGGCGGTACGCCGGCCCATTACCGGGCGGGATAAAAACGCACTGTTTCTCTCCGGGCAGAATAGGCGCATCAGTCGTTCCATGGTCCATGCGCTGGTGAAAAAACACCTGTCCGCCGCCGGGTTAGACAGTGAAAAGTATTCCAGCCACAAGCTGCGCCACACCGCTGCCACATTGATGCTGCAAAACGGCGTGGATGTGAAGGCGGTGCAGGAGGTCCTGGGGCATGAGCACCTGAATACCACGGAGATCTACACGCATATTGACAACGAGGCGCTGCGTGTAGCTGCAAAGGCAAATCCCTTGTCACATGTAAAGATGAAAGGGAAAATTGAAGACAGTAACAGTAAAAAGGCGGAGGATTGACCTCCGCCTTTTTGTATACGGTTTCGAGCTTTTTGGGATATACACCCGGCTTCGCCGAGGGATATTTATTTGTTCGTTTCCTTGGCCTTCTCCTGCTGCTTTTTCAGCCGTTCTCCCACCTTTTTCATCAGGCGCAGACACAGCGCCGAGCTGGCAGCCAACAGCACCGTTCCCGCCAAAAACTCTTTCTTTTTCATATACCGGCTCCTTTCTATGCCTACCGTTTTTTGCAGTATAGCACATTACGATCCCGTTTGCAAATGTGTCGCAGGTCAATTTTGCCGAACGGTTCAATATGTCACAGAGTTTGTCGAAAACTTCACATTTTCTGCCGATTTTTGTGACCACTTTTCGTTGTGGTTTTGACGGTACAGCGCCTTAAATTTTTGGCGGGTTCACCAAAAATCAACGCACTGACGATTTCTGCCCTTCCTCTTTATTTACTTTACCGGGAAAATGTGCTTTAATAAGGCTGTACGTTCAGGCGCATTTGCGCCTCAACAAAATTTGAGGAGGAAAAGTACATGGTACAGTTTGCAAGTAGAATGGACCTGCTGAAGGGCTCCGAGATCCGCGAGCTGCTGAAGCTGACGGCGCAGCCCGACATACTCTCCTTTGCCGGCGGTATGCCCGCTCCCGAGCTGTTTCCCGTGGAGCAGATGATGGAGGCCTCTATCGCCGTTCTGAAGGAGCACGGCCGCGAGGCGCTGCAGTATTCCACCACCGAGGGCTTCCCCCGCCTGCGCGAGCAGATCGCCGAGCGTATGCTGGCCAAGAACAACATTCACACTGACAAGGATCATATCCTGGTGACCTCCGGCTCCCAGCAGGGTTTGGATTTCTCCGCACGTGTGTTCCTGAACCCTGGTGACGTCGTGCTGCTGGAGAGCCCCTCCTATCTGGGCGCCGTCAATGCGTTCAAGGCCTGCGAGCCCAAGTTCATCGAAGTTCCCACCGATGACGGCGGCATGATCATGGACGAGCTGGAGAAGATCCTGGCCACCACCGAGCGCGTGAAGATGATCTACGTCATTCCCGATTTCCAGAACCCCACCGGCCGCACCTGGGATCTGGATCGCCGTCATAAGTTCATGGAGATCATCAACCGCTATGAGATCCCCGTCATCGAGGATAACCCCTACGGCGAGCTGCGCTTCGAGGGCGAGTACATGCCCGCTCTGAAGAGCCTGGACACCAAGGGTCTGGTGATCTATCTGGGCACCTTCTCCAAGATCCTGGCTCCCGGCTACCGTCTGGGCTGGGTCTGCGCCGAGGATGAGATCCTGGCCAAGTACAACTTCATGGAGCAGGCCGCCTCTCTGCAGGCGTCCACCATCGGCCAGATGGAGACGTCCAAGTGGATCGACATGTTCGATCTGGACGCCCACGTCAACACCATCCGCGAGTGCTATCGCAAGCGCCGCGCCGTGATGCTGGAGACGCTGGCCAAGGAGCTGCCCGAGCCCTGCACCTTCACCCGTCCCGACGGCGGTCTGTTCGCATGGGTCGTTCTGCCCGAGTACATGGACGCCAAGGATCTGCAGATGAAGTGCCTTGCCAAGAAGGTGGCCTTCGTTCCCGGCGGCTCCTTCTTCCCCAACGGCGGCCACGACAACACCCTGCGTCTGAACTACAGCTGCATGCCCGAGGAGAAGATCGTCAAGGGTATCACAGCGCTGTGCCAGACCATCCGCGAAAATCTTCGCTAACAGTCAAGATATAAGGAGACGACGCATCCCATGAAGCACGTAAAAGTCCTCATCGGCAACTATGGCAGCGGCAAGAGCGAATTGGCTCTGAATTTTGCTATGCAGGCGGCCGCGCGCGGCGACCGGACGGAACTGCTAGACCTGGATATGGTCAACACCTACTTCCGTCTGACAGAGCGCGGCAAGCTGGTGGAGCAGAAGGAGATCCGTTTGGTCTCCCCCAACTTTGCCTGCTCCGGTATCGAGACGCTCTCTCTCCCTGCCGAGGTGTCGTCCGCCTTTGTGCTGGATTGGGACACCGTCATATTCGATGTAGGCGGCGACGACGTGGGCGCCACAGCACTGGGCCGGTATCACCAAGACTTTGTGGACCTGGTGCCCGGTGCACTGGAGGTGCTGAACGTGGTGAATATCCGGCGGCCTTTGGCCGGCACGGTGGAGAAGCTTCTCCGTTTACAGGAGGGTATGCAGACCCACGCGCGGCTGCAGATCACCGGTATGATCAACAACACAAACCTCGCCACTGCTACCACCGAGCAAGACCTGTGGGATGGCTACCAGATGCTCCGTGAGGTCAGTGACCTCACGGGCATCCCGGTTTCCTACACCACCGGAAAAAAGGAGTTTCTGGACGCCTTTCTGGCCCGAAACCCCAATCCAAAATATGTGGGACAGCCCATTCCCATCGACGTGTATATGCACCGCGACTGGGACTCCTATATCGAGTACGGGCTGAACACCAAAAACCCTCACAAGGATATGTATTAAACCCGGTTACTTCCCTCTACGCGAAGGGATTGTAATAACACAGCAAAACAGCAAACACAGCATCGGAAAAGGAATTAAGAAAAGAGGTGTAAAGAGAGTGGTAAGAGTTACCATCGACGAAAATCTTTGCAAGGGCTGCGGTCTGTGTGCAAGAGCTTGTCCCAAGCACATCATCGAGTTGTCCAAGACCCGCATCAATGCAAAGGGCTACCATCCGGCAGAAGTGACGAACATGGAGGCGTGCATCGGCTGCACGTCCTGTGCCCGCACCTGTCCTGATGTGGTGATCCGAATCGAAAAAGACTAAGGAGGCAGAAAGAATATGGCTTTGACTCTTATGAAGGGCAGCGAAGCGATTGCAGAAGCCGCTATTCGTGCCGGCGCTCGCTTTTTCTTCGGTTACCCCATCACTCCGCAAACGGAGATCCCCGAATATATGTCCGCCCGTATGCCCGAGATCGGCGGCTGCTTCCTGCAGGCCGAGAGCGAAGTGGCGGCTATCAACATGGTGTATGGCGCTGCCGGTACCGGCGCCCGCGTCATCACCTCCTCCTCCAGCCCCGGCGTGTCCCTGAAGCAGGAAGGTATCTCCTACTGCGCAGGCGCCATGGTTCCCGCTGTCATCATCAACGTGATGCGCGGCGGCCCCGGTCTGGGTAATATTCAGGCATCCCAGGGCGACTATTTCCAGGGTGTCAAGGGCGGCGGCAACGGCGACTATCACCTGCTGACCTTCGCCCCCGCTTCTGTACAGGAGGCCATCGACCTAATGATGATCGCCTATGACAAGGCCGAAAAGTACCGTATCCCCGTGCTGTTCCTGGCGGACGGCATCATCGCTCAGATGATGGAGCCCGTGGAGCTGCCCGAGATGGTGGATTACAAGGTAGACCCGGAGAAGAAGCCCTGGGCCTGCACCGGCTGGAAGCCCGGCGATGATCCCGCTAAGCGCGGCATTATCAATTCTATCTACATCGATACCGAGAGCCTGGCTGTCCACAATGACGAGCTACAGGCCATGTACAAGGAAGTCGTTGCCAACGAGCAGATGTGGGAAAGCTACAACTGCGAAGGCGCTGAGTACATCATTACTGCCTTCGGCACCGTGGCGCGTATCGCCAAGAGCGCTATCGCCGAGCTGAAGGAAAAAGGCATTAACGTCGGCCTGGTCCGCCCCATCACTGTGTGGCCCTTCCCCTATGACGCTGTGCGTGAGGCCTGCTGCCAGCCCAGCGTGAAGGCCGTTCTGGACGTTGAACTGAACGAAGGCCAGATGCTGGAGGACGTAAAGCTGGCCATCAATGGCGCCAAGCACGTTGACTTCTTCGGTCATTGCGGCAGCCAGATGCCCTCTACCGACGAGATCGTCACCAAGATCCTGAGCATGAAGGAGGGTAAATAAGATGGCTGTACTGTTCGAAAAGACTAAGCTGCTGACTGACAAGCAGTTCCACTATTGCCCCGGCTGCAACCACGGCATCATCCACCGTCTGGTAGCCGAGGTCATCGACGAGATGAAATTAGACGGCAAGGTGATCGGTGTGGCCCCTGTCGGCTGCTCCGTGTTTGCCTACGACTATTTCAACTGCGATATGTACGAGGCTGCCCACGGCCGCGCACCCGCTGTTGCCACCGGTATCAAGCGCTCCGTCGGCAAGGACACTCTGGTATTCACCTATCAGGGCGACGGTGACCTGGCGTCTATCGGTACCGCGGAGATCGTTCACGCCGCCCACCGCGGCGAGAAGATCACCACCATCTTTGTCAACAACGCGATCTATGGCATGACCGGCGGTCAGATGGCCCCCACCACCCTGATCGGCCAAAAGGCAACTACCTGCCCTGCTGGCCGCAGCGAGGAGTGGAGTGGTCTGCCTATCAAGATGTGCGAGATGCTGGCCGCTGTTCCCAGTTCTTACTACATTGAGCGCGTGGCGGTCAACAATACCGCCAACATCGCCAAGGCCAAGAAGGCCATTGCCAAGGCCTTCCGTCTGCAGATGGAGGGTAAGGGCTTCACCATGATCGAAGTGCTGTCCACCTGCCCCACCAACTGGGGCCTGTCTCCGGTGGAAGCTATGAACTGGCTGGAGCAGAACATGATCCCCTACTATCCTCTGGGCGTTTACAAAGACAAGGAGGCGAAGTAACATGGAAAAAACCTTTATTTTCGCCGGTTTCGGCGGTCAGGGCATGCTGCTGATCGGTAAGTTCGTCGCCATGGCTTGCATGCTGGACGGTAAGCACGTTTCCTGGCTGCCCTCTTATGGCCCCGAGATGCGCGGCGGTACCGCCAACTGCTCCGTCATCGTCTCCGATGACCCCGTTGCCTCCCCTCTGGTGGACAAGGCCGACGTGATCGTGGCCATGAACCGTCCTTCTCTGGACAAGTTTGAAGCACACGTGAAGCCCGGCGGCGTTCTGGTCATCAACAGCTCCATCATCGACCGCAAAGCGGTTCGCGATGATATCACCGTGGTGTACTGCGATGCCAACGGCATTGCCGAATCCATCGGCAACCCCAAGGGTGCCAACGTGGCCATCCTGGGCGCGACCCTGGCCAAGGCTCCCGTCACCTCCGTGGAAAGCATGATGGAAGCTATCCGCATCGAGCTGGGTGAGAAGAAGGCCCGCTTCCTGGAGGGCAACAAGAAGGCTCTGCTGGCCGGCATGGAAGCCGCTAAGTAAGTCGTTCATACATTCTTACATCATTTTGGCCCCCGACATCCGTATGGTTGCCGGGGGCTTTCTTTTGTTTGCTACTATTTTCACCGAATGGTTTATTAAAAAGAAAAGGCCCGTGAAAAAGGTTTCCTTCACAGAAAAAAACTATTGACTTCCTACCAAACGTTTGGTATCATTACTCCATTATAAGGAGGTGTCGCTTTTGAGCTCTTTTTCTTATTTTGTGGGACAACGCATCAAAAAATACCGCAAGAGCCGCGGCTATACCATCGAGCAATTCTCCGCCATGATCAATAAGAGCAAAGCGACGCTATCCAAGTACGAAAACGGTGCCATTACCATCGACATCGAAACACTGTACGAGATTGCGCAGGCACTGGATATTGATCTAAAATGCTTCATCGATTATCAGCCCCCCATGTTCCATGCGGAGCCGGCGCTACCTAAGAATAGCTACTTCAATCAGACATTGGCCTATATGTACTACTATGATGGCCGTATTCGCCAGATGGTACGCTCACTTCTTCGGTTTTCTCAGTCAGTGGACCACGAGAGTGTCGAGGTCACGTTGTATATGGGCGTGGCGTCCTTCTCCGACCCGGACCGTTGTCAGCATCTGTTCACCGGAGAGATGAAGGCTTACGACACCATCACCCACATGGTGTTGACCAATCAGATCAACGAGGCGGAAAAGATGTATATCTGTATGCTCAATCCCATGCAGAACCGTATGCCCGCCGTGGGACTGGTATCCGGTATCGGCTCCTCCCCGTTCTTTGCACCCATTGCATTGAAGGCGCTGATCTCTAAAGAGCCGCTGGAGGAAAACGACCGCCTGCTGGGCACCATCAAACTGGATAAGGATGATTATCATTTGCTGCGTTACTACAATATGATGGTGGTCAACCGTCCGGCCGCCCTATCCTTACAATAATATTTGACCGCGCAAAGGCTGTGAAGGCGTACTCCTTCACAGCCTTTAGTTCATTTTCTGCAATTCTCGCCGCAGTCGCAGGATGATACGCTTCTCCAGCCGTGATATGTAACTCTGCGAAATCCCCAATCGATCCGCCACCTCCTTTTGGGTGAGCTCCTTGATACCGCCCAGGCCAAACCGCATGGTGATGATATCCCTCTCTCTCGGACTGAGGTGCGATACCGCCGTTTGCAGCAGTTGCCGGTCCACATCCGCTTCAATGGGCCGCATAACCACATCGCTGTCAGTCCCCAGTACGTCACTGAGCAGCAGTTCTTTTCCGTCCCAGTCGGTATTCAGCGGCTCATCGAAGCTGACCTCTGTCCGTTGTGCGTCGTTCTTCCGCAAGTACATGAGAATTTCATTCTCAATACACCGCGAGGCGTAGGTAGCAAGCTTGATATTCTTATCTGTCCGGAACGTATTGACCGCCTTGATCAATCCGATAGTGCCAATGGAGATCAGGTCCTCTATATGGATACCGGTATTTTCAAAACGTCTGGCTATGTAAACCACCAACCGCAGGTTGTGTTCGATCAGCGTCTGCCGCACCTGAAAATCGCCGGTATTCAGCTTTTCCAGCAGAACAGACTCCTCATCTCTCGGTAAGGGCGGCGGCAGCGTATCGCTCCCGCCGATGTACATGACCTTATCCGGCCTGTATACGCTGTGCCACAGGCGTTTCAGCCAAATCAGAAGCTTTGCCATGCCCTATTCTCCCTTCCATTGCCCCCCACAGGGCGTGATACCCGCCGCCATCACTGACAGCTTGCTCCGACAGCGCGACGGGTGTCCGTGGATAGCGTTTGCCATTCACTTCTATGTAATCGCTACAGGCTGCCAACAGCAGGCCTGCAGCCGTCCCCACCGCGCGAAAAGGCAGCAGTGTAAACCGTACCGGACAACCTATTCGGTGCAGCTTTGCCATTTTCTCCTCCGGAGACAGCTGCTCTGCCAATACATCGGCCACCGCCGGTGTCCATAATGCGTCTGCGGAACGGCGCTCCATTACCAGCGCCGGACACCCGGTAACCGGATCCCTCAGTGTATTACCCGTGTCGTGCAGGGCGGTAACGGTTTGTATCCTTCCGCCGACAGATACTTTGATCTGCAACAATTCTCCCCCTCCATGACGTGCTGCCTGACCGGCAAAAAGCCGGAGAAGCACGTAAAACAATATACTGACCAGTATAAGTGCTTGCCAGCTAACATCGGCGTAATACAACCGCTGTGCCAGTCCCGCCACCGAGCCAAAGGCCAGGCCGAGCGCCAGCAGGGTGCCGGCGAGGGCGGCCGAAAGCAAAAAAAATGTGAGGACCGGGCGGAAACGGCGAAACGCGGCAAGCGCCAGCAAGCCTCCAAAGGCCAATCGGATCGCCGGGTGAGCCAAAAATGCAAGCTCGGAAATAAAGACCGCAGCCGCGTAAACGCCGCCCAGCACCGCGCAAAAAAGCAGCCGCCTTCGATGCAGCGGAAAGCCGCAAAGCCTTGCGGCACATAGGAAAAGCAGATAGTCTACCACGCTGTTGAGCAGGAAAACGCGGTCCAGATACACCACAGTCATTGCCTCACCTCGCTGCCACTATTATAGAGCGGCGGGACGAAAAAAAACGTCGCAACCAGGCGGGCACCGCAGCATTTGTAACCGGTTCGTTACCACTTTATAATCCATCCGTCACCGCTTTTTATTGACATTCCGCGTCATTTTGGTATACATTTTGGTATAGCTTTTGTTGCTCTTTTATGGCTGTTGTTGACACCTTATTGGCACCTTTTCTATACCTCATGAGGATCAACCTCACGAGGGTGCGTTTTTTACGGGTCAAAAAATACCGTGATTGTATTTGATCTGCCCATATAGGATAAAGGCCAGGCCAATAGTTATCGCCGGAAAGATGATATAATCTATTGCCGCCTCATTCCAGAATGTGGCGAAATACGCCAAGATCAGGGACGCCCCCATAATGACCGTTCCCGTCCCCACCGCCTTACCGTATTTGGGGATGTCCTCTTCTTTCACTTTCCTGCGGTTATAGGAATGTATGGTGCTGATATTCCCTTTGATATTCAAGATGCCGAGCACCGACAAAAATATACCCAAAATCAAAAGCAATACATTATCCATAGCGACCTCCCAAAAATAGAATAATTCTTCAAAGCTTTTGTCCAAAGCAATACAGAGGAAATAGATGACCCACGGGCTGTAAAGAATGGTATGGGCCAGCGCGGAGGACAGCACAGAAACCATGCAGCATACCAGCTGTCTGTATGGCGGCTCTCCCGCTAATAGAAAATCATAACCACCAGTAAACTGGTGGTTATGATTCATGATCAAAGATGGCCTTCTTCTCCAGCAGGGGCGTAAACTCGTCCTTCCACCGGTGGTGCATAGCGGACACATCGTACAGGGAAAGGGCCTCGCGGTCCATATCCAGACGAATGAGCACGTCGTAACGGTTGTCCCGGTCCACGCAGTTGGGGATGACCTCCGCGCCGTGAACGCCGGGAATATCCGCCGCGGCGGAGAATATCTCCCGGATACGCGGCAGCAGCGCGGCGCGCTGCGCCTTGGCCTCCGGAGTGAATTTTGCCAGAATACAGTGCTTCATGGCAACCTCACAGTCCCAGGTACGGCAGGACCAGCGTTACGGCCATGACGATGGCCAGCAGCAGGGCGATGCCCATAGCGAAGTATCTTGTCCATTTCGGTCTCATTGCAATTCCTCCTTCGGCACGATGCGCCGTATCATTTTTTCGATCTTACGCCGGGGCTGCATGACCTCGTGGCCGCAGCCGAGGCACCGGAGCTTGATATCCATGCCCACGCGGAGCACCTGCCAGCGTTTACTGCCGCAGGGGTGCTCCTTTTTCAGCTCTAAAACATCATGTAACCGCAGGTCCATTTCCGTTCTTCCTCTTAATGTCGTCCCAGTACCGCCTGGCGGCCTGCTCGGTCTTGTTTTCGCCGTACGCATAGTAATGCGTATCCCCCAAAGACTCCGGCAGATAGCGCTGCTGCACATAGTGGTCCGGGTAATTGTGGGGGTACTTATAGGCGGGGGCCTTGTCCGCGCCGGCACTGTCAGCGTGGACGTTTTTCAGGTGCCGGGGGATGTCACCCACCGCGCCGCGCTGAATATCCTCCATAGCGGCGATGATAGCGTTGTGGGCGCTGTTGGATTTGGGCACGGTGGCCAGCAGCACCGCCGCCTCGGCCAGGGGCAGCCGCGCCTCCGGCAGGCCCAGCTGCAATGCCGCGTCCACGCAGCTTTTTGTGACGGTGATGGCCTGCGGGTACGCAAGGCCGATATCCTCCGCCGCGATGCACAGCAGACGACGGCAGGGGGAGATCAAGTCGCCCGCCACCAGCAGACGGCCCAGGTAGTACACCGCCGCGTCCGGGTCGGAGCCTCGGATGGATTTGTGCAGGGCGGAGAGCAGGTCATAGTGGTCATCCCCCTCCCTGTCATACCGCATGGCGCTGCACTGGCTTAGCTGTAAAGCATCATCCCTTGTCACATATAATCCGCCATTCTTCGGCTTGGCGGAACGGTACAGCAGCTCCACGGCGTTGATGGCCTTTCGGACATCGCCGCCGCAGCCGGCGGCCACTGTGCGGGGCACATCCTCTTCCCAGGTAAAGGGCAGCTGGCTCCTCTCCTGCTCGATACGCAGGCCCCGTTCTACGGCGGGGATGGTATCCTCCACCGACAGAGGCTTAAATTCAAAAACCGTGCTGCGGGACAGGAGTGCGTTGTAGATATAGAAATACGGGTTCTCTGTGGTAGAGGCGATCAGGGTGATCTTGCCGTTTTCCAGGAATTCCAGCAGGCTCTGCTGCTGCTTCTTGTTGAAATACTGTATCTCATCCAGGTACAGCAGGATACCGTTGGGGGCCATCATGGTGTCCACATCCGCCATGACATTCTTCACATCCTGGAGGGATGCGGTGGTGGCGTTAAGGGTATACAGCGCCTTTTTCGCCTGCTTGGCAATAATGTTGGCCACGGTGGTCTTGCCGGTACCGGAGGGGCCATAAAAAATGAGGTTGGCATCGGTGCCGTTCTCGATCAGGCGGCGCAGCAGCGCCCCCTCGCCCAGCAGGTGCTTCTGTCCGGCCACGTCGTCAAGCGTCTGGGGCCGTATCTCGTCTGCCAGCGGACGCATAGCGGCACCGCCTCCCTTCTGTGGAAAATCTTATGAAACAGTATAGCACAGATTGCCTTTTTCTGCAACCTCTGTTACAATTGGGATGAGGTGATGTCGCATGAAGTCGAAGGAACAGGTCAGCACCATTATCGCGGCGCTGAAGACGCTGTACCCGGACGCGCTGTGTTCGCTGGACTATGAGAAGGACTATGAGCTGCTGTTCTCCGTGCGTTTGGCGGCGCAGTGCACCGACGCGCGGGTCAATCTGGTGACGCCGGCGCTGTTTGCCCGCTATCCCACGCTGGAGGCCTTTGCCGCCGCCGATGTGGACGAGGTGGGTACATATATCCAGTCCTGCGGCTTCTGGCGGGCCAAGGCCCGGGACATCGTTGGCTCCGCAAAAATGCTGGTGGAGCGTTTCGGCGGGAAGGTCCCGGACAACATGGAGGACCTGCTCTCACTGCCCGGTGTGGGGCGCAAGACCGCCAATCTGATCCTGGGCGATATCTACGGAAAGGACGGCTATGTCTGCGACACCCACTGCATCCGCATCACCGGGCGGCTGGGACTGACGGACGGCAGCAAGGACCCACTGAAGGTGGAGCAGCAGCTGCGAAAGGTCATTCCCCCGGAGGAGGCCAACAACTTCTGCCACCGCATGGTGCTCCATGGCCGCGCGCTGTGTATGGCACGGAAGCCGGACTGCGGTGACTGCTCCCTCCGACCGCTCTGCGATCACGGCAGCGGGAAATAAAGCTGAGAACCATGCCCTCCGGCATGGTTCTCAGCTTTGTACGCCATCAGAGCACCATGACCAGCGTTCCGATGGTGATAAGGACGCAGCCTATCAGCGATTTGACGGTGAACTGCTCCCGCAGAAACACAAACGCCAGCACCAGCGTAATGACCACACTCAGCTTGTCGATGGGCACGACCTTGGAGGCTTCGCCCATCTGCAACGCCTTGTAATAGCACAGCCACGAGGCGCCTGTAGCCAGTCCCGACAGAATAAGGAACAGCCAGCTTTTTCGGCTGATATCCCCGATGCCGCCCTGCGCGTTCGTCAGGAACACCATCCCCCACGCCATGAGCACCACGACCACCGTTCGGACAGCCGTGGCGAGGTTGGAGTTCACCCCGTCGATACCCACTTTCGCCAATATCGAAGTCAATGCCGCAAACACCGCCGACAGCAGAGCAAATACAAACCACATTTTATTTCACCCTCAGAACCATTCGATCCGCCAGTTCCCGCAGGAAATCGCTGTCCGCCCAACCGGCCACCGCAGCCTTGGCGCGTTTTGTCTGCGCCTCGACCTCCCTCTGGCAGCCGTCTACACCCAGCAGATCCACAAATGTCACCTTGCCCTCCGCCTTGTCAGAGCCGATGGGCTTGCCGAACACCTCCTGTGCGCCTGTCACATCCAGGATATCGTCACGGAGCTGGAAGGCCAGACCAAGGCCATCGCCGAATTCACGGGCCTGACGGCGCTTTTCCGCGTCCATTCCGGCGGCCACACAGCCCAGCTCCGCCGCGGCGGAGATCATGGCGCAGGTCTTGAGACGGTCCAGCTGGGTCAGGCCGGCTTCATCTCGGACATCGCAAAGGGTGTCCAGCACCTGTCCGGCCACCATGCCGTCGGCACCGGCGGCCCGGGCCAGGACCTCGACCGCCGCGATACGGCTTTCGGCGGGCAGTCCCGTCGCCTGGGCAATGAGACGAAAGGCCTCGGGCTGGAGGGCGTCGCCGGCCAGAATGGCCAGCGTCTCGCCGTAGACCTTGTGGTTGGTGGGCTTGCCACGGCGCAGATCGTCGTCGTCCATGCAGGGCAGGTCGTCGTGGATAAGGGAATAGTTGTGCACCAGCTCCAGCGCACAGGCATAGGGCAGCGCCAGGCGCCAGTCGATACCGCCCAGACGGGCAAATTCCAGCGTCAGCACCGGGCGGATACGCTTGCCGCCGGAGAGCACGCTGTACCGCATGGCATCGTAGAGACGGTCATAGGGTGCGCTGCCAGCAAAGAGTGTGGAAAGGTAGTCCTCTACCGCCGCGCGGTACTGCTCATAGTGTCTTTCGTAGTCCATGGCTCAATCCTCCGCAGCAAAATCATGCTCCACCGGCGCGTCATCGGGGCCCTTGGACAGCTTGACCACCTTCTGCTCGGCGGTGTCCAGCTCCTTGCGGCAGGCGTTCACCAGCTTGGTGCCCTCCTCGAACAGCGCCATGCTGTCGCCCAGCGTGGCGTCACCCCTTTCCAGCAGGGAGACGATCTCCTCCAGCCGGGACATATTCTCCTCAAACGTCTTTTTTGCTGCCATGTTCGTTCTCCTTTTCCTTTACTTGGCACCGCAGGGCGCCGTCGGCCAGCCGCAGGCGCAGGGTCTCCCCTATCCGCGCCTGATCGGCGCTGCGGAGCACTGTGCCGTCCGGCTGCTGAGCCAGTGCGTAGCCGCGGCCCAGGACCTTCAATGGGCTGAGGGCATCCAGCGACGCGGCCAGCGCGCCGAAGCGGCGGTTTTGGACATCTGTCACCACACGCATGGCGGCACAGAGCCGGTGGGTCATATGGTCCACATCCTGGCGGCGGTCCGCCAGGTAAGCGGTCGGGTCCGTGAGGACGCGTTTTTTCGACAGGGACTCTAAACGGCGGGAATGGGCGGCGATATCGCGGCGTATCGACTGTGTCATGCGGGAATGGGCGGCATCCAGCGTCCGCAGCAGCTCGGCCATGTCCGGCACGGCGATCTCGGCGGCGTTGGAGGGCGTGGAGGCCCGCCGGTCCGCTACGAAGTCGCTGATGGCCACGTCCGGCTCGTGGCCCACCGCCGAGATGACGGGAATATCCGAGTCGTAGATGGCGCGGGCTACGCGCTCGTCGTTAAAGGCCCACAGGTCCTCCAGCGAACCGCCGCCGCGGCCGGTGATGAGCACATCGGCCAGGCTGCGGGCGTTGGCGTAACGGATGGCGCCGGCAATCTCCGCCGGGGCCTCAGTTCCCTGCACGCGAACGGGCAGCAGAAGGACCTTGGCGATGGGATAGCGGCGGCGGAGGATGCGGATCATGTCGTGGACCGCCGCGCCTGCCGGGGAGGTGACGATGGCGATGCGCCGGGGATATGGCGGCAGGGGTTTTTTATGGATCTCGTCAAACAAGCCCTCCTTCCGTAGCTTTTCCTTCAGCTGCTCAAAGGCCACACTCAGGTCGCCGGCGCCCTCGGGCGTCAGGCTGGTGCAGTACAGCTGATACGCACCGTCGCGGGGATAGACGCTGATACGGCCGGAGGCGATGACCTGCATACCGTTTTCCGGGCGGAAGCGCAGGCGCGCGGCGCTGCCCCTGAACATAACACACTTCAGACTGCACTGGCTGTCCTTCAGCGTAAAGTAGTGATGGCCGGAGGGGTATAGTTTGTAGTTGGAGATCTCGCCCCGCAGCAGGACCTCCTGCAATGGCGGCACGTTATCCAGCAGGTCCTTGATAAACTGGTTGACCTCGGACACCGTGAAAATATACTGGCCCGACGTGGCGATCACTCCTTTCTGTATGCGACCTGAAAAGGCAGAGCTTTCACGCCCTGCCTTTCGTATGCGGTTTTCAGTCCTTTTCCTTGACCTCGCCCCGGGCGAAGCTGCCCAGAATACCGTTGATGAATTTGGCGACCTCGGGCGTTTCGTACTTCTTGGCGATCGTCACCGCCTCGCTGATGGCGGCGCCCTGCGGAATGTCCGCCATGTAGAGTATCTCGTACATGGCCACACGCATGATGGCGGATGCTACCAGTGAAATGCGCTCAAATCGCCAGCCCCGGGCGTACTTTTCAATGTCGGCGTCCAGCTCGGCGGCGTGCTCCGCCACGCCGGAGACCAGGCGGCGGATATACGCCTCCTGCTTGGTGTTGGGCCGGTCGGCGTAGAGGTCATCCTCTGCCGCCAGCTCGGCAAAGCGTTCATCGCTGAGCTGCTGGTCCAGAAACTCCTCCACCGGCAGTTCGGTGAAGCTCAACTGGTACGCCAAGTGTATGGCGATCTCCCGTGCGGTGCTGCGTGTCATAAGCGTTCGTCCTTTTCTCTCTCGTCTGTTGTTCAGTTGAAGCTGATGCCGCCCACGTGGACGTTCACCGCCGCCACCTTGAAGCCGGTCATACCCTCCAGCGCGGTATGCACATTCTTCTGGACCTTTTTGGCCACATCGCTGATGGCGCAGCCGTAGCGCACCGCAACAAAAATGCCCACAACGATCTGCTCGCCGTCCAGTTCAACACGGACGCCCTTGCAGGTCATTTTTTTACCGCCCATCAGGTCGGATACGTTGGCGCTCATCAGAGCGCTGACGCCGTCCACCTCCAAGGCTGTGGTACTGGCAATGGAGGCCAGCACATCCTCTGAGATCTGGATGCTGCCGTCATCCTCCTGGTGGATCATATATTCCTTATTTTCAGCCATGGTCTGTTTGTCTCCTCACAGTTGTCATTGGTACTCAGCTAATTGCAGTATAGGATTATACCATTTTTTACGTGGAAATACAACACCTATTTTGCACCGGACGTTCCCGCTTCCATGATCTTGATCTGGCCGGGAGTGTAGGATGTCTCCGCGATGACGATATCCTTGATCTTCGCTACGTCCTCCGCCTCCAGACCGTCGGGCGCCGATACCACCACGCTGATGGAGTCCGCGCCCATAAAGGCCACGCAGTCGGCATAGCCCTTTGCCACCACCAGGTTCTCGATCTGCGTCTCCGCCACGGTGTAGCCCGCCAGCACCTGAAGCGTCTCGGATGCCTCGTTAGCTACCTCTTCTGAGGCGTTCTCCTCGCCCTTGGCCTCCTCCAGCATACTGATGGCGGTATCGCGGGCCTGCTTGCGGCTGAGCCGGGCAGTGGAGAAATAGTCGTCTCCGGCGGTATCCGCAGTATCCGCCTGTGCCTCCGCAGTCTCGCCATTGACCAGCGTGGACTGGCCAAGCACCTTGGAGGTATCCGCCACATCCCCGGCATAGCGCCAGTTCAAATACACCGATGTACCCACCAGCACCACCACGGCCGCCGCTACGGCGCGGCGCTTCCATACCTGCTTCATACTGTCGTTCCTCCCATTTATTGTTACTGTTTCCATTGGACTACCGATATCTTATCGCTGCTGAGTCCTGTCAGCACAGACACCGTCTCCAGCACCCGCAGGCGCACACGGCTGTCGCCTGCCCCCTGGCAGACCACCACCGCCCCCTGATAGGTGGGGTACAGCCGCCGGGTGACCACGACCTCCTGCTTGCCGCTGCCGCGGTTCACCGTCAGGACCTGACTGTCCTGCCGCACATCACCGCCGCTGCCCAGTGTGGCGCTGCTATCCTCCGCCAGCGACAACGTTTCACCGCTGTGCAGCGTCAGCATCACCTGCACCCGACCCACGCCATCCATGGCGGACAGCACCTCCGCCATACGGCGCTCCGTCTCCTCCAGAGAGAAGGACATCTCCTCCCCTGCCGTGTCGGCGGCTTCGATCTCCTGCTTACCGGCGGGCAGCAGCATCAGCACCACGCCCGCCAGGGCCACCAGCACCGCGAAGCGGTATTTATTCAGTATATCTTTCAGCTTTTCCATCATTCGTCTGCCTCACGCCAATACTGGTGCGCATCGTCAATGGCCAGTTCCGTGCTGAGCCACGCGGACAGCGCCTCGTCCTTGGGAATGTCCAGCGTCACGGCGCTGGGCCAGGGCACGCCATCGCGGTCCTCCATCTCTACCCGCGGGGTACATGTGATGCCCAGGTCATCTCCCTTGCTGGCAATATATGCGGCGGTCTTGTCCGCTATGAGCGCGGCGAATTCCGCGTCGCCGGATCTGCGATATTCCTCTGTCAGCGCCTGGATCTGCTGCCGATAGTCCTCATAGCGGAGGGCCAGCTCAGTCAGGTCCAGGCCCAGCAGCGGCCGGACGATGACCAGCAGCAGTGCCATGCCGCCCACGGTGTGGGCCACCGCCTTCATACGCCCACGGGGCAGCAGGGCGTAGAGTATCCCAACGATCATGCCCGCCGCGATGACACCGAGAAGCCAGGTACGCAGGGTTTCCGCGATCATGTACTCACCACCGATACAGAAGAGATTATGGAGATCAGCAGGGCCAGCGCACAGCTGCCGGTCATGCCCAGCATCAGGCCGAAGGCGGAGCCCAGCGCGCCGATCAGGTCCGCCAGGGGCTCCTGGGTCACGGTGCCCGCCAGAAACGCCGCCAGCTTATACAGCAGGTACTGCACGGCCATGGTGATAAAGGGCGTCAGGCAGATGGCCAGCACTGCCAGCAGGCCGAATACGCCGATGGCGCCCTTCAGCATCCCGGCACCGGCCAGCACCGTGCCGGCGGCATCGGAGATGATGGAGCCCACCACCGGCACCGCTGTGGCGATGGCGGTGCGCGTCAGCTGGGTAGACAGGGCGTCCGCCGCAGAGGTGGCCGCACCGGTCACCGACAGGAAGCCGGTAAAGACCAGCATCAGGGCCGTCAGTGCCCAGGCGACGCACTTGCGAAGGCCCTGACCGATCTTTTGCAGACTATGGCCGGGAACCACGGCGTCCGCGGCGGCAGCAGCAATGCAGGCGTACAGCAGCGGCAGCAGTACCTGACGGATAAGGCTGATGAGCAGATCGGTGAAGAACACCGTGGCCACCTGCCTGGCACCGGCGGTGATATAGCCGCCGCCGGCGGCCACGGCGGCGGACAGGGTGGGCAGCAGTGCCTTGGAGAACACCTCCAGCTGGGACATGGTTTCCACACCCAGACCCATCATTCGGTGGAAGTCGCCCGCCGCCACAAGGGTGATGGCCAGCGCTCCCGCCACGGAGACATAGCGGGGAACGCAGGGACTGTCCGCCGCCGCAAGGCAACTCTCCGCCAGACTGCACAGCAGCACCACGCCCAACAGCAGGGCCGCACCAGAGGCCTGGGTCTCCAGCGCTGTGCGGACATAGGCGCAGGCGCTGTGCCACAGATCGCCCAGACCCTGCCAAAGTGTCTCGTGGGAGGCGGAGGTGTCCATTTCCGGCAGGATATCCGCCGCCTCCGGCGGGACGGCGTCCTTCACGGAGTCGGGCAGTTCGGCAGCCCAGGCACAGTCCAGACACAGAAGAAGCAGTGTCAGACAGAACAGGACTTTTTTCATAGCAGTGACTCCAACAGGTCCCAGACAGCGCGGAACAGCGGCAGGGACACCACGATGGCCGCCACGGCACCGGCAGTCTCCAGCACGGAAGCGAGGGCGCCCTCGCCGGCATCCCGGCACAGGTCGGAGCCTGTCCGGCAGATCAGGGCGATGCAGACCGTTTTCAGCAGCGGCTGAAACAGCTGCTCCGGCAGCTGACCCCAGGCCGAGGCCTCTTCCCAGAAATCCCGGAGCTGACCCAGCGGCTCCAGCAGCAGGGCGACCGCCACGCCGCAGACAGCCAGGACAAGCAGCAGCGCCAGCTCTCCCCCGCCGCGGCGCAGCAGCACCGCCAGCAGCGCCCCCAGCAGGCACAGTGCCGCCAATCGCAGTACCGTATCCATGCGTCACAGGGAGAACAGGGTCTTTACCAGGTCGAACAGGTCACTGATCTGCTGCACCAGCATCATCAGCACCACGACCAGGCCCGCCAGCGTGGTCATCATGGCCTGCTCCTCCCGGCCGCTTCGCACCAGCAGCAAATTCAGCACCGCCACCAGGATACCGATGGCCGCTATTTTGAAAATCAGGTCAACATCCATTGTCTGTCCCTCACAGAAGTAAAATGATCATCAGTCCTGCACCGCACAGCGTGGCCGTGGTGGTCACGCTGCGGCTGTGCCGATCCGCCTCGCGGCGCTTTTCGTAGAGCTGCTCGGCCTCCGCCCGGGCGCGGGCGATGGTGCTCTCCAGGCGCTGGGCATCGCCACTCCAGGAAATGCGGCAAAGCAGGTCACGGAGTTCTGCGTCTGAAAGCTGGTGAAAGGTATTCTCCCAAGCAAGCTGTAAAGTCATATCGCTTTGAACTTTGTCCCGTATCTGACAGAACCAGACACCGCAGTGCTCCCGGGTCTGCAGCACCTCCAACAGCGGCAGGACCGGCGTGCGCTGCCAGCGGATGGCACTCTCCATCTCCCCCAGGGCGGCGGCAAAGGACCACAGCAGGTCGCGGCACCGGCGCTGGCGTGCGTAATAGCGCCGCAGGGCCAGAATGGCGGCACTCAGTACCAGTACCGCACCGGCTGCCGCGGTCACAGGGCCTCCGTGCGGTACTGCCGCCGACCCTCTGCCGTGCTGATGGTGATGAGACGACGGAAGACGCCGGCCTCCGCCAGCTGCCGGAACAGCGGCTTGCGGCGCAGCTCTTCTCCGTCCTCGGCGTGGATCGTGGCCAGCAGCTTAACGCCGCAGTTAGCCGCCGCTGTCATTGCCAGAATATCCGCCGCCTCGGTGATCTCGTCCACGGCGATGACCTGGGGATTGGCGCTCCGCAGCAGCATGGGGATGCCCAGTGCCTTGGGACAGCCGTCCAGCACGTCGGTATGACAGCCTACGTCCAACTGCGGTACACCGCGGTACATCCCGGCCAACTCACCGCGCTCGTCCACCACGCCTACCCGCAGAGGACAGCGATCCTCTGTGCCGTTGGACAGTGTGGCGATCATGTCGCGCAGGAGCGTGGTCTTGCCGCCACCGGGCGGCGCTGCGATCAGCGTACTGTCAAAGCCGCCTGCTGACCATTCCGGGACCTCCTGCCACAACCCACGGACCTGGCGGCTGATCCGTACCACGGCGGAGGAGATATCCCGCAGGGCTGTGCCGCCGTCCCCCCTGACCGCTATGGTGCCGCACAGGCCGATACGGAAGCCGCCCCGGCCGATAAGATAGCCCTTGCCCATCGTCTCCGCCGCCGCGTAGCGGGAATAGCCCGTTACCGCGTCGCACAGCTGTTCCAAGTCTGCCTGAGTAACACTTTGGCGCGGCAGTTCATCGCTGACAAGTAGTTCCCCTTCACATGTTAGTAGTGTCATCGGTCGTCCTGCCCGCAGGCGGAACTCCTCCGCCTGGGCCTTGCGGTGCTCCGGCACACGCCGGGCAGCCTGCTGCCAGCGGCTGGGCAGCAATGCAGCCGCCTGCTCATAGCGTCCGACCGCCTCTCCGATCTCCATGATGACGCCCTCCTTTGTTGGTCTTGACCCCAACGTATGAAAGCTCGTCCCGGAATATGCACAAAAGCCCGCCGGGCAAGGCGGGCTTCTGCTGAAAAGCGCCCCCTGCCTGCGGCAGAGGGCGCTTGATAGACGCTTTTGTTATATCTTATGTTATGCCTGCTGCGGCTGCTTCATCTTTTTGGCACGGAAGAAATGAATGACCAGAAATACCAGGAACGCAATACTGATATAGCCAAAGATGGGATAGACAGTGCCGATGATCTCGGCAAACCCCAGCAGGCTCGCCGCCCAGGCCAGCACGGAAACTGCCAGCAGCACCGGGTTTTTGTGGGTACGGACAAAGGCGGACTTCTGCTCCACATAGGCACTCATGCCCACCAGACTGGCCAGAGCGTTGCAGAACATGGCCACCAGCAGCATAATGCCGTAGATCGTACCCAGCGTACCGTTGAGCCGGGAGGCCAACGCCACCATGGGCAGCTCCGCCTGCACCGCCTCGGGATAGGTACCCAGACTGGTGAGGATACTGCCCGCCACCGCCAACAGCATAACGCCGGAGAGAGCAATACCCACATAGACGTGCTTTTTCTCCCGCACATACTGCCCCACCGGGGACATGATGCCGATACCGCCCAGAATGTTATAGGCCACGAAGGTCAGCGTGGCGATAAACCAGTTGGGCATCAGAGGATTGGTATTGGTATATTGCAGCTGCAAGATGCCCTCCGTGCCAAAGGTGCACCAGGCGCCTACGGCAAAACCAACCGTGGCCAGCACCAAAATGGGGATCATGGCAGAGAAAGCATTGACCATACCGCTGACGCCAAGAAGCGCCACCAGGAACACCGCCAGCATGAACACGGCGCTGCCCAGCCAAGTGGGCACACGAAACAGCTGGGTCAGCATGGCGCCCACACCGGCGGACATACTCACCACCACAAAGAAGAGGAACAGCGCCCCAATGACACCGGTGGCGGCACGGAGCCACTTAACGTCCCACGGTACCAGCAGCTTGTCCATTTCGGCGCATTTCGTCATCTGCGTCAGCCGGACGAACAGAATGCCGATGACCGTAAACAGCAGCGCCGCCAGGACAAAGCCCACATAGCCCCAGTTGCCGAAGGCGCCAAAGAACTGCCACAGCTCCTGGCCGGAAATAAACCCCGCGCCCAAAAAACAGCCGACGTAGGTAAACGCCAGCGAAAAGGTCTTGATCTGCTTCATACCACACCTCATGTCGAATTTGCTCTACCAATATAGCTTATTTCCCCCGCCGCGTCAACCCCCGCCGACCCTGCGGGAAAATTGGATAGACTATGAAAAATTTTTTCACTGAATGCTTCGGCTTTTCGTTGACGATGGGCGCAATATGTTGTATACTATTACCGGAAATTGTGCCCGTTTTGGCAGAGATATTGCTTTAAACGGCAAAAGAAATCGTACAGGAGGAGCGTATATGATAAACACGATCGACGGTATTATCGCGGCGGCCAAAGGCGGAAAGACCGGCGTTATCGCCGTGGCGGCGGCCCACGACCAGCCTGTTATCGAGGCTGTGGTCGAGGCCCGCAGGGAGGGTATTGCCACGCCCATTCTTGTGGGACATGAGGAAGAGATCAAGGCGATGCTGACCGGCCTGGGTGAAGCCCCTGCCGACTACGAGATCATCGCCGGCGATACCGACCAGGACTGCGCGGCCAAGGCCGTGGCCCTGTGTGCCGAGGGAAAAGCCAACTTCCTGATGAAGGGCATCCTGGGCACTGCCGATCTGATGCGCGCGGTGTTTAACAAGGAGCACGGCCTGCGTACTGATCATCTTACCACCCACTGTATGCTGTATGAGATCCCCGCTCTGGGCCGTATGCTGGTGCTGACCGACGGCGGCGTCAACACCTTCCCCGATCTGGAGAAGAAGGCAGATATTCTGGAGAACGCAGCCATGGTCCTGCAGGCGCTGGGCTATGAGCACATCAACGCCTCCTGCGTGTGCGGCGCAGAGCAGGTAAATCCCAAGGTACAGTCCACCGTGGATGCCGACGCGCTGGCCCACATGACTGACCGCTGGGCCAAGTACAATATGGACGTGTGCGGCCCCGTAGCGCTGGATCTGGCCGTCAGCGAAGAGGCATGCCATCACAAGCACTATATCGCCCCCGGTGCCGGCAAGGCGGATATCCTGCTGGTCCCCAACTATGAGGTAGGCAACGGCATCGGCAAAGCCGCCAATCTGTTCGGCAACGCCAAGAACGCCGGTATCATTCTGGGCGCCAAGGTGCCCATCGTGTTGGTGAGCCGCGCTGACAGCGCGTATTCCAAGCTTGCCTCCATCGCACTGGGCAGTGTGTTGTCCAGTCGGATGAAGCTTGCGTAAAGTCGTATTGCACAAGAATTTGTTTCGTCTGACTACATTTTTTACAAAATTATCTCGTCAGATTGACAATTGCTTGACAATTTGCACGGTGAAGCCTATCATGGAGATGGTTCATCTGCCGCGCCGCGGCATGGACATAGTACAATAACGTAAAAGAGGAGATTATGTTATGGTCAATCAGGAATACTACAATCTGGGTACGGCGCCCTCTGTGATCCGCCAGCTGTTCGCCTACGGTCTGGAGCAGGCCGCCAAGGTCGGCGCGGACAAGGTGTATGACTATTCTCTGGGCAATCCCAGCATTCCCGCCCCCAAGAAGGTCAACGAGTCCATCAAGAAGATCGTGGACGAGATGGATTCCATCAAGCTGCACGGCTATTCCATGGCTGCCGGCTTCGATACCGCCCGTGCCGCCGTGGCCAAGGATCTGGCCGAGCGCTTCGGCCTGGATGTGAAAGCCAGCGAGCTGTTCTTCACCTGCGGCGCTGCTCCCGCGCTGATCTCCATCATCAAGGCCCTGATCGTGGACGCCGACAGCGAGATCATGGCAGTGGCCCCCTTCTTCCCCGAGTATCGCCCCTTTGTCAACGCCAACGGCGGCAAGCTGGTGGTGGTCCCCGCCGACACCAAGGCATTCCAGATCCATCTGGACGAGGTGGAAAAGCGCATCACGAAGAACACCCAGGGTATTATCATCAACTCCCCCAATAATCCCTCCGGCGTTGTGTATACCGAGGAGACCCTGAAGGGTCTGGCTGCCCTGCTGGAGCGCAAGAGCAAGGAATACGGCCATCCCATCTACATCATTGCCGATGAGCCCTACCGTGAGCTGGTCTACGGCGGCGTGAAGGTCCCCTTCATCCCCTGCCTGTACAAGAACACCATCGTATGCTACTCCTATTCCAAGTCCCTGTCTCTGCCCGGCGAGCGTATCGGCTATGTGTACGTCCCCGGCTTCGCCGAGGATGCCGACGCGGTGTACGCCGCTATCTCCGGTGCCGCCCGTATCATGGGCCACGTCTGCCCGCCCACGCTGATGCAGAAGGTCATCGAGTACTGCGCCGAGGAGCGCCCCGATCTGGTGGCTTACGACGAGAACCGCAACCTGCTGTACAGCAGCCTGCGTGAGATGGGCTATGAGTGCGCCAAGCCCGACGGCGCGTTCTACCTGTTCGTCAAGGCCCCCAACGGCGATGCCAACGCTTTCTCCGAGAAGGCCAAGCTGGAGCACAACCTGCTGGTAGTGCCCGCGGACGGTTTCGGCTGCCCCGGCTATTTCCGCCTGAGCTACTGCGTGGCCAATGACATGATCCAGCGCAGCCTGCCCGCCTTCAAGGCCATGATCGAAAGCTATAAATAAGCTGATTAATTCCTACCATAATCAGAAGCGTCCGCAGCATGAGCTGCGGACGCTTCTTGTAATATAGTTCACAAACATACGATGGATATCCTGTAAATTTTTGCGGTTATTCCTCTTGCATTTTGCGGAGGGTTCGCCTATAATGGCAACATATTTTTATAAGAGAGGTGTTTCACGCATGAGCAAAGTGACGATCCCTGCTGGGTACAAGACGCCGCTGTCCACCTATGAGATGCAGCGCGCAATCGAGTTCATCAAGAGCAATTTCCAAGTGAATCTGGGGCAGGCGCTCAATCTGCGGCGCGTTTCGGCTCCCCTGTTCGTGGAGGAGAATTCGGGTCTGAACGATAACCTCAATGGCGTGGAGCGCCCTGTGTCCTTCGATATCCCTGATGTGGGCGCACAGGGCCAGGTGGTGCATTCCCTGGCCAAGTGGAAGCGTCTGGCGCTGAAGCGCTACGACTTCAAGCCCGGCAAGGGCCTGTTCACCGATATGAACGCTATCCGCCGCGATGAGGAAGTGGACAACCTCCACTCCGTGTATGTGGACCAGTGGGACTGGGAGAAGGTCATCGAGCGCCGCGACCGCAATGTGGCCTATCTGGAGCAGACCGTGCGCGCCATCGTGGGCGCTGTGGTGGAGACCAACGACGCCCTGCAGATCGCGTTCCCCAGCCTGCACACCAAGCTGGACCGCGAGGTGTTCTTTGTCACCACCCAGGAGTTGGAGGACCGCTGGCCCGACTATACGCCTAAGCAACGCGAGGATGCGATCTGTAAGGAGCACCACACCGTGTTTCTAATGCAGATCGGCGATGACCTGAAGCGCAGCGGCAAGCCTCACGACGGCCGCGCCCCCGACTACGACGACTGGTCCCTGAACGGCGACATCCTGATGTACAACCCCGTGCTGGATCGCGCCTTTGAGATCTCCTCCATGGGCATCCGTGTGGACGAGGCCGCTATGGACTACCAGCTGCACAAGCGCGGCTGTGACGACCGCCGCGAGCTGCCCTTCCACAAGATGCTGCTGGCGGGCGAGCTGCCCCTGACCATTGGCGGCGGCATCGGCCAGAGCCGTCTGTGTATGCTGATGATCGGCACCTGCCACATCGGCGAAGTGCAGGCCAGCCTGTGGGACAAGGAGACCATGGAAGCCTGCGAAAAGGCCGGCGTCATGATCCTGTAAACCCGGAACGTAAATCACAGCAAAAAAAAGACCGCCGCAAGGCGGTCCTTTTATCATAAAAGCGCCCCGCAAAGCGGGGCGCTTTTGCTCTCTTACAGCTGCGGGTCGGGCTTTTTCAGTTCAGCCTCCAACCGCTGCAGCTCAGCGATCATATCATCAAAGGCGGCGAAGTCGGCGCTGTCCACCGACTCCTGGGCAGCGCGCAATTGCTCGGCCAACGCGGTGTTCATGTTCAGATAGGTGCTGCGGCGCTGGCTGCACCACAGGCGCTGCTGGGCAATACACTGTCCCAGACGCTCCATGGCACGGGCACGAAATTCCTCTGTACGGCGATGCGCGCTGATCTCGATGTCCGCCACGTGCTCCTTCAGAGACTGGTACTCCCCTGCCGGGCCGCGCAGCGCATCGTTTTCCGCCTGTACGGCGGCGAGCTGCTGCTGCAGGGCCTGTACCTGCTGCTCCAGATGGGTATTATCGTCCCGAAGTCGGGCATCCTCCTCCGCCAGGAGACGCAGTGTGTCGTTCTCAGCCACCGCATCGTCGCGCTCACGGCGCAGCGTATCATTTTCCGTCTGCAGCGTCTCCAGCGCCGTACGGTGCTCCTCGGCGGTTTTTTCGATAAACGTGACCACATCCTGACGGTCGAAGCCGCCGAACATACACGTCTTGAAGCTGGCATCCATGGCAAGTACCTTCTCTCTCGATTTCTTGTCCACAGCATACCACAAATTCCGCCCTCTGACAAGAGAATGCACGCAAAAATGCCGCCATATATCAAATTAAAGCAAAAAAGTCCAAAATCAAGATTTACAAACGCCTCTCGGTGTTGTATACTATGATTTAGTGTATTTTTAAGAAAAGCAAGACAGAACTTAGCAAAAGGACGGAGAAACTATGAATTGGGAAATCATTACATTTTTGGGTTACTTTGTGATTCTGTTGGGCGTTGCGTTGATCTTCTATTTCAACGGCTCCAACAAAAACAGCGAGGACTTTTTCCTGGGCGGCCGGTCCATGGGTCCTTGGGTCACGGCCCTGTCGGCACAGGCCTCCGATATGTCTGCATGGCTGCTGATGGGTCTGCCCGGCTCTATCCTGGCTTTTGGCTTCGGACAGATGTGGATCGGCATCGGTTTGGCGCTAGGCACCGCCGCTAACTGGATCCTATGCGCCAAGCGGCTGCGTACCTTCTCCAAGGCCGCGGATGACGCCATCACCGTGCCCCAGTATCTGACCAACCGGTTCGGCGTGGACTCCCGCACACTCCAGCTGGTGTGCGCGCTGATTTTCCTGTTTGCCTATACCATCTATGTGGCCTCTGCCCTGGTTGCCGGCACCTCCGTGTTCAATACGCTGTTTCCGGAGATCTCCCCCAAGGTCGCCATGCTGGTGTTCCTGCTGATCATCGTAGCCTATACCTTCTTCGGCGGCTTTACCGCCGTATGCTGGACGGACTTCTTCCAGGGTATGCTGATGATGTTAGCACTGATGCTGGTACCTATCGTGGTCTATTTTGGTCACCGCGAGCTGCTGGATCCCACGGCGTTGACTACGGTATACGAATATACCGACGCCGCCTCCGGTGCGGTCGTCTCCTGTGATTTCGGCGGTGGCATCTTCAGCGCCAGCTGGCAGGATATCGTCAGCGGCCTTGGCTGGGGTCTGGGCTACTTCGGTATGCCTCACATTCTGGTGCGCTTCATGTCCATTGAGAAGCCCTCTATGATCAAGAAGTCCTCCACCGTCGCCATCATTTGGGTCATCATTTCCCTGTTCTCCGCCGTGCTGATCGCCTATTTCGGCCGTATGATCATGGGCGCTGAGTTGTTGGCCGATGGCAGCCAGAAGTTGGTGTTCATCGCCATGTCCCGCAAGTTCTTCCCAGCCGCTATCTGTGGTCTGCTGCTGGCGGCCATCATCGCGGCCTCCATCTCTACCGCCGACTCCCAGCTGTTAGTAGCGTCCAGCTCCTTTACCGCTGACCTATACAAGCCCTTCTTCCGCAAGAATGCCACAGAAAAAGAAACGCTGATGGTGGGCCGCATTCTGGTGCTGATACTGTCCGCTATCGCCTTCCTGATCGCCAACTCCAAGGGCAGCGGTGCACAGGCCATTATGGATATGGTGGAAAACGCATGGGGCGCATTCGGCGCCTCCTTCGGCCCCACCATCCTGCTGTCCCTGTTCTGGCGGCGCTTCAACTACAAGGGTGCTGTGGCCGGCGTTGTCTCTGGCTTTGTGGTAGACTTGGGCTGGCTACTGACCGGCTTGACCGCCTCCACCGGCATTTTTGAGATCGTACCTGGCTTCATCGCCAGCTTCATCATCGCAGTCATAGTCGCTAAGTGCACCGCCGCACCCAACGCAAAGGCTGTAGAGATCTTCGATAAGGGCACCAGCAAGGATGCCGACTGAGACCTATCCGTCTCCCCTATCGTGAGCAAAGCCGGGCTCTGCCTTTTGGCGGGGCCCGGCTTTATAAAAAGTCAAAGAAAAATGAAAAATCCTCTTGCATTTTGCGGTAGGATGTGCTAGTATAAATAAGCTGTCTGAAAGACATGCGCCGTTAGCTCAGCTGGATAGAGCGTCTGGCTACGGACCAGAAGGCCGGGGGTTCGAATCCCTCACAGCGTACCAAAAGTCCTCGAAATCATCTGATTTCGAGGACTTTTGCTTTTCATAAGTTCCGTTTTTAGTGTGCCGCTTTTTTCTGACCCAAACGCTGACCCCAACGGGAGCGGGTAGCGGAAAGCATCAGACGGCACGGGATAGGATATTGCCCATTGTTTGCGCCGCTTTGAGTTGGGCGTCGGTGGTGACGTGGGCGTAAGTGTCCAGCGTGAAGCCCGCGGAGTAGTGCCCGAGCATACTGCTGACGGTCTTGACGTCCACTCCGTTTTGCAGGGCCATGGTTGCGAAGGTGTGGCGGAGATCATGAAAGCGTATTCTCGGTAGACCCGCTCGTTTCAGCACCCGCTGGAGCATGTGCAGCACGCTGTCCGGTGACATGGGACCTCCGGCGGGGGACGGGAATACCCATTCGCTGTTCCCAACTTTGCATTTCTGCATTTTCAGTACGCTTATCGCATCCGCCGACAGGGGCAGTGTGCGGTAGGCGTTTTTCGTTTTCAGCGGTGCCTCGACTACTTTGCCGTTTTGCCGTGAAATGGCCCGTTGGATTTTCAGTACTCCGTGCTGGAAGTCCACGTCCGTCCACTTTAGCCCCAGCAGTTCGCCCCGCCGCAGTCCGGTGGCGAGATCGAGGTAGTAGAGTTCGTACACGCCGCTGTCCCTGGCCTCCTGGAAGAAGGCGCTGAGTTGGTCGGCGGTCAGGGTCTTCATCTCCTTGTGCTCTACCTTCGGCAAGGCACAGCCCTGTGTCGGATTGCGGGTTACCAACTTCTGCTCCATGGCGAGATTGTACGCCGAACCGATCATCTGATGGATGTTCCGTACCGTTTTGGGAGCCAGACCTTTCGGCTTTTTCTTGGCCTCGATGCGGTCTACTCGCCCACCGTCCAGCAGGTGCTTGTAGAATCGCTGCAAGTCCAGAGAGGTCAGGTCTGCCAGCGGGATGCTGCCGATCTGCGGCTTGATGTGGTTTTTCAGAAAGCCTTGCGAGGTCTTGAACGTGGACGGTCTGAGTTTCACTCTGGCGTAGTTCTCCATCCAGACCTCCAGCCAACTTCCCACGGTGTAGGTTTTTGCCTTGCCGTAGTCGATACCCACATTTTCCTCGATGGCTTTCTTCAGCTTTTCCTTGACTTCTGTCTGCGTCTTGCCGAGAACGTTCTTGATGATGGCTTTGCCGGTTTCCGGATCGTGACCGACTGTGTACCGGCCCTCCCATCGACCGTCCTTTCGTTTGCGGATGTTCCCTTCCCCGTTCGCTCGTCGCTTTGGCATGGTATCAGCCCCTTTCGCAACGAACAATACCGTAACCAAGGGGACAAAGCTACCGGAAAACCGAACTGTTATCAAAAAGTTATCATTTGAAGGGGATGCCCTATCTTTGTCTGTGGCGGCGCAATTTTTGCGCTGCCGGAGGCGTTCTTCTTTGGTTACAGCGGTGCGATTTTTGAATGGTTGAAAGTCTCTTTTCATTGTCTACAGCGGCGCAAAATATACACGTTTTCCTCCGAGAATCGTCGCTGCATAAAAAGCACTTTTTTGGGTAGTTGGAAACTGCGATTTCCTCAAACGCCTGCGGAACGTCCACCTTGAAAAGTCCGCCGCCACGGGCCTTTTCTGTGCCTGACGTTCACCTATGACTGCGAAAGTGCCTCTCAAGGTGCACCTTAAACTGCGGTTTCAAAACCCCGGAAAGCCCCGCACTGCGGGGCTTTGAGGCCGAGAGGTGCCCAATTACGGGCACCTCTCTTTATCTTGTTATATTTTCGAACGGGGATATCACCCCATAAAACACCTTCAAA